>SDBU01005077.1_pt1 | contig 15872 bp, 13 predicted proteins | sample 2277071 | NCBI WGS metagenome assembly SDBU01 (sample SAMN10397929, study PRJNA504765) | marine sediment metagenome | isolation source: marine sediment core GS08_GC12, 126 cmbsf | place: Arctic Ocean: Gakkel Ridge, Loki's castle | collected 2008
GCCCCTGTAGCTCAGAGGATAGAGCAGCGGTTTCCTAAACCGCGTGTCGGGCGTTCGAGTCGCCCCAGGGGTACCACACCATATAGAAAATAGGGCTAATTTACAGGGGAAGGGGCAGCACTGTTCTTTGGTTTGCATAATAGCCTTCTTCAGTGTATAATGTTTTTCGAATTGTTACAGTTTTGGTTGTTACAAGCTTTGCAGAAATTTGTTGGTTCCTCTTTAGTATTGGATGACCCTGACTCTAACGGAAGAATAAAGAGGAGGTTGTCCAGGTTTTATCAGAACAAATCAATCTTTACTTCCCCGCTTTAATATCAAGTTTAGTTTCAATGCTGAATAACGAGCAAAAACTCATTGCGGGGAGGACAATTGGTTGGTACTGCTTAACTGTAATAAGCAGGCAGAAAATAAACACTTATAACAAGGAGGAGATTAATCAATGAGAATTTACGTAGGAAATCTACCATATGAGGTAACCGAAGAAGAATTACAACAGGAATTTCAGACTTTCGGGGATGTGACGTCAGTAAGCATAATAACTGACAAATTCAGTGGGCGACCGAAAGGATTTGCTTTTGTGGAAATGGGCTCAAAGCCTGAAAGCGAAGCTGCGATCGAAGCCATGAATGGTAAAGTTATGGGAGAACGGACGATAGTGGTAAACGAAGCTCGTCCACGTCCTGACAATCGGAGCGGTGGATCGTATGGAGACAGAGGAGGTTTTGGTGGTGGTAGGGACAATAGATCCGGAGGAGGAGGAGGAGGAGGAGGAAGACGCAGGTATTAATCTGTCTTCCTTTTGACCTGAATTAAATAGTTATACTGATATTTTCACAACCTAAGAGTGGCTGTTGCCTCTCTTAGGTTGTGGTCTATGTGACGCAACCGTCTTCGCAGTAATTGTGTAACATGCAAGTTTATATGGGTAAGCTGCCTCTAGAGAAAAGTAGGGGATAAGTCGGCTCAGAAAGACCTCATGGCGGGCTGTATCACCAGTATGCATAAGGAAAATAGCTTTCTGAAAAGGGCCTTCCATAAAAGAAGAAACATTCGTTTTTCTACAACCGGGGACCAGTTGGCTATATGAATAGGCCAAATCATCTAAAATAAATTTGTATATATTTACACATATAAGGAGCATTAGTGAGTTTCGAATCATTCAATCTTAATCCAAGTATTATGGCTGGTGTTCAGGCACAAGGTTATACCACGCCCACGTCCATCCAGCGTAAAGCAATCCCTACTATCATGAAGGGCCATGATGTTATTGGCCTGGCCCAGACGGGAACTGGTAAAACCGCTGCCTTTGTGCTGCCAATTTTGCAGCGCCTGCTACAGCGGCCCAAAGGGAAGGTAGGAGCTGTCATCATCTCTCCCACACGGGAATTGACCGTGCAAACATGTGAGTTTTTCAGTGAATTGGGACGGCAAACCAGGTTGCAAAGTATTCCCATCTATGGGGGAGTGAGCATAGAACAACAAATTCAGAGGCTGCGCAATGGAGTGGAAATAGCCGTAGCATGTCCAGGCCGATTGCTTGACCACCTCTGGAAAGGTACTATCGATTTATCCAATCTGGAAGTTCTTGTAATTGACGAGGCGGACAGGATGCTGGATATGGGTTTTCTACCAGATATCCGTAGTATTATGAAGTGTCTCTTAAAACAGCGACAGACGCTACTTTTTTCGGCTACCATGCCTGATGACATCCGGCACCTGGTCAAAGAATTCCTGCATAACCCAGTCACGGTACAAATAGGCCGCACAGTACCGGCAACCACAGTGTCACATGCGCTGTATCCAGTTAAGCAGCATCTCAAAACTGCACTGCTGGTGAAACTCTTAAATCATACTAAAACGGAGTCAGTACTTGTTTTTACTCGTACCAAACATCGTGCCGAGCGTGTTGCACAGCATTTGAAGAAAGAGGGATTCAGTGCAACCTCCCTGCAGGGAAACCTGTCTCAAAACAGACGCCAGGCAGCAATTGATGGCTTTCGTACGGGCTCGTTTAAAATCCTGGTAGCGACAGATATTGCCGCCCGTGGCATCGATGTTTCGTGTATTTCACACGTCATTAACTATGATATGCCTGAGAGCATAGACGCTTACACTCATCGTATTGGGCGTACAGGAAGGGTTAACAAAAGCGGAGACGCAATAACTTTAATAACTGATACGGACCTGCCTATGGTGAATGCCCTGGAGCGCGTGCTTAATGAGACACTGGAGCGACAGACGATGCAAGGTTTTGATTACTCTGTGCCTTCGCCAAACATTGGGAAAAGCCGCTTTCCACGTCAAATACAACGTCCTTTAGTACGGAAGCAACAATATGCATTCAATAGCTAGTAGAGTAAACCCATAGAGTATCCTCTAAAGATACTGCATTGAAGGTGCCTGTTTACCCTGCTAGAATTAGGCATCACTCATTTAGGGAGGGACTCTGCTATGAAGCTCAGCCTTATTCAAATGAATGCCGGTGATGACCGAGATGCCAATATCGAGAAAGCATGCAATTTTATCGACGAAGCGGCTAAAGAAAAGCCAGATCTGATAGTCCTGCCAGAGTTCTGTAATTATTTCTACTTCGCCATGTACCGGGATTATAAATACGTACAGATGGCAGAGAAAGATGATGGCTATACCATGACCAGAATCAAGGACAAGGCACGCCAGCACGGTGCCTATATCCTTGCCACTATTTATGAAGAACAAATGCCTGCCATATATTACGATACTGCCATGCTTGTAAGTCCTCAGGGGCGGATAGCTGGTAAATATCGTAAAATACACCCTCCAGGGAACCGCAGCCTGGAGAGAATATATTATCGTTATGGCTCCAAGTTTCCTGTCTTTAATGTATGTGACTGGAAAGTAGGAGTTGTTATCTGTTATGACCTTAATTTCCCCGAGGCGGCACGATGCGCGATGTTGAATGGAGCAGAGTTGCTCGTCGTCCCTTTCTGTGAAGCGGTCAACTATCTGTCGCCTGCCGCAAGTAGTTTGCCCGAGAATACTGGTGTCGAAGCAATGAATAAGGAAGGGTGGCTTCGCCAGTGGGATCTGAAAACAGCTCAAAGGGCAATCGAAAACCAGGTATATCTGGCGGCATGCAACCATGTAGGTCAGGAAAAGGATGCCGTTATTATTGGGGAGTCACGTGTCGTCGATCCTTGGGGAGAGGTGATAGTTTCCATTGGAGACCGTGAAGGGGTTATCCATTGTGAACTGGATAGAGGGAAGCTGATACATTTGCGACAAACTACTTCCGTGCTCAGGGATCGGAGACCCGACTTATACAAAGCCATAACCGCTGATACTGAAGACTTGCCTCTTCTTTGATGGTGTTGGGAGAGAGTAGCCTATGAAATACGATTTTGATAGGGTTGTAAACAGGAAAGGCACTGCTTCCATGAAATGGGATACAGTGAGCTCTCTGTTTGGAGAGGAAGACATTCTACCAATGTGGGTGGCGGATATGGATTTTCCATCAGCTAAACCGATCACAGATGCCATTATAGAGAGGGCAGGGCATCGGGTATTTGGCTATACGCTTCCAGAAAAATCAGTCACTGGGGCTGTCGTAGACAGGATACAGCAAAAATATGGTTGGAGCATCAATCCAGAGTGGATTGTGTTCACCCCGGGTGTTATTCCATCAATACATGCTGCTATTCGGGCATTTACTCATCCCGGTGATGACATCATCATCCAGGGCCCTGTCTACTATCCATTCTGGTCAGCTCTCCATGACTGTGGATGCCAGGTAGCCAATAACCAGCTAAAACTACTGGATAGGCATTATGAGATTGATTACAATGACCTCAAGAGCAAGTTTGCGCTTAAAGATGGAATGTCTCCAACTGCCTCACGTACCAGGATGATGATACTCTGTAGCCCTCATAACCCGGTAGGGCGGGTATGGACCAGGGACGAACTGGTACAGATGGGGGAAATCGTCATCGAAAGAGGAGCGCTGATGCTATCGGATGAGATTCATTGTGAACTTCTCTTCAAGGGAGCTAAACACATTCCCTTCGCTTCAATATCAAAGGAATTTGAACAGCATTGCGTGCTGTGTATGGCGCCAAGCAAGACTTTCAATCTGGCGGGTTTGAATGCCTCTATCATAATTATTCCCAATGAGGAACTCCGACTCCGATTTAATGCAGCCAGGCATGGTATTGTAACCAGGGTGAACCTGTTCGGACTGACTGCCATGGAAGCGGCCTATCGCCATGGCGATGAATGGCTGGCACAGCTCCTGGAATACCTGCAAGAGAATCTTGATTATTTAATGGCATATTTCGAACAGAAGATTTCGAAAATTGAAGTCATCAAACCGGAAGGGACTTATTTGGTCTGGCTGGATTGCCGAAAACTGGGATTGGGCGATGCAGCACTTAGGAGCTTTATGAGAGAGAAAGCCAGGATTGGTCTTGATGATGGCTATCTTTTTGGGCCTTCAGGATCAGGATTTCAGCGAATTAATATCGCCTGCCCTCGTAGTACTCTATCAGAAGCGCTGTTTAGAATAGAGGAGGCAGTGAGCAACCTGTAGTTGCTATCGGCAGTTAATTTGGTAAAACATGCTTTATCGAGACTTTAATAACGGAGGTGTTCCCTTATGAATTTCCCCAGAATGTTCCTCGCTGAGCGGAAACGGGAAAGCCCAAGGGTAGAGGATGTCAGGCAAGCAATTGTTGCAGAGATGCAGAAACTGAATTTGCGCGCAGGGGTTCGCCCGGGGATGAAAGTGGCCGTAACAGCAGGAAGCCGGGGGATAACCGACAATGTGCTCATATTAGCCACAGTTGTTTCCGAATTGAAGAGATATGGAGCTGCCCCGTTTGTCATTCCTGCAATGGGAAGTCATGGGGGAGCCACAGTGGAGGGCCAGCTCGGCATACTAAATGCCCTTGGAATAACCGAAGAAACGATGGAATGCTCCATCATTTCTCAGATGGAAGTTGTGCAGTTGGGGCATACCCCTGAAGGCATTCCTGTTTACATCGATAAAGTTGCTGCCAGTGCCGATGGAATTGTTGTGGTAAACAGGATAAAACCGCATACAGAGTATAAGGGAGAGATCGAGAGCGGCCTGTTGAAGATGATGGCCATTGGATTGGGTAAACATAAAGGTGGATATACTACCCACAGTTATGCGGTTCAAATGGGCTATCAAATCGCTATCCCTGCTGTTGGTAGACATATCTTGAAAGAAGCGCCGATATTATTTGGGTTAGGGGTAGTGGAAAATGCGTATGACGAAACAGCTATAGTTGCTGCAGTGGAACCGGATTTATTTGAAGAAACAGATAAATCCTTGTTAAAGAAGGCCAAGGAATTTCTGCCCAGGCTTCCTTTCGAAAAAATGGACGTCTTGATTGTTGACGAAATGGGAAAGGAAATAAGCGGAACCGGCATTGATACCAATATTATTGGCAGGGTTATGTTTGTTGGTGGTCCTGAGCCAGAATGGCCTAAAATAATCAGGATAGTGGTGCTTGACCTAACCGATAAGACATGTGGTAGTGCTTTGGGGATGGGCCTCGCTGACTTTGTTACCCGCCGGTTGGTAAATAAGATTGATTTTCCGGTTACCTACGTCAACTGCTTTACTGCCATGACTCCGGAGAAAGGACGTGTCCCTCCAACAGGGGAGACGGACAGAGAGGCTATTGAATGGGCATTTCAGACAATAGGGGCCGTCGAGCCTCAGGATGCCAGGGTAGTGAAAATAAAGAACACCCTACATCTGGATAAAATTTATATCTCACAATCACTGGCTACGGAGCTTAAAAGCCAGCCAGATTGGGAAATCGAAGACGAGGCGTGCGAAATGTGCTTCAGTGACGAAGGAGCTCTGCTACTAGGGAACTAAAACAGGTATAACTCTCTTACGAAAAGCGGTTCTGTTGCAAAGTCTTCATGGAACAAGAGCATCCGCCATCTCGGTGAAATCGTGTATATGGAGATCCGGGCGATAAGGAGTCTCTTCATAGGGTAGATTGTAACGGTCAACCCAAATACCGCGATAGCCGGAAGCGCGAGCTCCCATTACATCAAAGGTGTTGGCTGAAACCATACCCAGTTGGAATGGCTCTGCTCCAAGGATTCTTTGAGTAGCTCGATAAACTGAGGGATGTGGTTTGAAATTCCCCACTTCCTCAACTGAAATAATCTCATCGAAATCATATTTGATACGGTTTTTGACCAGATGATCCAGGAACCACCTGTTTCCGTTTGATAAGGCAACAAGGCGGAAACGCTTTTTCAATTTCTTTAGACCATCGACAGCCTCCGGAAAAGGAGAAAGAAATTGCCATGCTTCCATAACTTCCTTAATCTCTTCTTCGGTAAAGGGGACAGAGGATTGCCTCAAAACATAAACCAGTGCTTTGCGTGCCACCTCAAGGTAGCCAGAGTGCCCCATCATTATAAGATTATCCTGATATTGCTCTATACGCTGGCGGTATCGCCAGCGGGTCCACATCTCATCTCCATTGATGGAAACGCCTTTCGTCTGCAGGAATTTATCCAGGGGACCGCTAAGGCTGCCTCGCAGATTAAGAATGGTGCCAAAACAATCAAAGGTCAAAGTGGTGACTTGATCAAATACGTTCATGAATCTCCTTTCTCAGATAAAGAGGGGTTGTTATTAATATGGTGTTAGCTCCTTTGTTCCCTTGAAATATAGCATTGCCAGCTAGCATTGGCAAGACTATAAAGCTGGTACTCAACATGTGTCCTCTTTTGTCCCATGTTGATATGGTGGCGGATCCTTTATATTACAGGCTGAGGCCAGGCAACAGGCTCTGCAGGAATCACCAACCCTGATTTGATAGTCGTCTTGGGAGTTAATAAACTGGTTGTTAGCATGGTCTGTCCTACGGAATCCTCCATCTCCCATTTGCCGGAAAGCATCTCAAGTATGGATACATCTGCATCCATACCGCACTGCAGACTTCCCGCTTGCTTATCAATGCTGAGAGCACGCGCTGGATTAATGGTGCTCATTTTAACCACTTCATCCAGGCTTAATCCAAGCGCCATGAACTTGGACATGAGCGCTGCCAGTCCGAACACTGGACCATTAAGGCACAGGGTATTAATATCGGTACTTAAAACCGTTGGCAAAATACCCTGGTCCATGCTTTTTCTGGCTACGACAAAGCTTAAATTCCGTCTTCCATGGGCGACTTCCATGACGATTTTTCTATCTATTGCCTCTCTCAGTTGTGGCAGTACAGTGCCATCCGGACGCAGGATGCCGCCTCGATTTGAGGTAAAAACATGTGTCAGGATATCACCGGCGTCCATGACACCCAGCAGTTCCCTGGTTACCTCTGGAGGGACCAACCCTTTTGAATCACCAATATGTACCATCATTGGCAGCCCAAGACTTCTAGCCAGTTCCCTGGTTGCCTTTATCACTCTGGCTCCGTCGCTGGCAACGGTATTGCCCACCAGGCGTAACTTGATTCCCTTGATTATTTCACGATTAGAATTGACAACAGCCCTGGTGGCTTCGAGGTCAACTTCTTCCCAATCTCGTAGCTCGGGCGTCAGCAGTTGCCCTAAAGAACTAAGGTGGAGGAAACAAAAAACAGTGCTTTTAGAGGGCGGGATGATATATTTTGGGAAGGCATTGAAAGTTGCATGGCCCGTGCTGCCTCCGTCGACAACAGTAGTTACCCCTTGCTTCACCCCGGCAATATCGGGCTCGATGCTGATATCGTGGATACTATCATATATATGGCAGTGCATATCAATGAGCCCGGGAGTAACGATTTTTCCTTTGGCATCAAGTACCTGCTTCCCCTCGGCTGCTGAGATATCCTTTGCGACCAGGGCAATCTTCTGTCCGTTTATGGCAACATCGAAAACCCCATCAACATTCTGCGCAGGATCTATCACCCTGCCGCCCTTAATTAATAAATCATACATAGAAAACCTCCTTCGCTTATAATATTCCCTCTTAATGTTATCTCCCTCCTGCCACTTCTCAATGCTACAGGGGGAAAGAATGCTTTACTACAGCAAAATATATTACTTCTGCTGGAAGTCGGCAATACTTTTCGGCACTTTGCCATTGTGAAGAAGGACCGGTTCGACTATGGCTTCGCTGTGTAGAGCCCAGGGCAGAATAACTGATGAGTGTCCACCACGGCCACCGGCTACAACGATCTCCACATCCTTCGGCGAACGGGTAACAGGAATGGGATGAAGGTCGTTGAAACCTGCAGGGCGGACGGGGACTAATCCCCTGCCCCGAACCATGGGTGCTTCGTGGTGGGCTCTGGCGTGAATATGCTCTCGAATCTTATTCTTATCCCATCCTTCGCGATCGAGAAGCCATGCATGATCCTGGGTAATGACGACAATAAGAGGGCCTGGTATAAAGGAGTTATTGCTGCCAAGAGTAGTGCAGCTACCAACCAGGGTGTCCAGTAAATCACCTGCCGTTTGGCTCAGGAAGTCGATTATGTCGTGAGGAGGCTCAGCCTTAAGTACGTATACGGTTGTCGTTTCAGAGCTATAATGCTCGGCGTTAATAGTGGGCCAGGGACTCAGCTCTGGGTCTTCTGAAAAACAATAGCTCAGCTCTGCTGAGGAGGAGAGACAGGCCAGGTCCGTATAATTTGGCACCGCGCGGCACACATTGATAATAGCCAGATTCACCGCCCTTCCGATGGTCATATTGGCAGTAAATCCGGGACCAAGACAGCCCTGTCCGCCATGAATGCCTAACTCCTGTGCCAGGGGGCCACTGACCAGAATCAGGTTGCCCCCCGGGTGGGAAGTAGTTACAGACTGAAGGAAATTATATCTAGGATTAGCCAGGGCTTTGAATGCGGTTACAAGGATTGGCATATACTCTGGTTTGCATCCTGCCATTACAGCCGCTATCGCCACATCTCTGATGGTTATGTCTTTCCCGGAAGGCCCGATTTCGGCAGCAAGAACCTCGCCTGGCTCGTAGGAGCAGAAGGAGAGCATGCGTTCATAACGTCTCTGTGTTGGTGCTATGATGGGCAATCCATCTCCCAGGTGGAGTGAATCGAAGAGGTCCATCACCTCCTCCATACCTGCTGCCGGTTCGGAAATATCCCCTGTATCGAGTTTTAAGCTGCCTTTCAATCTCAGGAATCCATCTTTCGCCGGGGCTTCAGCATCAAGTTTAAAATCAAGGCGGGCCCTTTTCCCTATTTCGTTGGAGGGGAGCGTAAGAGATTCCAGTATACATTGCATTTGTCCGTCAATCTCTCGATGGATATCCGCAATTGTGCTGCCCTGGTAGATATCTATTGGGCAAAGGCAAAGCTGACCGGCTCGATAGAAAGCGACTGCCCTGGCTAAATCTGTTCCTGGAGGAGCGGTTATATACACGCTTGGCACTCCCAGTTCTTCCAGTGCTATGGTTACTATGGTTGTTGCCGGGCTGACTCCAACATCGCCCAGGGCGAGCACTGCTGCTACTGGTTTTGACTTCGCTAGCATTGCTGCATAGTCTTTTAATTCCTGGTTGGTTTTCCCTCGAACCGTCTCACTGTAATCGAGGAAATTGCTGATTCCTTCTTTAGCAAGGTTCTCTTTAATTCGTATAAAAATCTCACCGCAGTTACGGAATGATAACTTGCTATTATCATAGAAAAGGACAGGCCCTTGTCGTAAGCGTTCCAGGGTAGGACGGGTGGCTAGCTTGATATTGGGCCTTTCCTGAATTCCTCGGGGGTCTAACACTGGCTCAATCATTGTTTCTTGCCTCCACTTTAATTATTAACGTAATTTTACAGGTAATTTCGAGGAGAATGAAATGCGTACGTCCCATTGACAGTATTATACCCCTGGAGTAAATTGCATGTACTCTATTTAGGCAGAACAGGTTTGAATAAGGTTTGAAAGGGGACGCTATTGAAAATTGGCAAACTATCACCGGTTTTACTCGAAAAACTGCTGGCAAAAATAAAAATAGAAGATGAACGTGTTCTGCTGGGTCCCCACATCGGCGAAGACGCAGCGGCGATTCGATTCGATAGTAAGATACTGGTGGTAAAAACAGATCCGGTGACATTCGCGACTGACCTTATTGGCTGGTACGTGGTGAACGTTAATGCTAATGATATAGCTACTATGGGGGCAGTCCCTCGCTGGTTCCTGTCCACAGTCCTCCTACCGGAAAGCTTTAATCAACAGGAGGTCGAGGTTATTTTTGATCAGATTATTGCAGCATGTGCCTCGCTGGGCATTACCCCTGTTGGAGGGCACACGGAGACAGTTTTTGATTTGAATAGACCAATCGTTGTTGGCTGTATGCTGGGGGAAACTGAGCAGCAGTCTGTTATATCCACGTCAGGAGCTAAGGTTGGTGACGATATCGTACTTACTAAAGGAATTGCTATAGAAGGGACTGCCGTCCTTGCCCGGGAGGCAAAACAATCTCTTTTCTCTGCCGGAATTAGTGATAAAGTTGTCGCCAGAGCGGCGGACTATCTATTTTCCCCCGGAATCAGTGTTCTACGGGAAGCACAGATTGCCTGTTCAACTGTCAATGTACATTCAATGCATGATCCAACAGAGGGAGGCCTGGCTACGGGGCTTTTGGAAATAGCCGTTGCCGCCAAAGTTGGCATTTTAGTGGAAGAAGAAAAGATTCCCCTGCTTTCTGAGTGTAGAACTATTTGCGAAGGGATTTCTCTTGACCCTCTCGGGTTATTGGCCTCCGGGGCTCTGCTTATTACGTTGCCTGACTCAGATACTCCCAGGTTATTAGAGGAGTTGCTTGAGGCAGGAATTAAAGCAACTGTAATAGGTAAAGTTGTCGAGGTAAAGGACGGAGTTAAGTTGCAAACTGCAACAGGTACAAAGGACTTACCACAGTTCGAGCGGGATGAACTGGCAAAATTTATAGACAGCTAGCCCTCCGTTGCCGGCTATTCCATATTCTGTTCGTGAGTTAGTCAGCTGTTTCTATCAGGCCTGAGTTATCCTGGCAAACTTTTGTATGGTCTTGGGCCCTTTATTATGCTTGCCGTGTGTGAAGCTGACCTCCCCTACGTAGATGTCACCATGCGAGTCAATTGCTAAAGCGTGGGGGGAATCGAACAACGCGTCATGGCTCGTTTCACCTGGACTTCCCCAGCGGGTCAGCAATTTACCTTCCATGGTAAAGATGCTCACTGTCTGCTCTAACTCAGAGACATATACAATGTCATCGTCGTCAATTTTCACATCGGTTGGACGTCCCAGGTTCGTCCACTGGGTAAGAAAATTACCTTGTGCATCAAAAATCTGGATTCGTCTATTTTCTCGGTCTACAACCCATACTCTGTCCATTCTATCTACCCAGAGGTTATGGGGAAGTACAAATTGGCTGAGTGCGGTGCCAGGCTCTCCCCATGAAAGCAGCAAATTACCGTCAGGGCTGAATTTGTGTACCCGTGCGTTACCATAACCATCCGTTATAAAAATATCGCCGGTGGAAGAAAGGCTCACTCCAGTTGGACGATTGAAAGGTGGAGCTCCACGTTGTATAGTGGCCAGACTATCAAAGAGGTCCGCTTTTTTCACGTATCCGGAATTAGAAGGTACCCCTTTCTCTCCTAACATCATCAGCAGTTTTCCTTCCGGGGTGAATTTAGATACCGTGTGATCAATGTCGTCCGTACAGTAGATTGACCCATCAGGCCCGGTACAACTGCCATGAGCCCTGCCGAAAGAATCCTCTCCCCATGAGTCGACAAGTGTGCCACTGCGATCGAAGACCATAATTGGATGAGCTCCCCTGTTCAATACGTATACCCTGTCTTGCCCATCGACGGAAATTCCAGCCACATCTATATATTCCCACCCTTCGGGATACTTTCCCCAGCCCTCAACCAGCTCGTATCTATATTTACCTTCACCATATATCATATTTCAGTTCCTCCTTTTCCCTGTTAGCAGGGATTACTCCCTGGTTATGGGCAAACATCTCTCGAAGTTCTATCTGTTAAGCTTGATGGCACATGATATAAGGAAATATAGGGAATAATCAAGGGATAAGCTCAATCTACTGTATAAACTCACCTCTTTGATTGAAGAGGTTTATGATATAAAATAGCTTCATTCTGCACTTCACTTAATTATCTGCTATCTGACGGGTTCAGAAAATTATTGTCTATGAACACTGCCAGAAAGTTTTAACCATATCTGTCTAATGACAGGGCTCTACTAAAGATGTAAGGAGGGAAAATATGGGAAATCGAGTTGAAGGAAAAGTAGCGATTGTTACTGGAGCCGGTTCGGCTGGCCCGGGCATGGGTAACGGGAAAGCTTCAGCAATCGTTTATGCCAGGGAGGGAGCTAAAGTAATGGTGGCGGATTATAGGCTTGACGCCGCTGAGGAAACTGAGAACATTATTAAGCAAGAAGGTGGTGACTGTATTACGTTCAAAGCCGATGTTAGTAAAGCCAGTGATTGTAAAGGTATGGTAGAAAAATGTATTGAAGTATATGGGCAAATTGATATTTTACACAACAACGTGGGCATTTTGATATTTGGCGGGCCGGTTGAGCTTGGTGAGGAAGACTGGGACAGGGTAGTGGACGTCAATTTAAAAAGCATGTTCTTGACATGTAAATACGCAATTCCGCATATGGAAAGACAAGGAAGCGGTTCAATAATTAACATTAGTTCCGTTGCTGGTATAAGAGCCATGGCTGCTCCAGCCCTTTCGTATGAGGCAACCAAGGCCGGTATTATTGGACTGACCCGGGATATAGCGATCCAGTATGCCTCGAAAGGGATTCGGGCGAATACCATTTTGCCGGGATATATGAGAACGCCGATGGTCGACGCGTCAGTTAAACAAGCCTACGGCAGGAATATTGATGAAGCATATAAAAAACGTGATGCCATGTGCCCCACCGGGCAACAGGGTGATGCCTGGGATGTTGCCTATATGGCCTTATACCTTGCTTCGGATGAATCCAAATATGTTACGGCAAGTGAATTTGTTGTCGATGGCGGCATAACGCAAACTCATAGGCTTGGGCCGGTGGAAAATCGTGGTTAATGTTCCTTTTGTTTCTAGAGAGGTTCATATTCCCTGAAAACTTTACTGGCAAAAAAGCATAGACCATTAATATTATTGGTTGATTTGTTATTGACGCTAGCGTATATATAAATTAACATGATAGTAATACGGCAGATACGTTTGGTTTTCCAGAAAAGGTGAAAGGATTAATATGAAATCTACAAATACTCAAGGGCCAATTGAACGCAATATCGCTATAGAGCTAGTTCGTGTCACCGAAGCAGCGGCAATGGCTGCCGCTCGTTATTTTGGGAAAGGTGATAAAAACCAGATTGACGGGGCGGCAGTAACTGCCATGCGGTATGTTCTGGGGCATATCCAGATAGACGGAACAGTGGTCATTGGCGAAGGGGAAAAAGATAATGCCCCCATGTTGTATATCGGGGAGCGTATTGGTGATGGCTCCGGTTTCCAGGTCGATATTGCAGTTGACCCAATTGATGGGACAACCTCAGTTTCCAGGGGTCTTCCCGGAGCTATCTCTGTATTAGCGCTTTCAAGTAAGGGGACCATAAACTGCCCCGGAGAATTTGCTTACATGAACAAAATCATCACCGGGCCGGAAGCAAAGGATGATATAGATATCAACGCACCGGTGGCGGAAAATCTAAGGAACATAGCCAGAGCTATGAGAAGAAAGATTGAAGAGCTTACCGTAGTGGTTTTAGACAGGCCACGCCACGAGCAGTTATTATCGGATATTAGAAATGCAGGCGCCAGGGTTAAACTAATTTCTGATGGTGATGTCGTAGCAAGCATAGAGGCAGCTCTGCCTGGACGGGAGGTTGATGTGCTTATGGGTATCGGAGGTACGTCTGAGGGAGTTCTTTCCGCTGCGGCGATACATTGCATTGGCGGTGGTCTTCAATGTAAGGCATGGCCTCGTGATGTGAACGAAAGAGAGCTTGCTGTAGCAGCGGGAGTTGATGTTAATAAGGTCTATAAAACAGAGGACCTTATTAATTGTGACGACGTGTATTTTGCAGCCACCGGGGTTAGTAGCGGTGAATTATTGAAGGGAGTACGTTATTATAGTGGTGGCGCACGGACTCAGTCTATTGCCATGCGCTCCAGCTCTGGCACCATCCGCTGGATAGATACCTGGCACAACTTTGATAAGCTTGATAAACTCAGCCCCTTTGAACTCCCTTGAAGGAAGGAAAATAATTAGGCTCTGCCTATTTCAAGACAGATGGTTGAACCACAAACTGGTTGACTAACCCCACCGTATCTACAACGCCCAACTTCTGAAAAAGCAAAGTAAAACGTTCTTCCAGCGCAGCCCGTATTCCCGCTAAATTCTCTTCCGGCATATGCCACATCTCCTTCTTGAAGTCACCGAAGCCCTTCTTTCTGGTTTTATACAGGAACTGGTCTTTGGTATCTCCTGGCAATTTTTCGCCGGCATACTTATCTATCAGGTGTTTATTGATTTTATCCAACAGTTCCCTCGGGAAGTAGGAGCTATCATATATAAGGTTTTGAAACCCGGTGGCCAGATGCACTTCTATCGCCTCAGATTTCGGGAACATATCAAACGCTTCATCAGGCAGAGTAGAGGCGCCATGTTGTACGGCACCAGCTAAACCGTATTCTTCCCGTGCTACCCTGGATATCTCCTCCAGAGTCTTGAAATCAACCTTTACACTGGCTACTGAGCCATTGGGTAGCACTGTGCCTCCATGACTCGTTCCGGTTTGTACACTAATTTTTGAGATTCCTTTGGTGCCTGGGTCTAACCGACGGGTATAGCCAGCCAAAAAGGCCCTGAGGTCAGCAACGGTGCTGTTGCTTTTACCAACTTCACCAATCTCACCACCGATAGAAATGGTTGTTCCTTCGGGTTCAAATTTTCGTATTAAGTTGGTCATATCGGCAGTTATCAGGCAGTTTTCTTCCTGCTGCTCCTCGAGTGTCTGCTTCTCCAGGTCCACTAAAGTTGATGCATCTATATCTATGTTAAAAAACCCGGCAGCTATTGCCTCCTCAATCAGTTCCTTAACGGCTGTCAGTTCCTTGTCAGGTCCTGAGCTATATCTTGTCCGGTTAACCTGGAAATGGTCCCCTTGAAGGAAAACTGGGCCCTGAAACCCTTCTTTTATTGCAGCAGCTAGCACGCAGGCGGTATATTCACTTGGATTCTGGGCAGTATATCTTATCTCAGAGCGTGCAATCTCAAAGATAAAAGCACCGACCTTATTTTTTAAAGCTGTTTTGAAGATAGCCCTGGCAACCTGATAGGTAATACCACGGATATTTATAGCAGGGACTGTCCTGCCGCTATAGAGTCCTTTCCCCGCGGCGCTGTACAGACCCTGGATGCTGGCGGGATAGACACCATAATCAAGGGCCAGTTTTTGAACTTCCTGCTGGTACCCTTTTCTGGCACTGTCATCGTCAGCAAAGACGGCGTTTTCTATTAGGGCATCAATTTCATATTTCATGGTGATACTTATTCTCCAAAAAGACTTTTCTCCCAATCATCAGCTACCAGACATATCTCTAGCTTGTTCTTCTTACCCCTGCCTTTACTATATCATATCAACTTAGCGAAATGTCTTAAATCTACTAGAGCAACAGCATCCATTCCTAAACATCTTCTCATCCTGCGATCATGCGCACAATGAATACCACATACTGAAGGAGGATTATGTTTACATGTCGTATCTCTAATTTTGTAGGGTTCCGAATTTAGTTTCTCAGCAAAGAGGTATCGTTATAATAAATCTTCAATCTTGATCGTTCTTAAATCCCTGACAACGATGTCGGCTCCAGCTTGATACA
>SDBU01005078.1_pt1 | contig 15871 bp, 4 predicted proteins | sample 2277071 | NCBI WGS metagenome assembly SDBU01 (sample SAMN10397929, study PRJNA504765) | marine sediment metagenome | isolation source: marine sediment core GS08_GC12, 126 cmbsf | place: Arctic Ocean: Gakkel Ridge, Loki's castle | collected 2008
TCAAAGAATAAAAACAGGAACAGTGTCTCCTATTATTGGTGCTGGAAATGTAACTAATTTTTCTAATCCTGATGAAAATAGCTCTCTGAAATTTTTTGAAGTATCTAGTAATGTTTTTAATATAGACGATTTAAAGCCTAATGATATTATATATATATGGTTTGAAAGAGAAGTTAAAAAAGGGTCATTGGGATTTCTTAATAATGATTTGGTGATAAATATTAAATATAAGGTAAGTGAATAATATGTTAATAAGTGATTTAAAATTATTGTTTAGATTTAATTCTTCTTCTATTTTTGAAGAAGTAAGTCAGACTAGCGCTGCTGTCTTGGGAAACAACATTAATCCAGTAGTCTCTACTAGTGGTTATCTTATGCAAGACAATCAGTATTTATTAGGAACAGGTAATTTATCTAATGGTTATAATTTAGATATCTCAAATGCCTATACAGTTGGGTTTTGGTTATTCCCTGCTCACCCTGGGTTATCCTCTGTCGAAGAAGGATCATCTTTGTCGTCAATTGAGATGCCTTTATTACATTTTGTGAATAATGACAATATAAGTGGAACATCTACAGTTATGGAAATAACTGAGCACACTCAAGAATCTGGTAATAATTCTCTTAGAGTTGTCGAGAACAGTGGATATTCTGCTTTTTCAGAAGAGTATGTTCCTGACAAATGGCATTATTTTTGGATATCTCATAGTCAAACTAGTCTGAGAATATTTATTGACGGAGTGGAGCATACTTTGCAGAATGAGAGAGGATCGTACAGTGGAAAGCTGTACGGCGACGATCCTTCAGGTAGTGGTATTTTTTCTGATTTATATATTAATCATAGTATAGGGGGGTACTCTACTACTATTGCTAAGAACACAGGGATTATAGATGACTTATTTGTTTTCAATATCCCTAATACTGATGAGTTAGATATTCAAAGATCAATAAATGATGGTATTGAGTATGTAGTAGATGATAATTTTACTATTAGTAATATAGATAAATTTAGTATCTATTTTAATGATCCTGAAACAATCAATATCACTTCTTTAATTGATGATTTGAGTTACGTTTTTGTTGGCAGGAATGATGGAAAAATACTAAGAGGATCTCCCTTATTGTGGGAGACTAGGAGGTCTTTTTCTAATCCTGATGAGTATGAAGAATTTAATCTTAGTTCTAATGTTTCTGATGACATGACAAGTGGGTTAAGAGACGGCTTTTTGCAATTAATTAACACGACAATAAGACTATAAAGTATAAAAGAGTTTATTATGGGTTTTCAATTAATATTAAAATTAAATAATCAAGATATAAGTAGTCATATTTCTAGTATTAGAATTTCAAATAATTTTCCGACATTGGGATGGGAGCTTGATACCTCTGATAAGGTGTCTATCGATCCTGGTACAGGAGTTACTACTGATATTGAAGGCATCTCTCAAAATTCATATAATATAGAAATATCTACATCTGATTTTGGAATAGGAAGTATTGATTTTATTGGGGACACCGTAAGAACAGGAGATGTGGTATCTAAAGAATTATTTTGGATGTATTCTGGAAATCCTTTACAGAGAGGGACTACTTATTATGGCCAAATATATATTATTGATGAATTTGGAAGACAAAGTGACTATTCAACATTTTCTTTTCTTTATAATTCATTGCCAGTTGTTAGTGCCCCAAAGATACTTCCGTCGAGACCGGCTGTAACAGATACTCTTCAATTAAGTTATGATTTTTCTGATGATGATGGAGATTTAGAGGCAGGAACAGTAATAAGATGGTTTAAAAATGGGTCCTATCAAAGACAATTTGACAATGCTATTAGTATAGATTCTTCTTTTTTGCAAAATAATGATATATGGAATGTAGATATTTACCCATCTGATGGTTTTGAACATGGTTCTAGAGTAACTTCTCCTCAAGTCAAAATATCTTCTACTTCTGTAGTTATTTCTAATTTTAGTGTTTTTCCTTCTATGCCTAATCCTGATGATATTTTAGAGGCAGACTACACAATAAGTGATGAATTTGAAGGAGATAATATCCTTATAAGGTGGTATATTAATGATTTAGTTCAAAAAGAACTAGATGATCAAAAACATGTAAAACCGTTATTAACGGAAGGAGACGAAGTAAGGTTTGAAATAAAACATAAAGATGCATCCTCGTTTACCTCCTCTTTAACAGTTGCAATTGTGTCCTCTGTTTTTATAGTTTCTGATATATCTATTGATGGGAAAAAGGAGCCTTTAGATGTTTCTACTATCACTCCTTATGTTAGGTGGAAAAGATTTGTTCCAAGTGGAAAGAATATTAATTATATATCTATTAAAATAGGTACTTTTTATGAATCATCTAATGTGTATTCTACCATTTTAATTGGAGATAGGAATTCATTTACTATTCCTTCGAATATTTTAGAAAAAGGGAGAGATTATTATATCGGAATAGCATTAAGCGATACACAGGTTTTTGGAGATCACACTACGAATCATTTTAGAGTTAGAGGAAGTCGGTGGGAGGGAGATGTTTCTAATTCAAATGGGTGGACTTTTGAAACGCTGTTTGTTGTTAAAACATCAAATACAGATAATTATCAAACTATTAGAATTAATGATGGAAGTAAATTTGCAGAAATAAGACTGTATAGTGATAAGATATCTTTAATTTCTGGATCTGTAATTGAGCATTTTGTACTAACTACAACTAATAATTTTTTGACTATTGGTGGTAAAGAGAATGATATTATGATCTATTTAAATAGAGAATTAATAATAAATGGGGAAGGAATTTTTACACAAGTATCAAATATAAAAAGACTGGAAATAGGAGATGATTCAAATAGCAACTTTTTAGTTCATTATAAGTACTTTTTTTATACTACTTCTGGTTATTTTCTTCCAGGTATTTCTAGTCTATACACTGATTTACAATTTCATAAGTACTTAGAGTTTGAGAATAATGAGGTAATTTCTTTGCAAAGTTATATTAATGGCAAGTATGTTTTTGGATTAAATTCAGATAATGAAAATAATAGCACTATTTATGCCATTAAATCGGGAAATATTCAGAAAACCATCACTGTTCCTAGGACATATTCTCCTATTAATAGAATTAGTAAGTCCCCAGATGGAAAAATAATAGCATCTGCCCATGCAAAAGGAGTTACTATAATTAGTGGTTATTTTATTGATTCATTTAATAATGAATTGATTTTTATAGATGATAATAATGTTCTGAATGAAGTCTTTCCCACAAGTAATGGATGGGAACTAGTTAAAAATATTAATGAAAATGCTGCTTATTTTGATGAGAATGGTTTTAATATAGATACTCTTTAATAATAGTTTTGGAGAAAAGATGAGTGTAAGTGAATATGGAATTGATGATAGAGGTGGGGTATGGTACTATACTCAGAATAAAATTGGTTCAGAATGGGTTAATAAGGTAGATAATTCAAAGGGGTGGACAGTCGATTTTAACCTAACCGTATCGGATGTTCAAAATAGTGATTGGATTATTGATGAAAATGATAAAGGTAAAGGTATTGGAGTTTATGTTAATGATGGAACTAAGCAAGAAACTATTAATTTTCTCACTCAGCAAGTAATTTTTAAGAATGCAAATCAGTCAAAAGTTTATGACACTACTCAAGAAGTTAATTACAGATTAACTGGTAAAAAAGATAATTTAAAATTATATGCTAGGCCATCTGGAGTGTCAACTTATAAAAAGATTTCTGATGTTAATTTTTCAAAAGTAGCGACTCCAAATGGAAACGCTTTTAAGCCAAGTATTTTTGAAGACACTAATGGTAATTTGCATGTCGTTTGGTGGGATGACGGAGGAACAGTAGGGTCTTTATTCTACTCAAAATTTGATACAGAGACATGGACAGAACCTGAGGAAATAGTTTTCTTAGATAATGGAGTTCAATTCCCATCTATTGTGGTTGATAGTGATGGAAATGTGTATGTTGCATTTGAGTCAAAACAAACAGAAGGAAGTGTCATCGGTTTTGTTTATAGAAATAATTTAGGATGGAGTTATCCGTATTATACTGGAGTAGACATTGGGTATTGTAGACATCCTAAACTTACTTTTGATAGCCAGGAGAATATATGTATAGTGTGGGAGGATCATAGAAGAACTCATCAAGAAATATATTTAAATATATTTTTAAAAGATGAATTAATTTGGAGAGGAGAAGAAAAGTTATCTAATAATACTTTTGGTTCATATCGTCCATCAATAGGTTCTTATATGGATGATTTATTTATTACATGGACTAAAGCATCGGAAGACGGCACATCATCCATAGAGATAATAAAATATAATGCCATTAATTCTCAAAAAACAACACCCATCGTAATTTCAGATATTAATAGTAGGTCTGATTATTCGAATGTTATGTGTAATGTAAGTGGGAAAGTTTTTGTGGTTTGGCATGATAATCCTGAAGGTAAATATAGGATTTATTCAACTATACTTTCTTCTTTGTTGGATGTATTGACGGGTGTAACCTTAGTTGTTAGTGGGAATGGAGGAGCTAGGTATCCTGTTTTATCTGAACAGTTAGCAACAGGGGATGTCTATATTGTTTGGCAAGATTATAAGGATGGTAGTTATACCGAGTTTAATTCTAATTCTATTTTTAATCCCTCTAATGATCCATATGAAGAAAGAGAAGTTAAAGATCAGGAGCCGTTGAATTCTGCAATTTTTATTGCTTTTTATAACGGAGAGTATGTTTCTAGTTCTTTTGGTTCTTTTGATGTTAAATTAGTTTTTGATGATGATAGAAATACTTATTTTCCATCTGTGCCTGTGTTTTTTAATGAGGAACTGCCTGTAGTATATGAATCATATTTATTTAATGAATATGTAAGTAATGATGATATCCTGAGCAAAATTAGATGTGCTTTTTATTCTTTAGATAGAAGTGATGATGAGTTTTTAGTCAATAGGGAAGTGGTGGCAGATCCATATTTAACATTTAATATTGATAGGGATTTTCTTCTAAATAAAAATATGTCCACTAAAGAGATAAGATTTGGAGATTTTTCAGATGTTATTAATGCTCATTATATATTTAAAAACTTTAAATATTATTTAGATGACGCTGTAGAACCATATAGTATTAATGATATCAATTCTAATTCGATAGGTGTTGATTCAATATCTGCACATGACGTAGTTGTTAATAATTATGGAGATGTGTGGGTTGTAGGTGTTTGTGGAATGTATTATTACTTTGATAGTCAGGATAGGTCTCTTCAAGTAGGTAGAGATTTATTAGGGACTGAAACAAATATAGAAGATGAAGATATGGATGTTTTAAAAACTTTTAAAGCAATCTCTTTTGACAAATACAATAATATGTTTGTAGGAGGTGAATCTGGAATATTAAGATATAGTACTAACCATATTAATGGGTTTAATATCTTAACCCCCATAAACACTAATAATATTATATCTATTGTTTTTGATAAGAATAATAGAATGTATATTGGAACAGATTTTGGTTTATTCTCTTTCGATTTGACTTATGTTGAAAACGTAGTTAACGGAGTTCCAGAAACAGAAATAACATTGACTCCTATTGATCCTCTTCTTAGTACTTTTAGTAATTATCCTTCGGGATATATAACTTCATTAAAAGTAGATGAGAATAATTGTTTATGGATTGGGACTAGAAGTGGAATATATAGGTTTTTCAAAGATAAATTTTTAAAATTTACAACTATTCATGGTTTGCCTTCTGATAGAATAAATGATATAGCAATTAGAAATACGGCTATTAGGTATGTTGCCACTTCTAATGGGGTGGCTAAAATGGTTGGTTTTAATTTTGATAGTTTTATTACTTCCGAAGATGACACTGTGTGGAGTAATAACGTAAAAAGTATCATGTGGAAAGACCCTAATGTTTTGTTTACAGGAACTATGTCTAGATTTAATCAGGTAATTATTAATGACGTAGACGACACTTATTCAACAGTTTTTTATGAGCCAGGGTCCTCTGTTAATGTATCTCCAGATGATTTTAACACTTATTATATAGATAATAGTGAAATAATAATTGCAGAAAACGATATTGTTGAGGTTTATATAAACGGTAATAGAGTGCATTCTGGATATGATATAGGGACTGACAATAAAACAATTAGATTTAGAATGTCTCTTAGTAATTCTAATATTGTTGAAGTTGTTGTAAGAAAAGATTTAGAAAAAATATTTACATTTGAACAGACCTCTTCGGAAAAGATAGATATAGGTATTAATTCGTTGAAAATAAAAGAATTAGCAACACAGATAAATACTGATGGAACAGGTATTATATATGTTAATACAGAGGGAACCGATAATGAAGTTAAGATTAATGATAGCAATAGTATTTTGCCATTTGACAGAGTTCATTTAGATACTCATGCACCAGTTTTTACAACAGAAGGGATAGGGATAAAAATAGGTGAGCAGATTGATAGAAATATTGTGAAGCTATCCATTGGTGGAGCGATTGATGATGTTCATGAAACGATAGGAGACTTAACTAGCGAACTTATATCTGTAGGGTCTGGAATTGACACAATGATTATATCTAATAATCATCGTTTTTTAGAAGATGACGGAATAACTCCAGAAACTCCAGTTCCATTTTCTAATTCTGTTAATCATAATATCGGATCAACTTTAGAAGATATTGTATTAGATTTTTCTTTTTCTGTCGGGACTGGATCAGTTATTTCTTATATAAATTCTGAGGTAGAGCTATATGCAGGAATATCTAATCCTGCTATCGTTTATAAGTATAATTGGGAAGAAAGTGAATGGGAAGTATTGTTTACTTACGATGAAGATCAGCATATTGATTTTATAGAGAAATATAATAATAATCTTTTAATAAGTGTTGGGCATAGTGTTAATCCATCTTTAATCTATGTGTATGATTATACTAGTGATGGTTTGAAAGAGAGTATTGTTTTGTCTTTATCTGAATCAAGAGGTTTTGGTTCTCATGAGGTAGACGGTAAGTTTTATATTTCGTCTGGCATAGGAGAGGGGAATGAATACTCGGAAGGAGCTGGTGAGGGAGGGGCATTGTATTTGTTTGATGATGGAACTTCTCAAAATATAGCCCCTAATTTATCAAAAATTGTTGATAAAATAGATGATAATATTTATGCTCTAACTAGTGTCTCAGGCAGTTCTAATTTATTAGCATCAACTGGTCCTGTTGCTTACATCTACGAAATAGATGTAAATAATAAAGCTGCTTTTATAGTATTTAACTCTGCTGAACCTCTTGTTTCTTTAATTCACCAATCAGATATAGGAGAAACATTTGTGGGTGGAAATATTAATGGGACAATTAGAAGATCTATTGTTTCTAATAATACTTATGATATTTCTTTTAGAACGACTCCAGGGAAAGTTAATACTCTTAAGATATTTCCAGTTATCACTGGAGTAGATAATGCAGTTTCTTACGAGTCTACTTATGCATCTGTGGGGGATGTTATTTATTATTTATCTCAGGCAGGAACATGGATTTGGAAATATACTCATAATGAAGAAATTAAAGATATGACTTTTGATGATAGGGCTGATAAAAATACATTGTATGTTATTTCTGATAGCGGGATTACTAGAATTAATCCTTTAGCAGAAGAAAAAATAGTTTATTTAAAATTAATAGATAGGGCTGGAAATGAAACTGTTTTAGATTTAACTTTTGATGTTGATAATAAAGTTGAAGTTGATGATAATAAATTTGTAGATAGTATATCTATTTCTAATCTAGTCGATTTTGTTAATGAAAATAGGATATTTGAATTAGATGAATTGGGAAATACTGTTTATAATCTAAATGGAGATAATAAGTTTTATTCTGCTGATAAAATAGAAGAGGAAAAAGGAGAATATATCAGTGAGGTATTTGATGGAACTAATAATCTTGTTAAGTGGGAAAATATATCATGGGAAGCAACAGAGTTATTCAATACTCAAGTATTGATGTTTGTGAGAACATCTACATCATCAAATGATATTTTAGCAGCAGAATGGCAAGGTCCTTATAATAACTCTCAGTCTTCAGGAGTAGTTATTAGCCATTTATCTGGGCAGTTTATACAGTTTAGAGCATCATTAGTAAGTGCTGAAAAAGGAGTAACACCCACTTTGCATAGGGTGAGTATTAGAGCCATTACGAGTGAAGCTGTACATTTTTTTACTACTAATTTTATTATTCCTACAAAGATAAATAAAGGAATATTAACTAGTAAAAAAATATTGCCCATATCGGCTGATATAGTATTTGGAGTTAATACTACTAATTCTATTGACTGGACAGAATATCAGGAGATAGATGAAAATAGAATATTTAACGTTAATCAGACTGGTCAGAATTTAAGAGTGGGAATTAAATTTATAAGTCCAAATCGCTCTACCATAGACCCTACAGCATTTGGGGAATATGGGCCTTATAATTCTGATTTATTCATTAATACTGTGGATTTTGATTTTGCAAATGATACAGGTATTACTAATAATTATCATTTTAAGGTAAGTTTATATGATGATTTTAATTTAAATAACGAAGTATTTTCTGCCTATTCTGCTGATAGTCCTGATGGTTTTAGTGTTGGTGGTTCATTAATTCCATCAGGAGGGGTTGAGATATCAAATGGGTCTACAGCCCAGATTTTGTTTGTTGTCCCAGGATCAGCCAATATAGATTGCGAGACATTTTATTTTGTCAAAATTGAATATATTTATGATACTGCTTTTGAGTTGTTCTCTGATGATATGTCTTTTATTGCCAGTTGTACTTCTTCATTTATAGATACTATTAATTTTGATTTTTCAAATGATGATACGGTTTCTAATAATTACCATTTTAGAATAAAGTTTTATACGGATATAGAAAGAACTATTGAAGACACTACAGTATTTAGTGGAAATGATAGATCTGGGTGGTTCGTTAATAGCTCTTTGATTCCAGAAGAAGGAGCATTAGTGATTCCAGGAGAAACTGTTAGTGTCGTCTATAGGCCAGACACAGATGATTTTGAAGCAGGTTCTATTTTTTATATAACAATAGAAGCCCATAACGGAAGTAATTTTGTGTTCTCTTCTAATTCCTTTACTTTTCAAGTAAGAGACACCCAAAGTTTAGAATCATGTGGAGGATATCTTGATGTTCCTATCGTTGAGAATTTTGGGATTATGTTTGATTTAGACAATAATGAATTTATTACTTTAAATATTTAATATGCCTTATAAAACAAAAAATTATAATTTAGAAGCTTTTAGAAGAGGAGATACTTATTCTTCGGTAGTAGATGAAAGAAGATTTACTATTATAGATAACGAGATGGCTTTTATATCCGACAGGATAGGGTCAGGACTTATTGATGGTTGGGGCATCACCGACAACGGTGACGGGACAGTTTCGGTGTCTTCTGGAATGGGTCATATTAACAGAAGAGTTGTAGAATCTTTTGGGGGAATTGAGGTAGTTTTATCTAATAATACTATTCATTATTTTTCGATGGAAGCTAAAAAAGGGATTGTTGGGGGTATTAGTGGTAACTCTAATATTGTTAGAGTTACTGCTTCTGACGATGAACCTCCTCTTTCTCCACAGGGGATAAAGAAAGAAGATAGCATATTAAACTATTTATCGTCTTTACCTTCCTTTGATGATGATTTTATTAATTATCTCAGAGGTCTTATGAATAGGGGTAATGAAGATGATAGTTTGGAGTTAATTCCATATAAAGAATTGGCATTTAGCTGGAGTCCTAATCTTGAACCTGATTTTAGTCATTATAATATTTATAGGAATTCTGGAAGTGATATTCTTTTTCTAGGAAGTACGGTAGAATTAATATTTGTTGATATAGATTTGGTTCAAGACACAAATTATGAGTATCAAGTTACAGCAGTGGACTTAAGCGGTAATGAATCTAGTTCAGCTAATATCTCTAATATATCAAGTTTCACTATTTCAACAGATATAGATGAGAGGGTTCCTTCTCCTCCTATTTTTGTTCAGCTTTTTCCAGGAGATAGTAATTTACAAGTTATATGGGATAATTCTCCAACTGATAATGTTCCTACTTACAGGATAGCTTTGCAGTTGTTAAATGATGATTATGAGTCTGATGGAGACCCTACTGTTGTCGATGTCCCTTCAGATTCTGTGTTTGGTTCTACTTATGTTATATTTGAAGAACTTAGCAATAATAGAAAATATGATGTAACTGTATTTTCTGTTAGTTTGTCAGGTGTTCTTTCAGAGGGGATTTTACAAAGAATATTAATAGATGGAAGTGTGGGTGCTGGGGAAGTTAATAATATAGATGTAGAATTCTCTATAAGCTCTTTTGAAAATGTTGGTTTGGAAACAAAAGTTTTATGGAGACATCAGCGTGTTAATCCTTCTTTGTCTTTTGCTAATAAGTTTTTAGTAATTTTTGTAGAAAATGGGAATAGATTTTCAGAACCGATAGAAGTTCTAGAGAGTGTGGCAAGGCAGTTAAGTTGTCCTGATAATGACAGTGATCAGGGAAATTGTTATGAGTTAGATGTTAAATATATTCCATATATTAATAATGGAGTATTAGAATATGAGTCTATAAAAGAATATACTCCATATATGATTATTGTTCAGTCAGCGGATGTTCAAGAAAATGTGAGTGGAGGAGTAATATTTAGAATATCTAAAACTCCTGTAAGTAATTTGGTTTCTGCTGTGACTAATTTTAATATAGAGAGACAGACTGATAATAGTATATTTTTAAGTTGGACAAATCCAACAGAAATTTATTTTTCACATAACCTTATTACTGTTAATATTGTGGACTTAACAACAGTAGATGATAATGGTACAAGTTTTGTAGAAAATTTAAGAATAGATAAGTCAGACACTTATGTCGTCCCTTCTTCTCAGTTTGATGTTAATTTTAGATATACTGTTACTATTGTTTCATTTGATGCTTTTGAAGAGAGAGGAAATGAGATAACTCATATTCAACAGTTTATCGCTGAGGAAAATCTTTTAAGACCTTCTGCTCCAACTGGATTTAAAATAGAAAGTGGAGATACTACATTGAATTTATTATGGAATGTAGATTCTTTAGGGGAAAGTATAGAATTTTATAAAATTTACAGGTCTATTTTCTCTTTTTATCAAAGGTCGTCGGCTTTTGTTTTAATAGCTACATTACCTGTTTCTTTAACTTCATTTACTGATTTTACCGTAGTTAATGGTACGAGTTATTCTTATTTAGTTACTGCTGTTGATATATATGGGACAGAATCTTTAAACCCTGTAGAAGATGAAAATATTTATGGAGCGATATCGTCTACTCCTAGTGCTAATTTAGCACTACTTCCTCCTTCTGGATTAAGTGTAAATCTTGATAGCAATAGTAGTGAAAGAGATGTTGAGCTGATATGGGATATCAGTCCAGGATTTTTTGATGGATATCAAATCTTAAAATCTATTGGAAATAATTATTCATTTGAGGTAATAGCTAATGTCTTTTCTTCTCAACTAAGCTATATAGATCAAGACTCTTTGCTAAAAGATGGAGAAAATTATTATTATTTGATTCGCAAGCATAGGGGAGAAGTTTCTCTTGTCGTTAAGAGCTCTTCTGCTTTAACGGATGATCAAATATCTATTGGGAAAGTAACTACCTTCAATGGGGTTAGTAATGTTTCTATAGACACATCGTCGGTGGTAAATTTAATCAATTTAGAAGATCCTTTAACTAATCAGACTAATACGGCTATAAATTTTCATCATCATATTAATAGTGAAGGGATAGATAAAAGGATAGAATTACGTTCTAATGTTCATATATCTTCTTGGCAAACTCTTGATTATCAAGTTTATTCTACAGAAGAAGATATAGCAGGAGCTACTAATTACTTTCTACAAATAACAGGGGAACTAAATGAAGAATATTTTACAAGTAATGGAATTATTGATGTTTCACTATTAAGACAGGCCCAAGCGGGAGAGTCTCCTATTTTGTTTGAAATAGATGAAACAAATAATAAGCTTGTTTTTAATGATCCTTTATATTCTCCTCAACAATCATTTGTGGCTCCTTATTCAGAGATGCCATCTGTTTCTTTGGAATTATTGGGTATTTCAGAAGTTGATAATTTGCTTCCTGAAGTCAAGACAGGAAGTATTAGTGCAACTCAATTTGGTAGCGGTAGATTTGTATTTAATCAGATGCCTACCGTCTTCCATGGGGGTAGAAAATCAGAGAGTTTATTTCCATTGCTTTTACCTATGCAAACATTGGATAATTATGTATATAGTTTGGCATCGATTTATGAAGATAATGACAGAAATTTAATGGGAACTTCAGTATCTTTTTATGATATTATACCTATAGATATAGAGAGATTATTAACAGCAACTAGTAACGGCATATGGTTAAGTAATAATTATGGAAATGAATGGGATCAAGTATCGTCATTTTCCGAAGCAGTTCGTAAATTATATAGATCTCAGAATGAAGAATATTATGCAATAACCAATTATGGAGTTTATAAAAATAATGGAACTAGCTTTAAGACCTGGGAGTTGATGTCTGGTTTAGAATTTACAAAAGTTATAAGAGATATCACAGAAGATTCTAATGGCAATTTATATGTGAGTACAGATCTGGGGGTATTTAAATTAAATAGTGAATTTATTCCATATATTGAAGATACATGGCAAAAAATGCCTATATTTGGAGCCTCTAGTTCAGAGGCATATGCTATTATTTTTGATGGAGATTTTAGTGGAGGCTCTGCTACCGATACTAATGGAAGAATTCTTGTTAGTAATGAAATAGGTCTTGTTCAATCCATAGACCAAGGTTTAACTTGGAACTATATTAATGATTTAAAAGCTTTTGTTAAAATAAGAGATTTTATAATATCTAATAATAATATATTTGCTTTATCTGATAACTCTATTTATAGAGAAGAGATAGGAAAAAATACTTTTGTAAAAATAGCAGAAATAGATTCTTCTGTCACTAAAGATTTGGTTATTTTTAATAATCAACTTTATATTACTACTGATAATGGTATAAAAAAATCTTCTACAGAAAATATTTATAATGATATTAATATATCAATTATTTCTTTTTTTGAGAAATTAAATATAAAAAATACGACATTAACATCAACAACAGTTGATATTATTAACGATAATATGTTTATAGGCTCGGATAGATTATTATATGTCATGGATGAAACAGAAGTATCTTGGTTACAGTATGAACAAAAAGAAACAGTTATCCCTAGTATATATGTTGATAATGTATTGCAGAAATTAGGATTTTATTATAATAATAGTGGGACAGATAATAATATAAGTTTTAATGAGGTTATTAATTCTGAAAGCAACGTAGAAGTTGTTAATAAATACGATATATATAACGGTGAATTTGGAGGGTGGGTAGATAATAAATTTGATGCTAAATTTAAAGTTTATAATAATAATATTTTATTTGGAGAGTCAAGAGATGAAATTGAAATAGATATAAATCAATTTGCTTTGGTTGAGCTCCCGGTTTATGATGATGGCAATGCTCATAAGGAAGGGGCTGATAAATACAAGGCACTATTAGAGGCAAATATAGAGTCTATCACTATGCAAGATCTTCCTACAGGGGATGATCTTATTAATTTGATTTCAGATACTTACCAAAATTTTGAGTTATTCTTATCACAGTTATATGAAGAGACTAGAATAATTACAGATGAGAATGGAGTAGTTTCTAATTTTGTCCTCCCTTCTATTAATACGGATTTAATAATAAAAAGAGAGAGCATATCTAATGATGGGGAAGAAACTCAAATTGAAGAACCAGTATATACAACGATAAATTCAGATAGAGGAACTTCTTTTACTACATCTGTTAATGTAGTTGATGGTTTTTTTGTGTTTGGCCTTCCTTTTGATAAATACGATTCTTTAACGATGGACATTTTTGATGTCACCGTTAAAAATGCCGGAGATAATTCCCATAGAGAGATAGAAGATATTTTTGAGGAAGCTTATTCTGGCCCCCCCTCATATTTATCACAAGTGCAACAGATTAATTTGGTTAAAATGGGATTATTTATGGAAAAGATATTTCCAGATGAGCAAGAACTATTAAATCCGCTAGTCCAGTTTAAAAGTGTTATTCCAATTGATAATAATTGGTATGATACTTTGAATTCTACTATTAATTATGATGTTCAAGATTCTAATGACAATGTGACTTTTTCAATAAAATATCCTTCGGCAATAAGTTATGTTTCTGCATCAGGTAAGATTTTAGTTGGAGGAAAGGGAGGAGTCTTATCTATTGATAAAGACACTATAGAGATAGAGCAGATTAATTTCGGGCCTATCGATGAAAACGAATTAGTGCGAAGCATATTTCAAGCTGATGAGAATATTTATATTTTAACAGATAGTAAGATATTTATATCTTCAGATAATGGAGTAGTTTGGGAAGAATTTAGCAGAAGTGGTTTACCTAATAATCTGTATTCTATTGGAACGATTAATAATAATCTTATAATCGGAGCCGAAGATGGTGTCTATATTAAATTGTCAGACTCAGAAGCAATTGAATGGGAAAAAGTAAAAGACTCTGAGTCTCCTGTAGAAATAATTCATAGTTCTAATCTTTTATTCGTCGTTATAGATAAGAAAATTCATTTATCAGCTAATGGTTTTACTTATAGTAATACTGAAATAGGAGAGAATTTAGATATTACAGATGTAGATAGAGATGGATTTATTATCACATATGTTTCAACAAATCAAGGACTGTATACTGATAACGGTACATTTAATGGCCTCTCTCCTAAATTAGAATCTATCGATTTAGGAGATTTATTAGGAGAAAATGACACAGTCAATCACACTACTACAGATAGTAGTAAAATTATAATAGGATTAAGTAATGGTTCTTATGGTTTAATAGAGAATAATATATTAAGGGAAGGAACAGAAACTTCTATGGATTCTATTCATAAAGTTATTATTGTCGATAATGAAGAGTGGCTGTTTAGCCATAATGTGTTTAAAATTCTATCTTTAGATTATACGATAAGGCTCTCAACAGGAGCTCCAATGTGAGCTACCCACGACTAAAACCGTGAGCTTCCTAGATCTTTAACAATTTAATAATTGAGAGTTTCGACAAAGCTTACATTAACAATATTTTCTAAAGTAGAAAATATTGTTGATACAGAGGCCTCTGTCTCCCTAGGCTTAATATCCCTACGCTCCGTAGGTAATTTACACTTACTATTAGTAAGTATATAATTTTTAAGTCCTTCAGTTTCTATACACTGAGCACTTTTTACATCTCTGTCTTCTGTGTAACCACACTTACAAGAATAAGTTCTCTCCCATACAGGGAGTTTATTCTTAGTTCCACAGTTAGGACAGAGTTGAGTAGAAGGAAAGAATTTATCTACCATTATAAGAGTATGAGATTTATTTTTTAAATCACTAATTATTCCTCCTATAGCAGTGTTTTGAATTTTCTTTCCATGCCTACCAGCTTGCCAGGCTTTGATAGATTCGTCCTGAAAGACTACATATTTATAGTTATTAACTAAACAAGAAACAATTTTGTTTTTAATATCTTGTTTCTTGTTATTAAGTTTGTTGTAGAGTTTTCTACGTTTAAGTTGATCTTTAAGTTTATTGTTAGAACGTTTTCTGTTTTTCTTCATTATCTTACGATCAATCTTCTTTAACTGTTTGGATACAGGAATTTGATAAGTTAGTTTAACTCCATTAGAAAGAGTTAGCTGAGTTTCACAGCCA
>SDBU01005079.1_pt1 | contig 15865 bp, 10 predicted proteins | sample 2277071 | NCBI WGS metagenome assembly SDBU01 (sample SAMN10397929, study PRJNA504765) | marine sediment metagenome | isolation source: marine sediment core GS08_GC12, 126 cmbsf | place: Arctic Ocean: Gakkel Ridge, Loki's castle | collected 2008
GTTCCATTTGGCCAGGGCGCGCTGCCACAAGGACTTCACCTGGTCGATCGGTCCTTTATCGCTCTCGTCCCGGCTTGAGCGGCGCCGGTACGCACGGATCTTGGCGGCGATCAGCCTATCCGGGACCGCGCGCAGGAGCGCCGTGGCCTTCTTCTTGTCAAAGGCCTTGATGCTCTTGAGCACGTCCTCGCGGGTCATGTCGTCACGGAAACCGTAGGCCTCCCGGACCTCGGCCGGCAGGTCCTTTAAGACGTCCTTGACCTTCTGGGAGCGCTTCTCCCACTTTGTCTCGCTCATCTTATTGATCTTCTTGATGCCCTTCTTTTTCAATTTGTCGAAGTCCGCGACCATCAGGAAGCCGCGCGCCAGGACCTTGAAGGCCTTGGCGGCGATGAGGTCGGCTGTCGAGACCTGTGCCTCGGAGGGTTCGGACGCCACCTCTTCATCGTACGCCCCGGCAGGCGCGCGCACGACATAGAGGTGCCAGAGCGGCTGGCCGTCGAGCCCGAGGACGATCTCGGGCTCGATATCCGGGTGCAGCTTCTCAAAGACAGTCCGGAAGGTCTCGTCCGTGATGTAGACGTTGCCGCAGAGGTTGTCGAACTTCAAGAAACAGTAATACAGGCTTCGGCCCCGGCGCAGCTGCCTTGCCTCAAACTCCTGCCAGACCTCCGTCTTCGGCGGAAAGTTGACGTCGAACTGCGAGAGGAAGGCGACGGCGGCCCGCTTTTCAAGGAAGAGCCGGATCATCCTGGCGCCGACCTGCATCTGGGGCAGCGTGAACAGGACCAGGGACCTCTTGTCGGCGCCAGCCTTGCAGATCTTGTCATAAAGCTCCAGGTGTCCCATGTAGGCGCCGCCGTCATGGAAGTTTTTCTTCGGCAATTCATGCAGGACGATGCGGCCGCCCGCCAGGGCGGTCGTCGCAAAAAAGAATACGCTCAGGAGCGCCACCGCCTTTTTCATGGGAAAGGTCTCCCAGCTCCACCACTTGAGGACCCGGGCCACCCCCTCGACCCCCAGCGCCGTGACCGCCGCCAAGGCCGGAAGGATCCACAGGACGTTCTTTTGCCGGTACACGATCACGAAGGAGTAGACGCCGATAAAGAAGAACAGCCACCAGAGAAAGAGGACACACGGCTCTTTCCTGCGTCGGACCATCTGCACGATGCCTGGGATGAAGAAGACAAGGAGCAGCCGCGTGTAGAGATACGGCACGCCGGGCGGAGAGATGGTGGTATGCCAGTCGGATGTCCTGCCGCTCCAGAAGAGGCCGTTGAAAGCCTCCTTGAGGTTCTGCAGGAGGCGCGAGCCGCTGAAGAGGACGATGCCGCTCGCGGAGTGCGACGCCACCGCCCCCTTGGAGAAGTAGCCCTTGAACCACTGGACGGGAGACTCCAGGGGCAGGTGAAAGTAGAGAGCGTGGGCGGCGTGCATGATGAGGGCCGCGGCGACCGCGATGCCCAGGACTTGAAAATAGAGACGCAGGGTCTGTCTCCCTTTGTCTTTGACCGCCCACCGGTGGCAGGCAAAGATGAAGAGGATGACGGGGAGCGAGAAGGAGCCGATATGAAAACACAGAAGACTTACGGCCATGGCGAGCCCCGCCAAGATGATGAACCGCCGTCGCTGCGTCTGGAAGGCCAGGACATAAAAGAGCGCCGCGAGCATGCTGAAGGTCAGATTGGTGGCGCGCATCACCGCGCCGTCCAAGTTGTACGCGAGCCAGACGTGGGGCGAGAAGAGAAAAAGGCAGCCGGCGAGCAGGCCGGTCAGGGGACCGAAGAACCTGTGGACCAGGAGAAAGACGAGGACGACGGTCGCTATCCCCAGCAGGGACACGACGATCTTGTGGCCCACCATCAGGCCGGCGCCCCGCAGGCCGAAGACCTTGTACAAGACGTAGGGCGACAGGTCGCTGTAGCTGTAAAGGTACACGAGGTTGTCGGCCTGTTCCACTCTGTCGCCGAAGAGGCCGTTGACAAACGGGTCATCTTCCTCGGCGATGACCTTCTCCCACTCCTTTGTCCGGGCGCGCTCCTCGAACTCAACGAGGTCCAGCTGCCAGTGGCCCGCGTTGCGCAGGTTCAAGGTTTTGTAGGGGATGAACGTATATAGCAGCGACAGGAGGATCAGCGCCGTCAGGGCGGCCGCGAAGGGCGAAGATGATAGCTTTTTTATCAGTGGTCTTTTGGTCAAGCACATGGTCCGGTCTCCTATTCTTTGGCGCGGGCGATAAGGGCCGCGGCGCCGGCATGGGCCGGGCCGACGACCTCGTAGACATCGGCGGGTCCGAAGGACCGGACGAACCGGTATCCGTCCGTCTCGCGCACCTTCGGCGGCTCCCCGGCCATCGCGACGTCATCCCGCCAGCCGCTGCCGTACCTCTCCATGTGGACGATGACGTATCTTGTGCCCAGCGCCTTCAGGATGCCGGGGGTCCGCGGGCCGTCGACCTGCCGGATCGCCTCTTTTACCTCAAAGGCCGGCGTGCCTCGCTGGGCGCCGTTCACCAGGCGCCTGCCGTGGCGCGTCTGGTAAAACTGATACGTGTATTCGGTCTGCGCCTCGCCGATGCCGGCGGCAGCCATGGGGTATTCGGCGACGATGACGTCCTGCGGCTGGCGGGCGAGCCACTGATAGACCTCAGGCGTCGCGGAGATATCCGTGGCCCGCCAGGGCGGCACGTTGGTGAATTCGAAGACGATGCCCGCGAAGACGAGCGCCGCAAAGACGAGCCTTGAACTTTTCGTGCGCAGGCGCTGGAGGATGAATTTTATGCCGAAACCCGCCAGGACGCTCACGCACAGCATGACGATCATCCCGAAGCGCGCGTACGCCCGGAACATTGGCAGGAGCTTGTGCAGAAAATAGGACGGCAGGTATATCTTAAAGACAAAGAGGTCAAGGTAGGGCGGCATCGAGAGGAGGAAAGCCGTTATGCCGAGCATCAGAAAGAGGCCGATAAACGCGTCCTCGCGCACCAGGAGGTCATCCCCCCGGTCGATGCCGGCCCGCCTCCTCCTCTTCCACTCCCGAAAGGCCGTCCAGGCGAGGAAGAGCGGGATCCATCCTACGTAGAGCGTCTGCTCGATCGAGCCCCGGCCGTAGAAAAAGGAGCCGAACATCTTTTGCGTGAACCGGCCGAAGACCGGATGGCTGGCAGCCGGCAGGAGATAACTCAAGGGCCTGGCTGATTGGGCAAAGAGGTATTTGAGCGGGCGGGCATAGCCGATGTCCACGACAGACGGCGCTCCCTCGCCTGCGGCAAAGAACGCCTTGATGACGCCGACAACAAGAGGGGCGTTGAACAAGACGGCGATCACGGCGATGACGACCAGGGGCGCGGCTGACCGGAGAGCATCACTAAGCAGACGCCGGTCCTGACGCACCCTGAGGCGCCACGCGTAGAGTGCGTTGAAGATACCGTAGACGGCGAGCAAGACGACGCCGAAGAAACCATAATAAGGCGAAAAAGCGGCTGTCAGCCCCAAAGAGAGCCCTGCCAGCCAGACCGTCCACCGCCGTCTCGTCTGATGATAAAGGATCAGGGAGAGGACGAAAAGCACAAACCAGTTGCCCAGAAAGAAGAAGCTGAACTCGGCAAGCTTGTTGAGGTGGTACGGCGCAAAGGTAAACATCGTCGCGGCGATGAGTGCCGCTGCTCCCTGGCCGGTCAACCGCTTGACGAGGAAAAAACAGACGCCGCCGGTCATGGTCAGCGTCAGGAGTGTCAGGAGATTCAGGGAAGCGAGCGGTGAGATCCAGGACAGCAGGCCGAAGAGGAGCCAGCGGACCGGCCAGGAAACGGGTTCCTGGGACAGATCGGTGCCGAACGGCGCGGCCATCAGCGGGCAAGACGTGAAATCCAGGTCATGGGTGATCGCCTGCTTGTACCACCACAGGTGCCAGACAGCCCCACGCAGGTCCGTATCGTGAAACGGGCCGTAGATGTGTGTCGTCATGCCAAGGATTAGCGGGAAGGTAGCCAGGGCCGCCAGGAGGACGAAGAGCAAGGCGAGCACAATCAAGGTCTTCAAATGCCCGGGGACGGTCATAGCCCGCTTCTCCGTCGAAAGAGAACAAAAAGGACGGCACACAGGAAGACCAGGCCCGTGAGCAGCATGCCTAGATAGAAAAATGCCTGGGGCCAGAAGAAGACGACCAAGTCAAAATCAGCAATCAGCCCTTCTTTTGCCGGATCGATGAGCCATCCGTTGGCAAAACCATTGACCTTGACGTCCCGCGCGCCCAGGGGTCTTTTGAAAAGATACCCTATATCCCGCACGTCAAAGAAGGCTGTCGGCTCGCTCTCCTGGACGTTGAATGAGCGGAACGTCTCGCTGACCGTTGAAAAGAGGTCATCCGCCACATTCGGGACGGCATAAAGGCGCCAGTATTGATGGTAGCGTTCTCCCAGGACAAGCCAGAAAGGATCTTGGGCTCCACGGATACGGACGTAATATTTCGATGGACTGTAGCGCCGCACGAAGAGCGTCGGTGTTTCGGGTTCCTGCGCGGCGGGGCCCATTGCGACCGGCTCTACCGCGATCCACTTGAGCGCAAGCTTGTGCCCGGACAGATGAAAGGGCATCTCGTTATCCGTCGGCGCAAAGGTTTGAGTCAGAACGCGCAGGTCAGCAGAACGCGCGGCAGGCATGTTGTCCAGGGCAAAGACATCAACTCCTATCTCAAGTTCGCCGTCGAGTTCGTTGGACGCCGGACCCTCCTCGTTTCCAGAGACGGGAAGTTCTGAAAAAACAAGGTGCAGACGAAGGGAACGTCGGGACCTGACGGATGCGATATCCGGAAAGACGATCTCGCCTTGCGGCTGGTCGGTGATAAAAGAAAAACGGACATCCCGTTCACGCAAGATCTCAAGAAGCTCCTTTTCGGTCCCGGCGAGCGCGGCGGCAGAGACCAGATAGAAAGACGCCGTTTCCTCCGGCGCGCATGTGATCGTGTGACCCCCTTTTCTGAGAAAGACGCGCGCGACGCGGTGATAGAGGCGGCTTTGCTTTTGGGGGTCTGCCGACTCTGTCTTCAGCGCTTCTCCGTCCAGAGAAACGACGGGCAAGAACGCCTCCTCTCGTGCCGCAGGAGAGAGTTTCACGTAGATCTCGTACGTGCCGTCTTCGGGGATATCAAAGGTCTGCCGGCCTGAGAGTTTTTTGCGTGCAGGCAGGAAGTCAAAGACGAGGTCCCGCCAGGAAGAACGGCACAGGACGATCGCCGAGACGCTTCGCAGGAGGTCTGGTGATGTCGGGGCGGTCTCCGAAAAAAGGACGAGAGGCCTGTCATCCAGCTGATCCGTATGACAGAGGCCAACCAGGCACCTCTCTTCTCCCTCGACCCAGATGACGCCGGCATGAACACGTCCCGCTATGCCGGCGGCCAAGAGACACCCCAAGAGGAAGTATCGGCTGCGATCGCGTCCTAGTCTGTTGCGCCGAGGCAAGGCCGTATTATTTTTCATCAGTCCTGTATTTTTTAAACCAGTTGATTGTCTTTTTGAGCCCCATTTCCAGGTCTGTCGTTGCCTGAAAACCGAAGGCCTCCCGGGCCCGGCTCGTGTCCAGGCGGCGCCTGGGTTGGCCGTCTGGTTTTGACGTGTCCCAGACAATGCGCCCCTTGAAGGCCGTCAGGCGGCCGATCAGGGAAGCCAGCTCCCGGATGGTGGTCTCGCGCCCCGAACCGATGTTCACGGGCTCGGGGTCTTCGTAGCGTTCCGTGGCCGTCACGATGGCCCGGGCTGCGTCACCCGCATACAGGAACTCGCGCGATACGCGTCCGGAACCCCAGACCACGACCTCCGGCGCCTTGCGCGCCGCCGCCGCGTGGAATTTGACGATAAGGGCCGGTATGACGTGTGAGGAGTCCAAGTTAAAGTGATCGTGAGGGCCGTACATGTTGGTCGGCAAAAGGTGGATACCGTTGAGCCCGTATTGCTGGCGATAGGTCTGCGTCTGGATAAGCATCATCTTTTTGGCCAGGCCGTACGGTGCGTTGGTCTCTTCCGGATAGCCGGACCAGAGGTCGTTCTCTTTGAACGGGACGGGCGTGAACTTCGGGTAGGAACAGATCGTGCCGATACCTACGAATTTATGGGTCTTGCCGTGTCGGCTGGCCTCTACTATCAGCGTGTTCATCATGATGTTGTCGTAAAAGATGCTCGCCGGATGGGTCTTCATATAGCCAATCCCGCCGCCATGGACGGCCATGTGGATGACGATATCGGGCCGCGTCTCCTTAAAGAGCCTTTGGACATCGCGTGGTTCCCTGAGGTCGTAAGCGGGATAGTCCGGGGCCAGGATACGGCCACCCGTCTTTTTCAGGAGCGGCATGAGGTGGTGTCCGAGAAAACCTTTGCTGCCCGTGACCAACACCCGTTTATCCTTCCAGAAAGACCGTTTCATGACGAAACACCTCCCAGGATATCGGTGAAGGCGGCGATGATCCTCTTCAGGTCTTGCCGCGTGAGATACTGATGGCATCCCAGATAGAAGCCCTGCGCGCCCAGGTACTCGGCCACCGGGATCTTACCCACCGCCCTCTTTTTATACGGCGCGAACGCGGGTTGCTGGAGGGGCAGGCAACCGAAGAGGTACCGGTTTTCAATGCCTCGCTCCTCAAGGCCGCGACACAGGTCACTGCGGCGGATTATTTTTGGTTTGCGGATAATGACGGGGTATGCGAGGTAGCTGACCCGGCGCGAATAGACCGGCAGCTGCAACAGGTGGGCGAAGCGGGCCAGTCCCCCGTTGATGATCCGCACATTCTCCTGGCGCTTGCGGATGATCGTTTCGGCCCGTTCCATCTGAACCAGGGCCAGGGCGGCCGGGAACTCCATGGTCTTAAAGTTATACCCGATGACGTCATGGGTGAAACGAGGGTCCGTGTTCTCCCCGGGGCGGTTCAGGGGGCACCGGCCTTCGTGGCGCGTGCAGATGCGACAGACGCATGCCCGGCCCTGCGCCTTGACCTTCTTGCACAACAGATACAGGTCCCGGTCATTCGTGGTGACCGCCCCCATCTCGCCGGCCTGGATATTGTGGGCGATGTAAAAAGAGAAGATCCCGGCGTCGCCCCACGCCCCGGCCCGGCGACCCCGGTAGACGCTTCCGTGCGCCTGGGCCGCGTCTTCCAGGATCAAGAGATCGTGCTCTTTCGCCAGGCGGCGCAAGATATCCATCCGGGGCATGTATCCGATCAGGTCGACTGGAAGGATCAATTTGTATGCCGAGCGGTCCCGGCTCTTGCGTAAGAGGGCCACGACCTTGTCGGCGTCAAGGCAGTAGGTGTCCGGTTCCACGTCCACGAAGACAGGGTCGAACCCCGTGACGATCAGGGCGCTTAGTGTCGCCGCATAGGTCAGGGGTGTGACGATGGCCTTGGCGCCGTCTTTGAGACCGTGTTTGTACTTCAGGGCGGTCAACGCCGTGATGAGCGCCCCACTGCCGGAACTGGTCGCCACGCAATACCGTGTGCCCACAAAACGGGCCCACCGCTCTTCAAAGGCGAGCGTGAACGGGCCTTCTGAGATGCGTCCGGAGTCCAGGACCTTGTGGACGGCTGCCTTTTCGGCGCGGCCGATCCTCAGGTCGCCGACACGGATGACGGGTTTTAATCGTTTTTCCACCATTTGTCCTTTCCAAATATCCTGGTAAGGGCTGCGTCGCCGGCACCCGGAGGCCTGAGTCCGATCTTGCGCATGTCTGCGTCCACCATGATGCGCACCAGGTCCCTGAAGCCGATCTTTGGCTTCCATCTGAGGGCCCGGCGTGCCTTGCGCACGTCCGCGACAAGACTGCGGACCTCCGTAGGACGGAAGTAGCGCGGATCGATGCGTACGTGCTTTTTCAAGTCGAGCCCCGCGTACCCAAAGGCCTCCTCGACGAACTCCCGGACCGCGTGGGCCGTGCCGGTGCCTATCACGAAGTCCTGAGCCTTATTCTGCTGCAGGATTATCCACATCGTTTCGACGTATTCGGGCGCAAATCCCCAGTCGCGCCGGGCATCGAGGTTCCCCATGTAGAGGTGTTTTTCTTTTCCGGCCAGGATGCGGGCGATACCCCGCGTCACCTTGCGGGTGACAAAGGTCTCCCCCCGCCGCGGGCTCTCGTGATTAAAAAGGATGCCATTGCTCGAAAAGCACTTGTAACCCTCACGGTAATTCTTTGTCATCCAGTAGGAGTACACCTTGGCGCACGCGTACGGGCTGCGGGGCGCGAACGGCGTGGTCTCGTTCTGCGGCGGCGGGGTGGCGCCGAACATCTCCGACGAAGAGGCCTGGTAGAAACGGATCTTGCGCTTGCTGCGCCGGATGGCCTCGAGGATACGGGCCGTGCCGAGCGCCACGATATTCCCCGTATACTCCGGGATGTCAAAGCTGACGCGGACGTGACTTTGGGCGCCGAGGTGATAGACCTCGTCCGGCCGGATGTTGTAGATGATGTGGGCGATCTGTTCGGAATCCGAAAGGTCGCCGTAATGCATGAAGAAACGCGCCCGGCGTTCGTGGGGATCTACGAAGATATGGTCCACCCGTTCCGTATTGAAGGTGCTCGCCCGCCGGATGATGCCGTGGACCTCATAATTTTTCGAAAGGAGGAACTCCGCGAGATACGACCCGTCCTGCCCCGTGATGCCCGTAATCAGCGCCTTTTTCACTGCATGCTCCTTGTTATTTATTCCGGATGAGATGATAGCTCTGGATAAAATCGAGGACATCGCCCCTCAGCGCCTTGAGCTGTCCGTCCGAGAGACGGTCGTGCGCGATCACGAAGTCCTTCTGCCGTTCGTCGCCGTACAGGCCCCGGGTCATGACAAAATCGTCGAGATCGATGTCCGCGCGCACGCGCACGTCGTAGCGCTCGGGGTGCGCGTGGATGTCGCAGCCCGGAAACGGCACGAAGGTGGATAGGTCCACGGCGTCGGGCCGGGTGGCCTTGATAAAGGAGATCATGTTTGCGGCCACGTCCGCGTCCTGGCCCGGGAGACCGATGATAAAAAAGATGCGCGTCTTAAGCCCCCTTCGGCGCGCCGCGCTCAGCGTGGCGTAGGCCTTCTCGATCTTCATCTTCTTGTTGCTCTTGTCGAGCACGCGCTGTTCCGGAGATTCGATGCCGAAACACAGCTCGTCGCAGCCCGCCCCTCTCATCGCATCCATCAGCTCCGCGGTGACGGTATCCACCCGGGCGTTGGCCCGCCACGTCATCCCGAAAGGCTTCATGCGGCCGCAGAATTGCCGCAGCCACTTCCGGTCGAACTCCAGGGCGTCGTCCTGAAAACGGAGCTGCCGCACGCCGTATTGTTCACGCAGGTGCCCGATCTCCGCGATCACGTCTTCGACGGGCCGCGTGCGCACCCTCCTCTTCCACATGTACTTGCTGGCGCAGAAGGCGCAGTCAAAGGCGCACCCGCGGGAGGCCAGGATCGTGGTGGCAGGCTGGCCTTTTTCCACGAGGGAACAAGAGATAAATGACTCGGGCGACAACAGATGCCGGGCCGGCCACGGGACCCGGGAGACATCGACGGGTCGTTCGGCCGCATACATCCGGCGCCGGATGTGCGCCTCGTGATCTTCAAGGACACGACCTAAGATCTCTTCTCCCTCTCCCTTAACGACCACATCGAATACCGGGTCGATGGCATCCGGGCAGACGGTGGCGTGATAGCCGCCGATGACGAACAACGCATGGGGATATTTAACCTTGAGATCACGGGCGATGCGCCGGCAGGCCGGATACTCGGGCGTGGTGGCGCTGAAGGCGTAGACGTCGGCTCCTGCCGTGATGCGGTCCGCGGCCTGATCCACGGAAACATCGCGCAGGTCTGTGACCGCGGTGGGGTATCCCGCCCGTTCACAGACCGCTGCCAGATACATGACGCCCAGAGGCGCGTTACGCTTGGGGTCTCCCAGAAAAGGCAACGGCGCAAGAATGAAGCGGATGGCAGGCTTTTTCATGGAAACGTAACGACCTCCCCGATCTGCGTTCCCCGGATAGAGGCGATGTAATCCAGGATGCGGCGCCGATAGCCTTGTTGATCATTGTAGATCTGCTCTGCGGCGCTGACAAAGGTCTCCACCCCGGGCTCGATCACCCGGCCGATACCGCGGGTGGCCACGATCTCTGCGAAGAAACCGATGCCCGGAGAGACGATCACCGGCAAGAGGTACTGTATATAATGCATCATCTTGCCCGGAACGGTATACGAGGAGTAAGAGTCTTTCGAGGTCAGGAGATTGATGCCGCAAAAGCAGGCCGCCAGGGCCTGAGGAAAAAGACGGCTGTCCAGGAAGCCCGCGAAGGTCACGGCCTCTTCCAGGCCCAGCGCGCGCACGGTTTCCCGGCACCTGGTGTCGTCGTGCGTCCGGGGACCGATCACGAGGAGCCGGATATCGTGGCGTTCCCGAAGGCACCGCAGGCCGTCGAAGACGATATCCAGGCCGCTGTCGGACCGCAGCTGGCCGATAAAGACCATCTGCCGCGTCTGCACCTCCATGACGCGGCTCATGTCTGTGATCTTCACGCGGGGCCGATATTCATACAGCCCGACGCGCCGGGGGATGCCGCGTCTCCAGAAGGTCTCGCGCGCCTCGGTGATCTTGCGCGAGTGGTCCAGGACGCAGTCACACAGCCGGCACGCCAGGTAATCAGCCGCCGGAAAGATCACGTTATTGGCGATCCGGCTGAAGACCCGTTTATGGGATGCGTTGACCAGCCAGTCGCCCGGCACATAGATGGCCTTGCCGCACAGGCCGCACCGCCGCAGGAATCCGGCGATGACCGCGGCGAAGGTGTTCTCCATCCAGCAGGCCCGGGGCCGCAGGCGCACGAAGTATCCCGTCAGGACCAAGGCGAAGAGCGTGATGTTCACAATGAAGCAGAGCGGCGACAGATAATAATTCAGGCGCGGGTGGGCTGTCTTGAAAAACGGAAAAGAGCGCTTTTCGCCGGGGAACCCCGGCGGCAGATGGCGGACCGTGATCCGGTCAAAGTCATGGATGAGGATGGCGCTGTTATCGCTGTAGGCCAGGATGTCCTCGATGAACCCCTCGGTGTCCGATGACTCCATCTTGAAGGCGAACATATCCGCGCGCTTCATGGCGTTACTTCCTCTCGTATCGCGCTGACGGCGTATATATGAGGCACGACCGCCGCCGTGTTGTCGTAGAGGATGATGGGGCCGATGCGGCGGCTCGGCATAATGCCGTCCAAGAGCTGTTCAAGGTCACCCGCCGCATGCATCGTCCCTACGTATCCGAACCAGGGGTGCTGATCCGGATTTACGAGAAGGCGGCGGACGTTGAAGAGCCCCAGGAGACGCGCGTAGTGGCGGCACCCGAAATTTTCAAAAAAGAGCCTGCGCAGCTGCACATCATTGTAGGCCACGACAACGGGTTTATTCAAGTTCATCTGAATGGGATCGATGCCCGTGTAATACCCCCCGTCTGCGGTCGGCAAACAGACCTGATAGTTGCCCACGCCGGGCAGCCCCAGGAGTCGGTAGTCTTTGGCATCGGCATTGATTTCTTGGCGGACGCGGGCATAGGCCGCCTTTTCTTTATAGCTCCTTTGCATGTACCCCAGGGCCGTCCTGTAATCCGCGATCATGTATCCGGTCACCAGGGGCAGGGCAGCGTAGGCGACGTACAGGGCCAGGCCCGTGATGGCCCATCGGTACCCGCGGCGCTGCCAGAGGGAACGCACGCACAGGGCCATCGAGACGGTCAAAAGGTACGTGTAGAGGAGACCAAACTTCTCGACCGGTGTCTTAAAGATACTGAAAAACGGAACGGTCTTAAAAAGGATGATGTAAATAAATCCGAAGGGAAAGGCGTTGCCCTTTGCCAGGAACAGGCTGACGAGGACCGTTGAGAAAAGAAAGAGAAGGACGCGCGCCTCCCTCTTCTCTTTTTTCTCGAAGAAGACGGAGTGGATCACGATCATGAGGGGGATGAGGAGGATCAGGGTGGCCCAAGGCAGATGGTACCAGAAGGCAAAGAAGTCATAGGAAGGATCCCGGGGGATCAGGACGGACAAGAGCAACAGGCGCGGCCAGATGGGGAAGGCGCCCCTGACGGTCGTGTTGAGCCAGCCCTGCGCAAAGGACTCGGTATAGAGCGAAACAGCGGAGGACATGGTGAGGCACAGCGGCAGAAGCCACCAGAGCGCAAAGAGGAAGAAACCCGAAAACAGGATGCCGGCCCGGCGCACGAAGAGAGACCAGCGCCATTCTTCTTCCCGCACCAGCATGGCCGTCGCCAGGGACAGGAGGGCCGCCCCGTGGAAGATGATATGCAGCGGGTAGTTGGTGAGACCGAACGAGAAGACCGCTGTGAGGCATCCGTAGGTCAGAAAGAGGAGTCTCGGCCGGTCCAGAAAACGCAGGCAGACCCACAGGACCATGGGCAGGAGACCCAGGACAGAGACGTTCCAGGGGTTCAGGCTGTTGAGAAAATAAAAATTGAACGGGTTCAGGACGTAGAAGGCGGCGATGAGGAACGAGGCGAACGGCCGCAGCGACAGGCGCCGGGCCGCGGCCATCATGAAGGAGAACGGGATGAAATAGAGGAGAAAGATCATCGCGAAGCTGGCCAGCCGGACGCTTGCGGTCAGGGATTGCACTCCGCTCAGGAAGAGAATATTGGCGCCGAAGGCCATGGGCGCCAGGTTGGGCAGGCCGGTCCCCATCATCGTCGGATTCCAGGTGAAGTAGAAGTTCCTCAGATAGGTCGGGTAATCCAGTACGAAGTTGCCCTCTCCCCCCAGCAGGAGACGGCCGTCCGTATAATAGGGCCTCAGGCCCGCGGCCAGCAGGAGACCGAAGAGGACAATGTAAAAAACCGGGTTGTCGCACCGCCGCCGCGCGTTCTTAAAAAAGCTGACGAGGAGGCTTCTCATGGGGTGCCTGCCCTTTTTGCGGCGATCGCCGGGGTCGACGCCTTGTAAAAGTAGTCGCTGCTCTTGCGATGCATGGGATTGAAGGTCCGCGCGAAAATACTGACCCCTGCGTCGATGAGCCGCAGCACGTATCGCAGGTCTTCCCGGGAGCGGATCTTGCGGCCGATGCGCCAGGGGTGGAAGAGGTAAGAGAGGATCCGGTAGACGATGAAAGAACGATACGCCTTTTTTTGCAAGCGGCCCAACTCTTCCTTTTTAAAGTGCACCGTGTCACAGCCTGTCTCGTTCAGGATATAGTTGATCTTTTCGAATTCCGCTTCGTCAAAACGCGTTGACTCGAAGAAGGCGTCGAGATCCAGCAGTCCCTCCTTCTTGAAGACCTGATAGACGTCTGAGACCGGCTGCGGCAGGAGGAGGTAAAAGGTCGCAAAGTCGGTTCCGCTCTCCTTGGCAAAGCGTACGGTGTCCCGGATGGAGACGAGGTCCTCGTAGGGAAAGCCGATGATGTTCGTCGTGATCGTCCACAAGCCGATGCGGTTGGCGTGCCGGATGAGGTCCCGGGCCTGCTCCAGCGGATAGGGCTTGCCGAGGAACCGCCGCGTCTCGGGGTTCCCGGATTCGATGCCAAAGGTGATGCGGCAACAACCGGCCGCCCTCATCTTGTCGAGCGTCTCTTTGGTCAGGGTCCAGTGGGCGATGCCGTTGGGCGTCGTCCAGGTGATGTCCAGCCTGCGGTCGATGATCTCCTGGCAGATGGCCGCCCACCTGTCCTTGTCGATGCTCGCGCTGTCGTCCATGAAGTAGAACTCACGGTATCCGTAATGGTCTTTGAGGTGGGCCATCTCGTCCACCACGCGGCGCGGAGAGTGGCCCCGCCACGTCCGACCCCAGACGGCCTTGATCGTGCAATAGACACAGTGGCCGGGACAACCGCGGCTGGAGACGATGCCCCAGCCGGGCACGCGCTTGGCAAACGGGCTCTTGTAGGCGCCGTAGCGCGCGTGGTCGATCAGATCCACGGACGGAAACGGGATATCGTCGATGTTTTCGATGAGGGGCCGGGCAGGGGTGCGCACGGCCGCGCCGTTTTGGCGCAGGGCCAATCCCGGGATGGCCGCGAGGCCCGTCTTTCCGCTGAGGAGGACCAGACACAGCTCTTTAAACGTCTCCTCCCCCTCGCCGCAGACGACCACGTCCACGGCTGGGTCTTTCAGGATATGGTTCCAATAGGCGGAGGCGTGGTTGCCCCCCAGGACCGTGGTGATGCCGGGGTCCACGCTCTTGACAAAGCGCGCGATGTCGACCACGTCCCGGTAATAAAGGGAGTACATGCAGGTGAGGCCCACGATCCTTGGTTTTTCTTTCTCGATAATGCCCTGGATGGCCGCGTCGTCCAGACCGAAGCGGATGCGCCCGGCCTTTTCCAGAGCCTGGGCCGGATCAAAGATCCCTAGCTCATAGATGCGCGCGGCGATGCCGGCCTGGCGCAGGTAGGCAGCGATGTACATCAGACCCAGCGGCGGGGTGGCCCTGAAGAAAGAGAAGTAGCTCTTCGGCTGACTGTAATATGGATTTATCAGGACGATATCCATCGGCGTTAACGCGGCGTTTGTTTGTGCGCCAGGACGATCAGCACGTCCCGGCTCAGGCACTTAAAGATTGGATATAAAGGGTAGACAAAAAACTTCCCGGGTGAAGAGCGCAGACTCCAAAAGAGATCCAGGGGGTATTCATAACACAGATGCAAGGTCTTGACGACGGTGAACCCCTCGTCTTCCAAGAGGGTGCGAAGACTTCGCGGGTCGAACCAGGTCATGTGGCGCGGGGCATCCAGATGAAACCAGCGGGTCCCACCCCACCTGAAGCCGAGTCCTTGCGTATTCGGAACGCTCAATGCCAGGAGTCCCTCCTTTTTCAAGATGCGCCTGATTTTGGTCACCGCCGCGGCGGGCCGGGGCAGGTGTTCCAGCACGTGCCACAGCGTCACGACGTCATAAACGCCCTCGGCCAGGGGCGCCGATTCCAGATCCCAGGACAGTACGTCCAGCCCCCTCTCGCGGCAGGCCCGGGAGGCTTCCGGGTGACGTTCCAGACCCTGGCGCCGGAACGCGGCGGGATCGAGACTGTCAAGGAAGGAGCCATCGCCGCACCCCACGTCCAGAAGGCGAAGCGGCCCCGGCGTCTTCGGGGAGAATTTGCGGATCTCGCGCACCTTCTTTCGAAAAGCCGCCCGTATCAAGCGATTCACAAGAAAGGCCGTCCGCGAAGCGCCCGCCGGATCCAGATGATACGCGTGGGGATAGTGCCGCCGGTAATAGGCGTCGTCTACCTCGAGGTCCGACAAAAAGTAAGCCTCGCACTGTCGGCAGCGATAGACAGGGAACCGTGGCGACGCGTCGATGATGTGACGGCCGTGGGTGTCCGGCGCCAAGAACGCAAAATCCGTGTTTGGGCTTTGGCAGCTTCGACAGTTCATCGGTCCTTCCGACAGACAAAGATCAGTTGGGCGGCCAACAGCGTAGGGAGAACATTCAGAAAGCTCACCACCGTGCCGGCAGGATAGAACCTCTCGACGGTCAGCCCGGCCTCACGGATCATCATCAACGCCGTCTTGGAGGTATAGAAATGCAGGTGTGAATGGCTCATGATCCCGCTCTCCGTATAGTCGAACCGGCCGAAGAAGAGCTTGAGGCGGATCGGCAGTTGGGCGACGTTCGGCAGTGAGATGACGATCCGGCCGCCGGCCGCCAGTAAGCCTACCAATTCCTTGAGGACGGCGTCGGGATCCACGAGGTGTTCAAGGACATCCCCGCAGAAAATGAGATCAAAATCCCGCTCTGCGATCATGCCCCTCCTGAATCCGTTAAGATCGAGATCGTAGAGCCGTTGGCAGTTGCGCGCAGCCGATTCCCTGAGGCGCGGATCCCGTTCGATGCCGATGACGTTCTCCTTCGAGC
>SDBU01005080.1_pt1 | contig 15864 bp, 15 predicted proteins | sample 2277071 | NCBI WGS metagenome assembly SDBU01 (sample SAMN10397929, study PRJNA504765) | marine sediment metagenome | isolation source: marine sediment core GS08_GC12, 126 cmbsf | place: Arctic Ocean: Gakkel Ridge, Loki's castle | collected 2008
TATCATATCTATAAAAACAATGACTTATAAAAACAATACTTGCAAAATACCCTCATTTTTTATCAATTTTTCTCGAATAGCGTTAAAGTTGGGTTAATGTTTTTGTTGAAATATGGCATGATTATGGTGTTTATCCTGGGGCTGGCAGTAAAATAAGACTCGAAGGTGTTTTTATAAACTTTTTAAAAAAATCCTTGACTTTCGCTTTTTAAATGTTTAATATATAGCGCTAAAATTCTTTCTGATAAATCCGCTTTTACCTACTATTTTTGTATTATATCAAAAGCGATTTATAAAGCTAATCGAATTAAATAGAACACTCTGATACCAAAGAATAATTAATACTGAAATTTTATTTCTTTAAGATTAAATAATTTAATTAGCGGATTAAATTATTAACAGGGTTGAATCTTCAAAATATTTATTATAGATTTTTTACTTGAAATATGAATAACAAATCTAAATTTTATCTGTTGTCTGTCCGATTTTTCAAACCTTGTTAATTTTTTCTCCATTAATCTTTATTTAAAAGTTCTTTGAAATTAGAGGATAGTGTAATTAATTAGAATAAGGAGGTATAAAATTTATGAATCCTACTGTGTCTAATATTGCCCAGATTAATAATTTAAACATTCCTTTTCCAATCCCGGATAACAGAATACAGAAAATGCTTTCTTTGGAAGAATTAGAAAAATCAAAAATAAAAACTCTTGATGAGCTGAAAGCAATTAGAGAAAAAAGAAGATACGAGATAATGGTATTTGCCAGTGGATGTTTTGATATAGTTCATGCTGACCATATCGATTATTTAGCTTGGGCGAGAACTCTTGGAGATTATTTGGCTGTCGGAATAAACAGTGATGAATCCATCAGACATTTAAAGGGTAATTGCAGACCGATTATTCCTTTAAAATATAGAATAAAACCCATTATAGCAAATTATTATGTTGATTATTTAATTATCTTTAATGAATATGATACCGTTCATATTATTGAAATTTTAAAGCCGGATATTTTTGCTAGGGGTAAAGATAATGTTTTAGATGAGAAAAATCAGACAAAAGAAAAGAAAATTATGAATCAGAGAGAAAGAAAAGCAGTTGAAAAATACGGAGGTGCTATATGTTTTCTGGATAAACCGCCAACACATTCGACTACTAAGCTTATAGAAATGATAAAAAATGGTGATTAAAAAAATTATTGCAGAATTCAAATTTTGGTCATCTATCGGAAATAAAAGGGGTGACTTAGCGTTATCACAAAAAGGTTTTGAAGGAATTATTTCAAGAAAAATAAATAGAAAAATATCCGCACCAATTGCAAAACTTCTTTATAATTCAAACCAGGATATTAACCCGAACCATATTACATGGCTGTCAGTCGGAATAGGATTGGTTGCTGCTGTTTTTTTTTGTGTCAGTAATGGTAATCCTTTATATGCCGTCATTGGCGGGATATTAACCCAGGTTTCAAGCATAGCAGATGGAATTGATGGAGATTATGCTCGATACTTATCAGAAGAAAAAAGACCTTTAACTGCGAGAAGCTTTGGAGAATATTTAGATACTGTAACTGACAGAATCGTTGATGTTGCCGTAATTTTCGGAATGGGTTCTTATATTGACTATGTTTTTCCGGATAATTTATGGGTTTTTCCATTAACTTATCTAACTATGAGTCTTTCACTGCTCAGCAGCTACACCCGCCACCAAACTATTAAGGCTTTTAGTAAACATAAAGACATTAAATATTATGTCGAAAGCAAATTATATCTTGCAGGGAGAGATGTTAGACTATTCACATTTTTTTTAGGAGGGATTCTGGAAAGTTTGTGCTATATAACCCCCATACCAAAAGGATTTCCATTAGCTTTATCAATGGTCATAGTCTCTTTTATTCAAATAATTCAAATTGGCAATCGCTTCTTTGAATTAAAAAGGAATCTGAACAGTATTGAAAATTCTGAAAATTCCCAAAACAAATAAACAAAAACTATTGGCAGCAATGTTTATTAGTATTGCACTGACAATCGATAGAATCTGCTCTCAAGAAATGAATGTTATTAAAGAAATCGAACTTGAAATTGAGAAATTCATTTCCAAATCGGAAGTTCCGGAAGACCCGCTTCATTCAAAAAACACTAAAGATTGGGTTATAGAATTATTTCCAGAAGCAGATTCTGCTCTTCAAATTGCAGCATTGGGACATGATATCGAAAGAAGTATTAAAGAAAAAAAAATTAAAAGAGAGGGATACTCAGATTATAACAAATTTAAAGAAGCACACTCTCATAATAGTGTAAAAATTATGAGAAAACTTTTACAAAATTATAAAATTGATTCAAACATAATTGATAAAGCAATCTTTTTGATTGAAAATCACGAATTCGGCGGCAGTACTGAAGCCGATATCTTAAAAGATGCAGATAGCATTTCCTTTTTTGATGTTAATCTTCCAAAGTATTTTCTCAGAAATACTAAAGAAGAAACATATTTCAGAATGATTTGGGGATATGACAAACTATCAAAAAGAGCTAAATCCATAGTTAATAAATTTAGATATAATAATATTGTATTAGATACTTTATTTCGAAAAGTGCTGAATATGAATAATCCAAAAAGTCAATCCTAATAATCTGAGCTTGTTTCTTCATACTATCTTATAAACGAACCATATTAATAAAAATTTTAGCGAATTATTTTTATCCGGTCTTCTTCAGCAGGTTCCACAACCACGCAATCATTGGCATAAGTTCTTTCAGGCAGAACGATTAAGACATTGGCAGTATCACTGTCTTCTACAAATGGAGCATGATGCCATATCCCGGGTTTTAAGACAACCATAGTGCCTTTTGGGACAAAAAAGACGCGAAACTCATCGAGAGGGACGTCTCCTTTTCCGGTTGCATCTCCGACATGAATCAGTATATCGCTATCTAATGGAAGTATCCCCTCTCCAACTGAAGAATGATATTCCGTTACATCGATTATCTCGGGTCTTTTTTCAACACGGCAAATTGAAAATGAAGCAATTGTTGATTTGCCAAGATTTAACTGAAGCATATCACGGTAAAATTCTACCGGCGGTTGACCAAGACGGTAAGTATCGGGATTTATCATATTTTCATAGTATCCATAAGGTTTGAATGATTCCAGTGATAATTTCTCAATTTTAACTTCTTTCATTTCTTCCTCCGTTATACTGTAATATTAAAATGAAATAAATTTTTTATTAATATAACAAAACTTTGGGGAAAATCAAATAATAGAACTGCAAATTGAATGATTAATACCATTTTCCTATCGATACTTAACCAATAGACTGTTTTTGCTGGATGCTGGTCTCGTGACTGACACTATTCTCTCTGTTGGTGTTGTCACCAACAGAGAGCAAAAATAAAAAAATCTTACAAATTTTTACTTTTTTATTTATTTTACCTATCATTATTAATGAGTGAAGGAAAAATAAAATATTTGATATTAAATAATTAAGTTGTATATTATTATAAAATTAGTAGGTATTTTTTTAATAAAATCAAATGGTAAAAGAGAAATCAGATACACAATTGACCGAGCTGTATAATCGAGGATTAGCTCTTTTCCAGGCCGGTGATATTCCGGCTGCTGTAAAATACTTTAAGCAGGTTATTGAGATTGATTCGAATTGTTCTCCTGCATTGAATAATCTGGGTGTGGCTGCCTACCGTGAAGAGCGTTTCAATGAGGCAGAGTTGTTTTTTCAAAAAGCATGCGAATCAGATCCGGACAATATCGATGCAGTTGCAAACATGGCTGACCTCTATTTTTCTACGAAACAATACCGAAAAGCTGAAAAATTTTATACCTTTCTCTCACAAAAAAATCCGGAGAATCCAAAAAACTTTGTAAGACTGGGTGACTGTTATATTGTATTTGCAGAATATAACTCAGCTTACGTCTTTTATAAGAAAGCCTTAGACTTATCGCCGAATGATGAATTAATACAAAACCGGGTACAAATTGTTGCCTCTGCTCTTTCTCCAATTCCTTTTGCTGTTTCTTCCACACCTGCTGATATTTCTATTAAAGTAGGTCTTGGAGCCGGCTTGGAATATCTTTGCGATTTGTTTGAAAGTCTTGATTTTGAGATTATTCCTTTAAGCGATTCTTTTAACAGTTCAGAATATTATTTTACTCCGCTGGATATTACAGTTGTAAAAAATGATTTTTCTTTCTATGCGAACAACCTTCCTGCTTTATGTAAAATTTTGATTCTCGATGTTATTCCTGACTCGGTTAGCCTGACCATTGCGGAGCGAATGAGAAATATCGATTATATTTTATGCTCCTCCGAAGAATTGCAGGATATACTTATTAAAACGCATAACTTTGCGCCCTACCAGGTGATTATCAATGAGCGTGGGGAAACTCAGGCGAAGAATGACATAGATGAATTAAAACAGCAGTTTCTTGAGTTTTTAACAGAAATGATTTTGTTTTATGCAAACCGGTTGGAATTAAAAGACTGCCACGAACAATCATACTGGCTTTTAGAAAAAGCAGCACGACAGTTTCCCCAGATGGAAGAAATAGTGCAGAGCTGCAAAAAGGCGAAAAATAAAATAAGTCACCTCTATGATTTGGATGCCTATAAAAATTTATATGATGAATCGGCTAACATCTCATTACCTCAAGGTGATGTAACATCTATGAAACGTTACTCCTGGATTTTGAATCAAATAAAATCCTTTCCGGAAATAAACTCATTGGTAGATATAGGCTGCCACAAAGGAGAGTTTTGTTTTGCTCTGGCAAAAGAAGGATTTAGCATGACCGGGATTGATATAGCAGAACAAAATGTTAATGAGGCGAAGGAATACCTTGCCAACCATAAAGATTTTACAAATCAACTCGAATTTCAAATGTGTTATGCTGATAAGGTTGATACTCTTTTTCCCCAAAATCGATTTGACGGAGCAATTGTAATGGAAATTTTAGAACATGTACCAAACGTGGATGCTGTCCTGAAAGCAATTGAAAACGTAGTCAAACCGGGTGGATATATTTTTATCACGGTTCCATATTCTCACTTTGAATTGGTATATAATATAATTTTTCAGATCCTGCGGGAGTTTCCCGAACATGTTCGCCGATTTAATCCGGAGAATATCCCGGTCTATTTCCGTAATAAAGATTCTTTATTTTGGGAAGAGATTATCGCAGAATCCGGCGCCGACCGGCAGAAATGGCTCGGAATACGATATCGGGTTTTGTAATCTCCTTTAAAAAACTGTACAATCTATTATAAAAATAATGATACTATTTTTTAGTCAAATATATGAAAAAAATATTATTTTATATAACAGGTCATGGATTTGGACATACTACGCGCCAGATGTCAGTCATTAATAAACTATTTGAATCGGGATTTGAGACAGAAATAATTGTAAAAACAAACGCTCCCCGATGGATTTACGATTTTACATTGAAAAAGAGATTTTCATATTTTCCTTTGATGTTAGATATCGGAGTTGTACAGTCAAATTATTATGATATTGATATTGAAAATACTCTAAAAGCTTTCAAAGACCTTTTAGATAATAAAGAAAAAATTATTAAAAATGAATTGAGTTTTATCAAAAAAGAAAATGTTTCTCTTATTGTAGGTGATATTTCTCCACTTGCATTTGAAATTGCAGAAAGAGCGGAAATACCCGGAATAGCGATAAGCAACTTCACCTGGGATTGGATATATGAACCATATACTGAAAAATTTTCCGAATATAATGATATTATTTTTGAAATAAGAGATTTGTACGGCAAGGCAGATTTATTATTAAGATTGCCTTTTTACGGTGACATGTCCTTTTTTAAAAGAATAAAAGATGTTCCATTAGTGGCTCGAAAGTCTGGAATGGAGAAAGATTTGGTTAGAAAAATTTTGAATTTTCCGGGCGACAGGATAGTTGTTCTTATATCTTTCGGTGGATTTACCAAAGGAGAAATAGATTTTTCCCGTTTGAACAGTTTTTCAGATTATTATTTCATTGCAACAGAACAGACAAATATTCATTCGCAGTCAGTGAAGATTATAGAAAATAGAATGCTAATTGAGAATAAATTAGGATTTGAAGATTTACTTAAATCGTCTGATATTATTATAACCAAGCCGGGATACGGAACTGTCAGTGACTGTATAGCAAATAAAGTTCCTATGATATACGCCGAAAGAAAAATTTTTAAAGAGTACAGCGTACTTGTGGAAGGAATAAGAAGGTATCTCAATTCGGTTTTAATCCCAAACGAAGATTTAATGAAATGTAAATTCGAAAAATACTTGCAGGAAATTAAAGAAAATACTAATATATATCCTGAACCTGAAATAAATGGTAATAAAATAGCTGCAAATATTTTACAAAGCTATTAGCTATTAGCCATTAGCCATTAGCTTTTCCGCCATTGGCGGATAACTAACTATATTCAAAGGAATTTGTTATGGATATTAAAAAGATTCGTGAAGATTTTGGTCAAAAAGAAGGAGAAATATGGTTTAACAGTGCATCGACATCATATATGCCTGAGCCGGTATTAAGAAAAACATTTGAAAAAGTCCTTAATTGGCAGTCCACATACGAGAATGGATATTTAGGAAATATTGAAGAAATTGATAATGAGTGGAACGAAGCAGCGGTGAAGATGCTAAATTGTGATAAAGATGAAGTAACGGATGTTATATGTGCTACGCATGGATTGTGTATTGCGGTTTACGGGCTAAGTCTAAGGAAAGGGGATAATGTTATTATAAATGAACTTGAATATGTCTCGCTTCCCCAGACTGTTTTTTATCAGGCTGAAAAAGCAGGCTGTGAGGTCAGAATTGCCAAAAGAAGAGGGTGGGAGATTCCACCGGAAAATATCGAAATGCTTGTAGATGAAAATACAAAAGCAATAGTTTTATCACACGTTGAGTTCTCAAATGGATTCAGACATAATCTAAAACGGATTGCAGAAATTGCTCATAAAAATTCTGCATTTTTAATCGTAGATGCTATCCAATCACTGGGTGCTTTAAAGATTGATGTCAGGGAAACAGATGTTGATGTCCTGACAGCCGGTGGGCATAAATGGATGAGTTCTTTATACGGATATGGAATCCTTTATGTAAAAAAAGAGAAAATCGGGGACATGGAAAATCCCTTTGGCGGTTTCAATGGTATTAAAGATAAAGATGCTGCCGAAAGAGATTACTGTGAAGGAATGGACTATGTCAAGTTTTATGAGATTGATAACAATTCTATCGATAAATTTGGATTCAGCACTGAAAATCTTATAGGAAAAACTGCATTTACCGGGATGATGAATTATTTCTTGGATATTGGTTTAAGTGAAGTAGAAAAAAGGATTTTCAGTCTTTCGGAATATTTAATGGACAGACTTCAGGAGAAAGGTTTGAATATCCGCAGTTCTCTTAAATCGGAGCACAGGTCGGGAATAGTCAATTTTATGCCGAATGAGAATCCTGAAAAATTCGTTGAAAGGATGAGAGAGAATAAAATATTTCTTGGTTATAGAGGTGGTGGAGTCCGTGTAAGTTTGCATTTTTATAATACGTTTGAGGAGATTGAAAGGTTAATTGGATTGTTATAAATTGTATTGTTTATATTGCTCCGATGGAGCTTCAATTTTTTTTTCAATCATTTGCTATAAACATTACGCTCCTATCGGAGCTAAAGTCCCGTAGGGACGATATGTTTATAGAGCATGCTCTTGAAAACCAAGAAAGAGCTCCATCGGAGCGATATAAATAAATATAGATTAATACTAAATTAAGCGATTCTTAGTAAAGGCGAAAATTTTATTTATTTAATAAAAAGTGTTTAGCTGAAATTATGAAGAAACTATCTTTTGAAGAAATAAATAAAACCAGATGTTTAACATTAGATGAGTTAAAAAAGTTAAAACGGAATCCGATAACTGTTGTTTGTGAAAATATTCGGAGTCTTTTTAATGTCGGGTCAATCTTCAGAACAATGGATGGTATCAGAGGCGAAAAACTTTATTTATGCGGATATACAGGTTGTCCCCCGAGAAAGGAAATAGATAAAGTCGCACTTGGTGCGGTAGAAAGTGTGCAGTGGGAACATAAATGGGATACTGTCAAAGTTATAGAAGAATTAAAAAGTAAAGGTATAAAAGTTGTAGCGCTGGAACAAACAGATTCCAGCGTTGATTTTCAAAAGTTTCAATATGAATTCCCTCTCGCTGTTGTACTGGGGAATGAATACGACGGAATATCGGACGAGGTCGTTAAACATTGTGATTTTTCCGTTGAAATACCTATGTACGGGGTTAAACAATCTTTAAATGTTGCAACTTCATTTGGTATAGTAGGTTATGAAATTTTGAAAAGGAAGCCGGAAGTCAGAAGTCAGAAGCCAGAATAGAAAAATAATTAGCAGATTTTCTTATTCTTACTTCTGGCTCCTGGCTTCTGTATTCTATTTTAAATTAAGAGGTTTTCTGTAGATTTTTGCTTTTGAATAGGGAGAAACTAACTTTGTTGTGATAAAACTTTTATACGGTCGATTTCTAATATCTAAATATTCATATCCTATAATGCCATGTTTAATCAATGTATTTATAGAGTTTAAAATTTTTTGAGTATTTTCAGATTTAGGTGATTTAATAAGCTTATAGAAGTTATCAAATTTTCTATGACTTAAGTTCAGGTATTCGTCTATTGCTCCGAAAAGATTAGCCCTGTCTTTAGAAATATTCTTCGCAGGAAGATTTAATTTTTTTGCGACAGTGCCTTGATATATGCTTGTTTTTAAAAAGCTTTGTGTTTTTAATACGTCCATGTTTTTTTATATTTTTGATTTCCTTCTCTTATATTAATTTCGGCATTTTTTTGTTAAAATTTAATTTTAGAAGAAAATAATAACCGCAGAGACGCAGAGAAAGAAGAATTAAAAACATTTTTCTCTCTCTTTCTTCTCTGCGTCTTTGCGTCTCTGCGGTTATAGTCGAGAATTTTATGTCAGAAGTTATTTACGGAAAAAGAACTATTATAGAAGCCTTAAAGTGCGGAATAAACCTTAAAAAGTTGTATATTTTTAGTAATATGAATGCCAAAGAAAAATATTTGGAAGAATTATACAACTTATCCGGCAAAAAAAGAATAATACCAATAGAGGTTTCAAGAAAAGAACTGGCATTAATATCCGGGAATATTAAACACGGAGGAGTGGCTGCCGAGGTCAGCGAGAGGGATTTTGTCAGTGTGGAAAATATTCTTTCTTATGCAAAAAATAAAAATGAGCAGCCTTTTTTATTGATACTGAATGGAATAAATGACCCGCATAATCTCGGAGCAATTCTTCGAAGTGCAGAATGTGGAGGAGTACACGGAGTAATAATACCCAAAAGAAGAAGTGCAGGAATTACTTCAAGCGTTGTCAAAACCTCAGCAGGAGCAGCTTTTAATTTGATGATTTCTGAAGTGTCCAATATCTCACAGATAATATCAAAGCTGAAGAAGAGTGGTATCTGGATAATTGGCAGCGATTCTTCTGTAGATAGAATGTATTACGATATTGATTTTACTGTTCCGATTGCATTGATTATTGGCAGTGAAGGGAAAGGTATCCAGCATATTGTTAAAAACAAGTGCGATTTTATCGTAAAAATCCCTATGCTTGGAAAGATTCAATCGCTTAATGCTTCTGTGTCCGCAGGGATTTTAATTTATGAAGCAGTGAAACAAAGAATCGGGGTAAAATAATTTGAAATTGTTTAAATTATTATTTATATTAGTAATTGTATTTTTGATTGTGGTTTTTGTCGTTAAAAAGAAACAAATATTAAATATTTTCCGGGAACAGGAGATAAGTTGGAATCCTACTGAAGAATATATTGAAAAGTATAATTCATATAAACCTAAGAACCTTTTAGAACAAAAAGAAGGCAAATGGATTGGAGATGAAAAAAGGCAGTTTAAATTAGTAAAAGAGCTGGAAATTGGAAGTGAAACAGATGAAAATTTAAGATTTTTTCTACCTCTGGATATTGAAGTTGATGAGTTTGGATACGTTTATCTGCTTGACAGCGGTCATCAAAGAATACAAATTTTCGATGAAAATGGAAATTTTTTAAGGAGTATAGACAAAAGCAAAGGATTCCCGCCTGTTGCAGTGGATATCTCGATTAATTCCGATGGCATAATTGCAGTTGTTGAGAAACTGAAAAAGCGAATTTACATTTTCAGGGATTTAGGAGAATTATTAGGAGATTTTTCTCTGCCTTTTGAACCGATAAAAGTTAATAGTATAGATAATGAATTTTTAATTGTTGGAATTGGTGAAAACTTTTTAGTTCATCGATATTCTGAAGACAGCCGGAGGATTTCAGCTTTTTGTCCAATATTGCAAAAAGGCGAATCCGATGTCATTATAAAAATTTTTAACGAAGCAAGTCTTGATATCGATATTGGAAAATACATCTATTTGAGTTATGAATATCCATATAAAATAATAAAGTTTAATAACGAAGGAATTCCGGTTTTAGCATTCAGCCGAAAATTGCCTGATGATATTCCTCCACCCATTATTGATGACGGAACAGTTCGAAAAAGTTACGATGCAAAAAAAAGAACAATTTCTATGGAAATAAAGGTATCTCAGGATGGAGATATTTATAATCTTGTCAGGGGAACGGAGACAAAAAAAGGAAACAGGATTGATAGGTTTGATTCTAACGGCATTTATTTGCAGACGTTTTTTTTAGAGGTTCCGGTTGATGATTTTACAATTTATGGAAATGATTATTTATGGTGCTTAATTGGAAAACCTGAAAATAAGATAATAAAATATAAAATCGAAAGATTAGCCTTATAAGTGATAGATATTAGAAAAAAAGCGGAGGAGATGGGTGCGTTTATTATAGAGGAAGAGAATTTCAATAGTGCAATAGCAGCTGTATTTAAAGTCGGTAATAAATGGTATATAACGATTAATGATAATGATACTGAAGAAAGAAAGAGTTTTTCAATTGCACATGAACTTGGAGAAATCATATTATATGATAATAATGAGTATTCTAATGATGATAAACATAAAATAGCAAATTTAATTGCCGCAGAAATGCTGATGCCGGAAGATGAATTTAAAGAGGACATTCAAGATAATGATTTAGGGCAATTAAAAAAGAAGTATAAAAACTGTTCTTATGAAGCAATTGCAAGAAGAATTATAAAATTTATCCCACATGTCTTAACTATATTTGATAATAAAAAAAAATATATCCGTATAGCTTCCGACGCGATTAATTTTCCTTCTGTTATGACGCAGGTTGAACAGGAAGTAGTTGAAAAATGTTATCAAACTGAAAATAATCACGAAAAAAAAGAAGATAATTTGATGATAAAGGGATATTATATCGATGAGGGCAAAGGAGTGGAAAGAGTTATACTTTTAACAGAAATTCTTGATATTTAAATAGGGAATAAAGACAGGGAATAGGGAATAGGGAATAGGGAGTAGGGCATAGGGGATAATCGTAAATCGTCATACTTCCCCTATTCCCTATATTTATTATGCAAGAAAAAGAAATAAGAAAAATAATCGATGCAAAGATACTTAAAGAAGAATGGAAGCGTTTCCCCAAAACGGGTGCAAAGGGATATTATTACAGATGTGATGGTGAGGTAAAAAATACCGGTTTCTCAGTGATTAAAGAATTAGTGATTATTGGTGCAATATATAAAAAAAATAAAGATAAGCTTTTAACCTTTGTAGATAAAAAATTAGGAGTGCATAAGTCTGCAGGTTATTTTGCTATTTTTGATTTGAAGCCAAATAAAAGTGCTAAATTCAGCGTAATGTTAAATCTTCCTTCGCCGGCAGATTTGATAAAAGGAAGATTAATGATAAAAAACATTGATGAAAAAATAAAAAAGAAAAAACTTGACCAAAAAATATTTCTCCATTATGATACTAAACACCTTGATGAAAAAACAAAAAAATGGTTTAAACATGAGGATATAAAAAATATAAAATTATTGAATCAAAAATGGGAGATTAAAAAATTAAAAAATGAAAATACTTCAGTGTTCCGATGCAAAGGTTTTATAAAGAATACCGGAAGTAATGATGTAGAGAATATCAGGGTTGCCGCCTCGATAAAGAATGTACAAGCTGATGTTCCACTTAGTTGGAGATTTAAAAAGCGAAGACCAAGAGGAGAGTTTTTTGATGAAATCGAGGAGAAAGAAGAAGAAAAAGATGTAGTTTATGAGGCGGAAGATGAAGTAGAAATCCCCCTGATTAAAAGAAATCAAACAATTGAATTTAATGCTACAATAAAACTTCCGGAATTAAACCTTATAGAAAAAACCGAATGGAATTACAAAAAGATTATTGATGGATTAGATGATGGGACATTAGATTATGGTTTCAATATATATTATGAAAAAGATACGGATATATCTGTTTATAGAGATACTTTGGAAGACCCTTCGGTAATTCGTGAAGTGAAAGGAAGAAAAAAAGTCGATATTATCAAAGAAAACTGGACATTAGAAAAAGATGATGAAAATCAGAGGTATAATTGTCGTGGTGTAATAAAAAATACAGGTAATGTGAATCTTGAGAATGTTTACATAATTTCTGCAATATTATATCCAAAAAAAAATGAGCCGGTAATATGGCAGTCTGATTCGGAGAGTTTGAAGAGTATGGAAATTGAAAAAATAGTTTTTTTAAAAATTGGAGAAGAAAAGGAATTTCAAATATATGTTCCGTTACCAAAATTAAAAACTTCAGCTAAAAGTGATATCGATGCAGAAAAAATTATAAAGCAGGTAGAATCCGGGTCACTTATTAAAAAAACTAATCTTTATTATAAAAAGAAAGAGGTAAATGAAGAGGGGATTAAAAGATTAAACCTTGGTAATGCCTACTTCAGATTAGGTAATTACAACGGTTGTATCAAAGAATATAGTGAGGGTGTGAAGCTGATTCCCGATGAAAAGATGTTCTATTTTAATTTGGGACTTACATATTATAAAATGCTAAGATTAGATGCATCGCATGATATGCTTAATTCTGTCCTTAAGATTAATACCAATTATTCAAAAGCTTTATATTTAGATGCTCTGGTTAATATGAAGCTCAAAGAATGGGACAGAGCAATTAACAGATTTAAAATGATACTGTCATCAGGTGAAGCTGAGAAAGAAAAAATTTGTTATAATATATCCTGTGCTTATTTAGAAAAGGGTGATAAAAAAGAGGGATTTAGATGGCTAATAAGAGCAATGAAAATAAACAGGCCCGCGGTCGTAAATAAAGCACTTCATGACAAAGAATATACAAAGTATAGAAGGGACCGCGATTTTATTGATATTATTAAAGAAGAGAAATGAGAAAGAAAGGCACAAAAGAACACAAATGCTTAAAAAAGATATTGAAAACATAATATTTGAACAGGGGAGCATGCTCCCCTGTTCTTTGTATTTCTGTAATTTTGTGCTTTAATTATTATGAGGCGAAGGGAATTTAAATAAGACAAACTTCAACATTTTTATATTACTTGTTCTAAAAAAGGAAAGGATTATGAAAAAGCTTATTATCGCAGTATTTATCACTATTATTATTGTTGGTATTGTATATTTAAAAAAAGAAACAATTTTTTATAAAGAAAAAATAATAAACAGTTTTGAGATTCCAACTGAAAATCAACCGGATTGCTACCCCGTTGAATTAGTAGATTATAGAGAGGTCAGCAAAAATGATAACGAGTTAATGGTATTTGGAAGAACAGTATGGAGTAAAAAAATTAAGAGTGATTTACGTGGAAAGCCGGTAGTTGTCCCGATTGAAATTTATGTAATGAACAGTCAAACAAAAGAGCAGGAGCTGGTAAACAGGGGATATTCAAATCCCGATGACGGGAACATTGTTTTGATTATTAAAAATCAACAGGGAAAATGCAAATTAAAGATAGATTATAAAAACGCTGAAAATTGCCCGGAAGAATTTAAAAATCTTGATGTTGAAAAATAAACAGCATTGAAATTTACGATTTATGATTTACGAATGATGAATAACCAATAGGTAGTATGAATAATTTATGTATATTGAATATTAGCTTTTTAAAAAATTCATAATTCGTAAATCGTCATTCGTAAATCATTCAAGAGGAAATATTGCACAACAAATACGGATTTCGCAACAAAGTAGGATTATTTTTAGGAATACCACTGTTTATAATTATCTGTTTTCTATCCCCTTTAGAAGGAATGTCTCAGGAGGCACATTTTACTGCTGCGGTCGCTTTTCTTATGGGGTTTTTTTGGATTACTGAGGCTGTTCCTATTCCTGCAACATCATTAATACCTCTAATAATGTTCCCTTTATTGAATATAAAAAAAGCTGGAGATGTTGCTGCTTCTTATGGAGACAAAAATATTTTTCTATTTATGGGTGGTTTCTTTATTGCTCAGGCAATGCAGAAATGTAACCTTCATCGAAGAATCGCTCTGTATATTATAAAAAAGATAGGAACAGAAAAAAGAAAAATAATTTTAGGGTTTATGGTATCCACAGCGTTTCTTTCATTATGGATTTCCAATACTGCTACTACCCTGATGATGCTTCCGATAGCTATTGCTGTTACCGTATCTCTCGGAGAGTTCGATGAGCGTAAGAATGCTGTAGAAAAAAAGTCGGTTTTCGGGACTGCATTAATGTTAGGAATTGCATACAGTGCGAGTATCGGCGGCGTAGGTACACTTGTCGGGACACCGCCGAATATAATTTTCGCTGCTCTCTCTAAGGTGCTGTTCCCGAAATCTCCCGAAATGGGGTTTGCAAATTGGATGGCAATTGGTCTGCCGGTAGTTATCATTATGATTCCTATATCATGGTTCTATCTTGTTAAATTCGGATTTAAAATTAAAAAGGAAAAAATCAGCGGACAATATGATGTTATTAATGAAAAAATAAGAGAATTAGGCAGAATGAAATTAGATGAAAAGCTTGTGCTCGGAATTTTTTCCTTTACTGCATTGGGGTGGATATTTCGAAAAAATATAGTATTAGGTACTTTTGTTATTCCCGGATGGAGCAATTTATTGGGAGTTGAAGGATATGTGCACGATTCCACCGTAGCAATTTTTTCTGCACTTTTACTTTTTTTAATACCGGTTAACCTTAAAAAAAGGGAATTTTTACTGGATTGGGAAAACGCCAAGCAAATTCCTTGGGGTATCCTGATTCTTTTTGGGGGTGGAATAGCACTCGCTTCAGGATTTCAAGAAACGGGCCTTTCCGGGTGGATTGGAGTGAGTCTGCGATTTTTTTCGGAGGTGAATTTATTATTAATTATATTTATTGTATGTTTAGTTGGAATTTTTCTCACCGAAATAACATCAAATACTGCCACAGCGACAATTTTTATGCCGGTTATGGCAAGTCTTGCTTTGTTTTTAAATGTTCATCCTTATATCTTAATGATTCCTGTAACAATTTCGGTCTCATTAGCTTTTATGCTCCCCGTAGCTACTCCGCCAAATGCTATTGTTTTTTCAAGCGGACATATAGAGATGACTGATATGATAAAAGCCGGGATTGTTTTAAATTTTATATGTAGTATAATAATACCTTTATTATTATACTACATAATTTTTCCGATTATTGGTATCTCTCCGAATACTATGCCCGGATGGGCACTTTAAATTGTTTTTATCTTCGCAAATTTTATTGATTTTAAGCCATTTATTAACTATATTTGTAACTATTCAGGTATTAAACGTTCAGCAAGGGATTTTCTGTCCAAATACCTTCAATAGCATCTAACACATTAATCCCTTGTTTTTTTACAGTGG
>SDBU01005081.1_pt1 | contig 15862 bp, 17 predicted proteins | sample 2277071 | NCBI WGS metagenome assembly SDBU01 (sample SAMN10397929, study PRJNA504765) | marine sediment metagenome | isolation source: marine sediment core GS08_GC12, 126 cmbsf | place: Arctic Ocean: Gakkel Ridge, Loki's castle | collected 2008
CATTTTGCTGCTGCTATACCACAGGAATGGATAGGACAAAAAGTTAAGGTTCTCACTAGTATAGCCCTCGGTAACGAAATTAAGGGTATACTGAGTGAAATAGGCACAGACTATATTGTAGTTGGTCAGGATATAATCAACATTAGACACGTAGTTAAAATTAGAAAGGCTTAGGGGCTCATATCAATGTGGCAGGTAGTTGGGCAAGACAGGGCGGTATCTTTATTCCAGCGTAGCCTAGAAAGAGGAACCCTGGCTCATGCCTACCTTTTAGTTGGTCCGCCCCACGTGGGCAAGATGACCCTGGCTTTAAACCTGGCCCAGGCGGTCAATTGTGCGGTGGCTGAGCCACCCTGTGGTGAGTGTGCTTCATGTCAAAAGATAGCTCTGAGGAAGCATGCTGATGTGCAAATCATCGGCTTGAGTAGTAATGGGAATTCGGCTGAGGCTAAGCCTCGGGCAGAAATTGGCATTGCTCAGATTAGAGAGGTGCAGCACTCCTCTAACTTGCCTCCGTTTGAGGGCAGGTCTAGGGTATTCATTATTGACGGGGCGGAGCAATTATCCACTGAAGCGGCTAACTGTCTGCTTAAGACCTTGGAGGAGCCAGCCGGTGGCGTCATCTTTATTCTGCTTGCCACAAGTGACCGGCTCCTGCCAGCCACCGTGGTTTCTCGCTGCCAGCAACTGGAGTTACCCCCCCTGGCGACCACTGAGGTGGAGGCTGCCCTAAGCAGTCGTTGGGGCGTTGAGCTTGAGAAGGCTCAGCTTCTGGCTCGGCTTTGCCGTGGCTGCTTGGGTTGGGCAGTATCGGCTGCTGTTGATGATGGTTTGCTGCGGCAGCGTGCGGAAAGGATAGACAGACTGCTTGATGTTAGTACTGCTGACTATGAAGAGCGTTTTGCCTACGCTGCTGAGCTCGTAACCCGATTTAGCCAGAATAGGGGGCTGGTTTGGGAGGTGCTGGACTTGTGGCTTAACTGGTGGCACGACCTTCTACTAGTTAAGACAGGCTGTAGTAATCACATTATTAATGTTGATATGTTAGCTACGCTGGCTGATTGGGCTAGTGGCTATAGTCTGGTTCAAATCAGGGACTTTATTACAAACATTCAGGCAGCCAAAGAACACTTGAGACAGAATGCCAGCCCACGGCTGGTACTGGAGGTGCTAATGCTTAGCATTCCGAGGAGGGGAAGTCAGTAAAGCATGGCTGATGTTGTTGGAATAAGATTCAAGAGAGCAGGCAAGGTATACTACTTTGACCCAGCCGGTATTGACTTGAAGGTGAGCGACTGGGTTGTGGTAGAGACGACCCGTGGTCCAGAGCTGGGGCAGGTGGTCATTTCTCCTCAGCAGGTACTGGCTAGTGAACTAACTGAGCCGCTGAAGCCGGTGGTGCGCCAGGCCGAGGCCGAGGATATTAAGCGTGCCCAGGGACTTGAGGAAAAGGAACGGGAAGCTCTGACGGTATGTGGCGAGCTAATTACTACGCTAAACTTACCGATGAAGCTGCTATCTGCAGAATGCAATTTTGAAGGCAGTCGCCTTACATTTTTCTTCAGTGCTGGGGAGAGGGTTGATTTCCGGGATCTGGTTCGTGAGTTAACGAGCCGTCTTAAAACGCGGGTGGAATTACGGCAGGTAGGGCCTAGAGATGAGACTAAGCTGATAGGCGGCTTTGGCCGGTGTGGTCGCCCTCTATGTTGCGCTAGTTTCTTATGTGAATTTGCCCCGGTTTCGATTAGAATGGCTAAGGAGCAAGGCTTGCCCCTTAACCCAATGAAGATATCAGGTGCTTGTGGCAGGCTACTATGCTGCTTGGGCTATGAGAATGAGTTCTACCGTGAAATGAAGGAGCAATTGCCCAGGAAGGGTCAGCGAGTATCGACACCTATGGGGGTGGCTAGTGTAATCGGGGTTAACCCGCTGAAGGAAACGGTACTGGTTGAACTGGAGAGTGAAGCGGCGGTAGAATTGCCGGTCAGTGACGTTACTATGATTGAGCAGCCGGGTCTACATAAGCGGGCAAAGAGGCAAACAAAGAAGCGGTGAGTTACAAACTAGTGTACTATCTCGACAACGCCTTTACAATGCGATATCCTGTCATAATTGTAAAGCCAATCCTGATACACTACACTAGTCAACCATAAACCCACAGAGGGCTCATAATTGCAGGGCATAGCTTAACACTGAAGATATTAATTGTTTTCTTGGGGGAGGTATTTTCGCCATTCGCTTCCGATTTGTAAGTGGCGGTAGGCAGTGAGGAAAGAGACGTTACCATGCGGGGGTGAAGGTTGGCGGATTAGTCTCATCCCGGCTTCATTGGGGGTTCTACCTGCCTTGCGACAATTGCAGGGGATACAGGCGCTAACCACATTTTGCCAGGTATGTTCACCACCTCGGTAACGAGGGATAACATGGTCTAGGGTAAGTTGCCTGGTTTCCTTACCACAGTATTGGCAGGTATATCGGTCGCGATGGAAAACCTCGGCACGGTTTAGCTTCGGCTGAGGCCGGGGGCGCTTTATGAGATAAGCTAATCGGATTACTGAGGGCAGGGGGAAGGTGTGACTGGCTGACTGGATAAACCCTGAGCCATTCTCTAACATCTCCGCCTTGCCGCGATAAAGTAATACTATTGCTCGCCGGACCCGGCAGATATTTAGTGCCTCGTAGTTCTGATTCAGTACCAGCACGGGAAGGTTTATCATATCTTGGGCTCCCCTAGATGTAAATGCTTATTCATTTTACTAGAAAACATTCAGGCTGTGCAAGCCGCGGTTTGCTCTCTTCACCATGGCTTTCTGGCCCTTACCTTTAGGTTGATAACCTTTCCCGTTAAATCTAGGTAATCTGAAGGGTAGCATGAGGAACAGCAATCATCGCTTGCTAGCTTGACATAGAGTGGCGCTCTGTCCTCTTCGGCAGCCACATCGGTGAAGCCAGCGGCTCGAATCTTGTCGAGATATATATCCTTGCTGATAGCACCAGCTATACACCCTGCCCAGGCATCAGGGTTATCTTGAAGCTGCTCCGGCAAATCTTCCAGCAAAGCTTTATCTGCAATAGATAATCTGCCACCGGACCTAAGAACGCGAAAAGCCTCTCCGAAAACGGCATCCTTATCCGTTGACAGGTTGATAACACAGTTAGAAATGATAACATCGATTGAGTCAGTATCAATCGGCATGTGCTCCATCTCGCCAAGGCGGAATTCGACGTTAGCCACTCCTAACTGTTGGGCATTTTCTCTAGCCAGGCGGACCATATCCGGGGTCATATCTAAGCCAATGACTTTTCCTTCTTTACCCACCCTCTTCGCTGCCAGGAAGCAATCGAGACCTCCACCACTCCCCAAGTCCAGTACTACTTCGCCGGGCTTTAGATCAGTTATTGCTGTCGGGTCACCGCAGCCCAATGAGGAGCCAGCTATATTGTCAGGGATACCTTCAAGTTGCTCACGGCAGTAAATGGAATCTGTTGACACACAGCAGCTTGCCTGCTCGTTGGGCGAACCACAGCAGGAAGTTCGCTGTTGTCTGGCAATCTCGCCGTATCGTTCCCTTACGGTGTCCTTGATTTTTTCCGGTTGCTCTTTCATTCTCTGTCTCCTAGGTACAGTCTAAGTTGTAGTTCATTGCCATTTTACCATACCGGGTTCGGCATCATGTAACGCTAGCAGTATTACAGCTATCCTGTTAGCCCCAGCGGTCTTTTTTGCCCCGGTGGTATGGTCTCGTTGTCCTCGGGGTAGACCGCAGGTCACTTCGGTAATCAGGAGCCGTGATATTCCATACCAGGCTGATTTTGGGGTCTACTAGTCGGGAACTGATGGGGCTGTCGATTTCCTCTAGTGAGCAGCGGGTGGTAATTACTGTCGCCAGCCGCGCATTATAACGATAGTTAATGACCTGGTAAAGTTTTTCCTGCGCCCACGGGGTAGTTGATTGCTCCCCAAAGTCGTCTAGGACGAGCAGTGGGGCATTCTTTACCGATTCAAAGAGCTGGTCGTAGGAGACCTTACTCTCTGGGCTGAAGGTAGAGCGTAGATGGTCAAGGAACTCAGGTACCACCACGAACTTGGCTGGCTTGCTGGCTTGATAGCGATAATTAACAATGGCAGCGGCTAAGTGAGTTTTACCGCAGCCAGTAACCCCTAGGAATACCAGCCAGCCTTCGGGTGATTTGGCGAAGTCAAGGGCAAGTCGGTATGCCTCCTCCAAATTTTGGCGCTGTTCCGGCGGTAAGTTAACTCGCTTCCAGTCAAAGTTGGCAAAGGTCATACTTTTTTGCAATTCAAACTCTGGACCCCAGGCATATTCTAATGAGGCTTGTTTTTCCTCAACCACGTATTTATGGCACAAATCAGGGTCAGTTAGACGGGTGCGTATTCGGTCTTCGAGGTGTTCAATAGGGGTGATGGTAACAATTACTGTGGGTAGTTCGCTGTTGAAGCGATGGGTCAGCAACTGGTCAAGCTTTTCCCTAGCCCATGGGGTGCTGGTCTGAACCCCTAAATCATCAAGGATGAGTAACGGGGCATTGCGCACCTGATTAAAGAACTCGTCATAAGGCATCTCACTATCTGGATTAAAGGCAGAACGCAGGTGATGGAGCATGTCGGGAGTGGAGATGTAGAATGCTGGGTGGCCGTGGTTAAGACGCTCATTGGCGATAGAGGCAGCAAGGTGGGTCTTGCCACAACCACTGGGACCAACCAGTACTAGCCACCCCTTTGGTTCACTGGCAAATGCTTTTGCCGCCTGATGGGCAATAGCAAATCTCTCCTGGTTAGCCGGGTCACCACTCCTTCCCTGAGGTATCAGGTTATCAAAGGTGAGCCGGGTTAACGAACCGAGGTTGCTATATCGCTGTAAGCGGGTCTGGCGTTCGTTATCTAATTCCTTTTTGGTACAACGGCAGGCAATAACCTGAGTATAATCCGGCTTTCCTGACGGTAGAAGCGGGTGAACGAATCCAGCCCCATTGCAAATAGGACAGTTTGCACTTGGTGAGGCTTCTACTTCGTCAGTGCCGGACCATGTGTCCGTATTTACCCTTGATGTATTTATCTGGTCTCGTCTTCTTCGTAGAATCTCGCTGATATGTTCCATTGCTCTTGCCTTCCGTTGACCAGCGCTCTAAAATTGCCAAAATATAGCTCTTTTTGCGTATGTTCTGGTTGACCGCCTCTTTAATAGCGTCTTTAATCCAGGTTTCAGGATAGAGTCTCTCCGCCTCACGCAACTCTTCAGCAATCATTGGGGTTAGCATACCGATGTTTTGTTCGTAAAGGGTGAAGATGTCAGGTGGTTCCTCGGTGTCAATGTAGGTTGTTCCCTTAGCCCTCAGTCCGGGGAGCTCTAGCTTGCCGTTTTGAATCTTGGCGATAATCTGCCGGCTGGATTCAGTATTGAGAAAATAAACATCCTCAGCCACTTCACCTCTATCCAGTACCAGGTGAAGGAGTGTCCCCCGCTTGGTAGCCATTTCCAGGGCGTTACGCAGCACCGGTTCTGGTGGCACTGCCATTCCGCTTAGGCTGCTCATCAGGCTCTTATTAGCTAAAAGCTCGCCATAAGAGACGAATTGGGGATAGCCCCGCTTGCGGTAAAGTAGGCAAAAAATGTGGAGGGTTGTCTTTAACTCAGCAATATCGCTAATGTGTGGGAGCAAGCTACTGAAAAAGGCATTAGGTACCGGGGTAAACTGTGTCTTGGCCGGGAAACCCTTAAATTGCTCCATAGTAGACTTAATCCCTAGCAATGTTAATATCTTCCAACTTGGCTATCTAGAATTTGAAGTGAAGTTTAAATGTTTCATAATAGACTCGGCTCCCCGCTAGTAATGTTATCGAATCTGGCTAGCTTGGGTATGAAGCGCAGGTTGATTTGCCCGATGGGACCATTGCGGTGCTTGGCGATTATGATGTCAGCGATGCCTTCCGGGTACTCTTTGTCTGGGTGTTGGCTTTCCCATTCGTCTCTGGTGTAGTAATAATCGTCCCGGTAGATGAACAGAACCACGTCAGCGTCCTGTTCAATGCTGCCGCTATCACGCAGGTCGGAGAGTTGGGGTTTGTGTGATGCCCGCCACTCTGCCGCCCGGCTGAGCTGCGATACTGCTAGAACGGGCACATTCAGCTCCCGAGCTATTGCCTTAAGGGAACGAGAGATGTAGCTGATCTCTTGAACCCGGTTTTCCCCTCTCCCTTCCCCCTGCATCAGTCCCAGGTGGTCGACGATAATAAGGTTAATGCCGCGTTCATAGTGGAGTCGACGGGCTTTGCTTCGCATCTCTACTACCCGAAATTGGGGCGTATCATCAATATAGATTGGTGCTTCGGAAAGTCTTCCGGTAGCATCCATAATTCGCCTCTCCTCTTCTTCGGTGTGCAAACCAAGGCGCACCCGTCTTGAATCAACCCCAGATTCAGCCGACAATAGGCGTAGCACTAACGGCTCTCGCGCCATCTCCAGGCTGAATAGTGCCACGCAAGCCCCTTGCTCCACAGCGGCACTTCTGGTGATATTGAGGGTCAGGCTTGTTTTGCCCATGCTGGGTCTGCCAGCAACGATAACCAAATCGGAGGGTTGAAACCCACCTAAGAATTCATCAAGACCGCTAAAACCTGACAGCGTATAGGGCAGTGGATAGCCCTCTCGCCCAATAGCTGGAGCAGGGGTGGTTTCAAAATACTGGTCTAGAATCTGGCGGATGTGGACGAAGTCTCGGGGACTCTGCCCGTGGCGCAGCCTAAATAGAATATCCTCGGCTCTACTAAGACTGGCGCCAACATCCGGGTCAGCTTCATAACCGATGGTCGCAATCTGTTGAGCGGAGGTAATAAGGTTACGCATCACCGACAGGCGGTAGACAATCTGGGCATAATGCTCAATGTCAAGGGAGGTGGGACATATAGCTACCAGATGACTTAGATTGGCGGCGCCACCGCATGCCTCCAGTTTTCCCTGTCGGGCTAGCTCTTGGGCAACGGTGATTTGGTTTATGGCTTCGTCGGGACGCTGGTATAGTGATAGGCACGCCCGATATATCTCCCGGTTTGGCTCACTGTAGAAGTCCTGCCACTGAAGGAAGGTAGCAATTTTGTAAATGGCAGTGCCGTCTATCAGGAGCGAGCCAATTACTGCTTCCTCAGCATCAGTATCATGTGGTGGCAATTTTTCGCCGTACACTCTACTTGGCCTCCTCTTCGGTGATGATAACCTTTATTTTAGGTACTATATCCTTGGCTAGCCTGATGGTTACCTCGTAGCTACCGAGTTGGTGGATAGGCTTGTCCAACTCTATCTTTCTTTTATCAACAGCTAACCCCATCGTAGTGTTTAATTCAGCAGAAATATCGGCGGTAGTGACAGCACCATACAGGCGGTCTTTAGCTCCCGCCCGGGCTTTGAGGTGAATCTCTAGTCCCTCCAGTTTGTTGGCCAGCTCAGTTAATTCAGTGGCTGTTTTAGCCTGGCGGGTGGCCACTACGTTGGCTGCCCCGGGCTTAGCTACCACGGCTAGTCTTTTCGGGATAAGAAAGTTCCTGGCGTAGCCATGAGCTACTTCTTTTACATCACCGGCTCGAGCCACATTAGGCAAGTCCTGCACAAAGATGACCTTCATAATATCTCCTACTTTTAATTATACTTCACCCGCAGGTGAAGTGAAAGGTTAATCCTGATTTTTACCTAACTTTATTAAGAGTCAGCAACCTCACCACAGTCCTATCGGTAAGCTCGTGATGGTTACCTTTGCCTTAATGCAGTGCTCTATATTTCTCGGTTGGGATTCCTGCCTTTTCAAATAAGGTACCTATCCTCTGCATCTCGTCATCATCTGGACCGCTTCCAGTCCCGAAGTAACCAATACCAACGTATTCAGTACGCCTAGGGTTATCGGTAATAGTCCAAATTGCGAATTGCCGGACACGGAAAGTTTCCCCATGAAAATCAGGAAGCTCTAACAGTCGTAAGAGGTCTTCGGTGGGTGCCACTCCTTTTATAGTGAGACTGTCGCTCTCACTGGGAACATCTAGCCGCATGTTGGCGCAGGCTGTACTAACATCAACCTGCTTGCTTCCTTGGGGTTCTAATAATAGCAACTTCTCTTTTATAACCATCATGCTTTGAATACTGGCAAACTGGGCTTCAAATATTGTACCTGGCAAAATGGTTATTTCCAAGGGGTCGTCACTTTTGGACGCTATGCTTACTTGGACCGACGTAAGTGTATCCTTGCCGGAAGCGCTAGCTTCGACAAGGTCTTTACTTACTGCTTCTGCCAGTTCTACTTTCACCGGGGTCAGTACAGGGGTGGGAGTTGGGGCTGGCGGTGGAGTCGGAGTTGGAATTGGGGCTGGCGAAGGAGTTGGGGTTGGTGATGGAGCAGGTTGGCTGACGATACTACTAATAACACTTATGATTAGCAGTAATCCAATCAGTGCACCACAGCCTATAGCAAACTTCTTCATCTATCCTCCTCTCCAGGAGAAGTCCACCTATGGCAATCCTTTGCCCAATTTTAGCATGCTCTCCTGTGTCAGGCAGCTTAGCTTGGATGTTATTTATTGACCTTATCCCTGTACCCCCCCCTTTCGCAGGGGGAATAATTTACTTAGAGGGCTACAGTCCTCTAAGACTCCTTTGATAGTGTCCTCATTCTATCGGGCGATGAACTTTTCGGCGCAGAAAGCAGCGGTGGCACCATCTCCGGCAGCAGTTATTGCCTGCCGGGCAGAGTCACGGCGGACATCGCCAGCGGCAAAAATACCGGGTATTTCCGTCTCCAATCGTTCATTGGTGACAATCTGTCCGGTATCATCTAGGGATAATAAACCCTTAACGAATTCGGTGTTTGGCTTAAACCCGACAGCGATAAAGACGCCGGCTACTTCCAGGGTAGATTTTTTTCCCGTTATCACGTCACGAAGCTTCAGCCGTCTAACTGCATCCGTGCCCTCAATCTCATCAACCACCGTATTCCAGCGCATTTCTATCTTTGGTTCGGCAAAGGCTCTTTCCTGCAGGATACCGGTGGCGCGGAGTTGATTGCGGCGGTGGATGATGGTCACCCTGGAGGCAAACTTAACGACGTGGAGCGCTTCAGTAAGGGCAGCATTGCCACCACCGACTACGGCTATTGGCTTGTCAGTAAAGAAGGCGGCATCACAGGTAGCGCAGTAGGATACCCCCCTCCCGGTGAACTCCTCTTCCCCAGGGATAGTCAATCTTTGCCGTTCCGCACCACTGGCGATAATTACCGCCCTGGCAGTAAAGTCGCCCTCGCTGGTGGTTATCACTTTTTGGTCTCGGCGAAGCTTGATGCCGGTAACCTCGGCGATAATAGTTTCCAGACCATACTTGGTCGCTTGACGGTGCATCAGCTCCCCTAGCTCCATGCCGGAAATACCTTCGGGAAAACCGGGGAAGTTCTCCACATGCTCGGCATTTACTATCTGCCCGCCGGCTAGGCCCCTTTCAATAAGAAGGCTGCTAAGCCTGGCTCGTGAGGCGTAAAGCCCGGTGGTAAGCCCAGCCGGACCACCACCGATAATAATGACTTCATATTCTTTCATTACTTAATGTCCATCTCGGCATCATAGCATCTGGGAACATGGGAAGAGCTAATCAAGAGCAGCGTCCAAACTTCGCTTCAGCTCAGCTTTGGGTCTAAAACCGACTATGTGGGAGAAGGGCTGTCCCTTTTTAAAGATAATGAGAGTAGGAATGCTCATTACGCTATATTTGCTGGCTGTTTTTGCGTTCTGGTCAACATCCAGCTTGGCAAAGCTTATCTTGCCTTCATATTCCTTCGCCAGTTCCTCTATTAGCGGAGCGACCATGCGGCATGGTGCACACCATGATGCCCAAAAGTCCACTAGCACCGGTATCTCGGCTTGTAGCACGGTCTGGTCAAAATTACTGTCGCCTACTGGGGTCGGTTCGCCCATTGGTTTCCTCCTTGATTATTTGTGTGATGCTTCGCTCCACGGTCTGTTTGGCTAAACCAATGGCATTCTTAATTGCCTTAGCCTGACTCCGGCCATGAACGATGATGACATTCCCCTTTACCCCAAGGAGACATGCCCCGCCATATTCTCGGTAGTCAACTCTTTTGGCTAATCCAAGGTCACGGAGCAGGGCACGCCCCTGGAGGTGATAGGCACTGGCAAAGACATGCCCTACCTGCCGGAGCGAATTCGCGAAGGTATCCCCCATGCCTTCAATAGTCTTGAGGACTATATTCCCGGTAAAACCATCGGTAACTATCACATCGGCTTTTCTACTTGGTATATCCTGGCCTTCAATATTGCCAACGAAGTTTAGGTTTGCCATTTTCAGCAGCTGGTAGGTTTCCTGAACCAGGCGGTTGCCTTTTGTTTCCTCTTCGCCGTTGCTCAGCAGGCCGATGCGTGGTGTGCTGATGCCGATAATCTGTTGGCAATAGATAGCGCCTAACTGAGCAAATTGAACCAGATGGCTTGGGCGACAATCAGCATTAGCCCCGGCATCAATAAGCAGTACTGGCTCGGCGGGGGTGATGTCAAGCAGACTACACACCGCCGGGCGGTCAATGCCTTCTATCTTCCCCAGGTTAAGGAGGGCAGCACCGATTACCGCCCCGGTATTGCCGGCAGAGACAAAGGCGGAAGCAGAACCATCCCTTACCAGGTTAATTCCGACTACTATTGGAGAGTTTGGCTTGCTGCGGATGGCTTTGATTGGCGGTTCGCGGGGCTCGATAACCTGGTTGGCTTCAATGATGCTAAGGTCTAACTTCTTTAAATAGTGGCTACACAGGACATGGAGCATGGTTTTGTTGCCGACTAGGGCAATATCCACATCGTATTCTTGAGCTGCTTTTATCGCTCCCTTGACTATTTCATGGGGAGCATATTCCCCACCGGTGGTATCAATGGCAATTATCATTCCATCCTCAATTATTGGTTACTCAAGTTTCTCTTCGGTAACACTGGAGCTTGGACAGAAAATGGACTCATAATCATCTCGTCCGTAACTATTGGTTACTTGGGCTTCTCTCCCACAGGTCACAGCGACCACCCCATTGGGCAAGAACCTTACCATTAACCGAAAGACGAGCTACCTCGCAGAGGTTGGGGCAGGCTTTGCATTCAAATGAGGCGGTATGGTACTGGATGTTGCTGACACCGAATCCCTGAAACTTGGTCTTAAGGTCATTATTGGTTACTTCTTCATGCACCAGCAAGGCAGCACCGATTGCCCCCATGACCTCATGGTAGGGTGGGACAATGACCTCACTACCGAGTTCCGCCTGAAGTGCTTTTACTATGCCCTTGTTAAAGGCGACCCCACCCTGGAATACTATCGGGAGTTGGATATCCTTCCCCGAGCCGACATTATTTAGGTAGTTGCGAACTAGTGCCTGGCACAGCCCATAAAGAATATCCTCGGTGCGATGCCCCATCTGCTGTTTGTGAATCATGTCTGATTCGGCAAAGACTGTGCATCGCCCGGCAATACGCACCGGGTTTTTGCTCTCCAGTGCTCGCTGGCTGAACTCGTCAATGCTTATGTTGAGACGTAGTGCCTGGTGGTCAAGGAAGCTACCAGTGCCAGCGGCACAAACGGTATTCATGCCGAAGTCGGTGACCACTCCGTCTCTAATGATGATAAGCTTGCTATCTTGCCCCCCGATTTCAATCACGGTCTGCACTTCGGGAATATAAAATAGGGCAGCCACAGCATGACTGGTAATCTCATTCTTGACCAGGTCGGCACCGACGATAACCCCAGCCAGGTAGCGAGCGCTCCCGGTGGTAGCAACACCGCAAATTTCAACCGCCGGCAACTGCTGTTCAATTTGTTTCAGACCGTGCTGTACCATTTCAATCGGCTTACCCTCGGTTAGTAGATAGACGGTAGTAACCAGCTCGTCGTTCTTATCCAGCACGGCAAACTTGGTTGTTACTGAGCCAACATCAATACCTAAATAGGCTTCCATGAATGTCCCTTACACCAGTGCTTGTTTCCGGTTATTATTTCGTCGCCTGTGTTCCAGGAGGTCAACGAACGCCTCCAGTCTGGTTAACATGCCCGTCTTGGTTATCTGCTCATCACAAAGTATGGTCAGTACCGGGACATTCTCCTTGGTTGATGGCATGATATTTTGAGCTACTATCTCCGGCATACAGGTGAAGGGGGCGAGGTGGACTAAGCCGTCATACCCTTTAGCATGGAGCACCTTTTCCCCCACTGATTCCCAGCCATCGCCACCAATATCTCGCTTGAGGTAAGGTAGAGCTGCCTTATGAATCCTGTCCTTTTCATTTATTCCCAGGGGATTAAGGAACAGGCTAAACTTGGTCCACTCGGAAATGAAGGTTGTCCGCCTTACCTCCACTCCCAGCTTACCCAGCTCACTCTCTACATCAAGGTTAGAGAAGGGGTCGAGCACCACATAAAACTCCCCGGTGATGCCCACGATTAGTGGTTGAGCCCGGGTACCTCTGGTTACCTGATGAAGCTGGTTGGCATAATCTGTTTGTACCTTCTTCAAGGTGTCATGGTCATCTGCTTTATCAATAGCCATAACCGCTTTGTTAAACAGCTTGTTGGCTGTTCCCTTTACTAGCTCGACAGCACGCACCTTTTGCACCACCCGTTCTACTTCATCTAGGGCATTCAACTTTGCCAGACCAAAGCGAAAGGCTGAGATAATCTTAGACCATGGGGCATTATTTGACAAGCGCTTAATCATCCCCAGTAAGCTGAATAGCTTCCGCTCAGAAACCCCTAATTGAACCACTTGAACGTTGTAGCTAAGGTCGTGAAGAATCTGCTCCTGGGTCTTGGCATAGTAGCCCAGGCGGCAGATACCGTTGCCGCCTGGCATTAACAAGGTATCTGCCCCTAGTTCGGCAGCCTCAATCAGGTTGCCCAGAGTCAGCTTGAATGGGATGCAAAGCCCTTCGGGGGAGTGCTTAACACCAAGTGACAGGGTGCGCTGGTTACTGACTGGTGGTATCACAAAGTCCACATCAAGCCGCTTAAACAGGGCTCTAAACGGTATATACAAGTTGCCCATGTGGGGCATGCCTATACGCAAATTGGCCTCCTTCTCTTTCTCTGTATCATATCAAGGAAGGCTTCCAGTCGGGTAATCAGCCCGGCTTCAGCAGTATGCTCCTCCAGGGTCAGGCTCATAAATGAGGTAGCCCCCAGCCTTACTGCATGCCGCCGCACCATATCCATCATTACTGAATCAGGTCCGCAGCCAAAGGTCATTATGCCAATAACACCGTCCACCCCGCTTTCCAGATAGTGTCCTCCAGCACCAACTACTTCGTCTTCGTATGTCCAGTAGGCTTTGCCAACTAATCGAGCGGTAGCCGACTCAAGCTCGGCCACACTGGTCATCTCTGGGGTCAACACCGTGTAATGAGCCTGCTCCAGCCAGTGGATAAGTCGGTAATTTATATGTTCATCATAGACGAGGTAGGGGTGACCAATGATGGCAATGGTCCCCTGGACTGGGGTCGGGTCACTAGGATAGGTTTTTGCTGGCGACTTAGGTATGCCTGATATTTTTTCTATTGCCTGTGGCGGGGTCAAACGCTGGCGGGACATCAGCTGGCGATATTCTAGATGAGCTTGCCAGGCAGCAATAGCTGCTTGCCTGACCTTTAATGGGTTCCAGGTGAAGTATCGTCCAAGCTTGTAGATGGCTTGATATAGTTGACGTTTTCCCTTATTAATATCAATCTCTATATCCAGGATGGGGGGGCATTCCGGGATAACCGCTTTAGTCATATCGGGTAAGCCGAGAAACTTGGAGCAGTTATAAACTTTACTTTTCACACTCCGGATGGCGGGAATAAAAATGCAATCGCATTTATCTACCAGACTAATAACGTGACCGCAGAAGACCTTTACGGGCAAACAGGTATCGGTCACCACCCGTGATGTGCCTTTAGCCAGCGTCACCTGGGTAGTGGGCGGTGAAACCACTATCTCTGCCCCCAGCTTCTCAAAGAAGGTCTGCCACGCTGGATAATATTGGTAATAGAGTAGCGCTCTAGGGATACCCACTTTAATCATTTTGTTTCTCGAATTCCTTCTTGACTTTGGTTACTAGTTCCGGGTTGGCTACTAGGTCGGCAACAGTCATCGCCAGGGCTTTGGCGGCATCAAGCAGCCCTTGGGTAGCGGCATCGGAGGCAGCCGCTGCGGCAAACTCTGGGGAGTGGATTAACACCTCTGGTGAGGCTATGGCGACGAAGGGGTGGATACTGGGTACTAGCTGGCTGACATTGCCCATATCGGTACTGCCGAAAATATGATTGGGGTCGGTAGGTTGCATCTTTCGTCCCAGATACTCCATATTCTGGCTAAATAACCCGGCCAGGGTTAGGTTATTCCGTAGGGAAGCGTAGCGTATATTTCCCCATCCATATTCCAAGCGGGCACCAGTAGCCGTAGCCGCGCCGACAAAGCAGTTCAGAACCTTCTCCTTTAGTTCCCCTAGATAGGCATCGTCTTGAGCCCGCACCAGGAAGGTGGCAGCACTATGAGCCGGTACAATATTGGCTGCCTCCCCGCCATCGGTAATAATACCATGGATGCGGGCTTTATCTTTGATGTGCTGGCGGAGTGAATTGATGGCGGTAAATGACAGAAGCATGGCTTCCAGGGCATTAACGCCCATTTCGGGTTGGGCAGAAGCGTGAGCCGCTTTACCAAAGAATTCAACCTCCAGTCGCTGGAGAGCAAGGGCCTGGGTAGTAGCGGTATCAACTACTGCAGGGTGCACCATCATGGCTACATCTAAATTATTAAAGCCGCCTCTCTCGGCAATTAGTGCCTTGCCTCCTTGTAGTTCTTCTGCCGGTGTGCCGATAGCAAGGATGGTACCCCCGAACTGGTCAATCGCTGGCTTAGCGGCGACGGCGGCACCAACGGCGCAGGCAGCAATTATATTATGACCACAGGCATGACCCAGTTTAGGCAGGGCGTCGTACTCGGCAAGAATAGCGATAGATGGTTTACCTTGCCCATAGCTCCCGCGGAAAGCGGTCGGTAGCCCGCAGATGCCCGGCTCTACCGAGAAGCCGTTTTCTTCTAGATACCGGGTTAACCAGCCAGCGGCCTTAGTTTCCTGGAAACCCAGCTCAGGGTTGGCGTGAATTTTCAAGCTCAACTCGGCAAGTTGGTGGCGGTGAGAGTTCACTTCGTTTATTACTGAAACCTTCAATTGTTCTATATTCAAGGTCTTTCCTGATTCCGGGAATTATGGTCTCATTATAGCTTAAAGTGGTTATCATTTCTAGGCTTTAACTTTCACTTGTAATCTAAAAGTGTGGGATACACCGACGAAGTGATGCTAAGTTATTTGATTAGGGAAACCGGAGATTGTTTACCAAGGGGATTAAAAGGGGCGAAGCCCCTTTAACAAAGTTCTCTTCCCTCTCCCCTTATGAAGGGGAGAGGGATAAAGGGTGAGGGGTTGGTAAACAACCTCAAACCGGGAGTTGCGCCAGCTAGGGGCAATAGCTTAAAATTGACCAATAACCGACTAGCGAGAGGAGCAGCTACCTTGGAATACTTCTTGAATGAGCAACAAAAGGAAATCAAGGCCCTGGCACGAACGATTGCTGAGGAAAAGATATTGCCAGTGCGGGCAGAACTGGATGAAAAGGAAGAGTTTCCCTGGGAAATAATGAAAGTGCTCGCTGATACTGATATGTTCGGCGTCTATATCCCTGAGGAATATGGGGGTCTGGGCGGTGGTGTTCTCGACCTGTGTCTGGTGGTGGAAGAGCTAAGCCGGGTATGTGGCGGTGTGGCGGTCAGCTATGCCGCTAGTGCCC
>SDBU01005082.1_pt1 | contig 15861 bp, 14 predicted proteins | sample 2277071 | NCBI WGS metagenome assembly SDBU01 (sample SAMN10397929, study PRJNA504765) | marine sediment metagenome | isolation source: marine sediment core GS08_GC12, 126 cmbsf | place: Arctic Ocean: Gakkel Ridge, Loki's castle | collected 2008
CTGAAGCCGGCGCCTATGCTTCCCGGGCCGCCCTGCTTATCCCCTTCCACTCCTGGCCATACAGGGCCATCCATCGGGCCATACTCGGAGGCATTGGTCGTCGTGAATGATCTGCCAGGTCCTTCATGCTGCCGAATCCTTCAGGCCTCCCACCGTTCATCTGTCTGTATCTGTATCGATTCTGCATGATCTGTTTTACCTCCATGTCGGGATCCACATACTTCCTCCTCTTTGTTCCAGTAACTAGGTCACCAGTAAACACATTCACAGTCCGGTATTTCATATCTTCCACTCCATATTTCCGCCTATATAGTCATTCACTAAAATCATCATTTTTTTATTACCTAATTATATAAGGCGGTGTGGACGTATAGATTCAGATTTACAAACTCCCCCTTACATACAATGTACATAACCGGAGTGTTGAACAGTGAAGGCGGATCCTAATGGGTTAAATATCACCTGCGGGATTGGATATTCCGTGGATGGCGCCCTGTGGTATAGAAACCTCGGAGAGATGGCAATTGTATGTGTCTTCTATCGACCTGGCGCGCCTCCATGATTCTTGGTGGCAGGTATGGGCAAGTGTGACTTCCTGGGAAGATGCGCCGAGGATGCTGTGGGAGGTTCTTCTGTACGGCATCCGGAGAGAAAGCAGTTAGAGATGTTCCCTTTTGTCGGAAGGAATATGAATCCTGCGATGTCTGGATGGCCTATCAGGTCGAGTAGCATCTGTTCTATCCTCATCCCCAATGGTTATATTCATCCCTATTACTTTATTACTGGGAGACTGGTCCGCATATGACTTGTAAACTTGATAACCATCCAGACATTGTAGACGTTGAGACATCTGTGAACGGCGGAGTAATGACTATCACTGAGGCTGCTAGGGGACTCGATTGCTCATATCAGGAAGCTTGGAGGCACTTTAAGGAGTGTGTTAAGGCTCCTGTTGAGCAGATTGAGTTCGAAGGGTATTTAACCATCCTCCGTGAGCTTGTCATGAAGATGAAAAGCCGTGTTGATAGTCTGTCATTGACGCCCACTAATCCAGCTTCTGTTAAGATGTTGACTTCGTTGGTTAAGGAAATCCGAGGGTTAGTTGGGAATCTCGCTGAGCTAGAAGGCCGACTGAGCAGGAGCCCTCTGCTTCAACTTACGCAAATAAATGTCAAATACCAGCAGTTAACTAGTTTTATGTTTTCCACTCTATGTACTGAGTGTAAGCTGAAGCTTGTGAACCAGCTAGAACAAGTAGACACAATTAAACTCGAAGACTATCGGTGATTCGATGACTGTATGGTCACAGAAAGAAATGGCACTCATTATGAAGGCGTCAGTTGATCCTGTCTTCTTCGCAGAGCACCCTTTCTTCCTTGGCCTCACAACACTATTCCCCAAGCAGAAAGAAGCCCTGAGGTTATTCTACGAAGGTAACTATCGGGAACTCATCATGCTTATTGGTCGAAGGAGTGGTAAAACATTCCTGACTTCAATATTCGCTCTCTATGAGGCCTTCCTACTCCTTATCCTCGACGATCCTGCAGCTCACTTTGGTCTTGCTCCAGGGAGTAAGATCTTCATCATGGCAGTAGCTGCATCTGAGAAGCAGGCGCAGGATACCATCTATACAGAGATACTAAACAGATACAGCCGTAGTCCTTTCTTCAAACGGATCCCTGGCAAGCAGTACTCTTTGGAAATCAGATTCCCCGAGAAGAATGTTATAGTCTTCTGTGGGACATCTTCAAGTGCATCAATGGTAGGCCGAGCAGTGAAGCTGCTAATTATCGACGAGATTGACAGATTTGAGGAGACTACCAGTAAGCGTGGTGCATGGAAGGTATATAATGCATTGTCCAGTTCGACAATGACATTCGGACATGAGGGTCGGAGGATTGTTATATCCTCCCCAGTACATGCTGACAGTATCATGATGCAGTTGATTGCTCGTGCTGAACAATACGATGATATGCTACCATTGAGATATGCAACTTGGGAGTTCAATCCTAACATTCCCTTTGATCATCCTGACATGGTGAGAGAGAGGGAGAAGGATCCAATAAATTTCTGGACGGAGTATGGAGCTAAGCCTTCAGCAGTAACAGAGCATTACTTTGGGAATCGAGAGATTCTGAAGATTGACGATGGTGTACCGAACCTTCTTGAGATGCACTTCAATGGAGTGTTGAAGTCTGTACCAGCAAAGACTTATGTCTTTACAGGGGATCCTGCATTGAAGCACGATGCGTTTGGGATAGCCTTGGGACACATAGAGCTCGATGAGTACTATATCGATGGCCTCTGGAGGTTCAAGAGTGAGAAAGGTGCAGAGCTGAATCCATTGGATGTCAGAGATAAGATTCTAGGAATCGCAGATACGTTTCACCCTCTGTATGCCGTTTTCGACACCTGGGGCTTTCCTGAGACACAGGAAGAAATTAGACGCAAAGGGATACCCATAGAGACACATATTGTGAAGAAGGAAGAGTATGATAGAGTCAAAGAGTTATTCTATCAAGGGAAGCTTCATGTTTGCAATTACCCCTTGGTCATCGATGAACTTAAGAATCTAAGGTTATACAGAGGTAAGAGAGTAGACCATCCACCTGGTGGAAGTAAAGACGTTGCGGACGCGTTGGCAAATCTTGTATGGGCACTGGAAGAGACTTTTGGCGGAGTGAATAATCTTCCGTTGATTGTAGGAGTTGCCGTTTAGGGTACATTTTTGCCTCCCTCAAAGGCGTGTGGACTGGTCTCCCAACTTGGGAGGTTGAGAATATGAGTGAGAGTAAAGGTAGAATAAGAACATTTCTGAGTAATATAAGAACAGCAGGTAGAGTGGCTCTTGGACTGAGTTCTGGAGTACAGCAGGCTTCTTCTTTTGAGTTACAGTATCCTGTGCTAATACCGCTGAAGTTGATTTATGCTAAGATTGCTAAATCTACAAACTACATGCAGACATATAGGATGCTGAAGGAAGTTGATCCTGAACTTGCTGGTGCAATTGATAGGATTTCAAAGATGGTTCGGGCATCTTATGAAGGCTTTGGTGTAAGAATTGGAGCAGAGCTTTCTGATCCTGAGTCAGAGCTGATGAAGCATCTTGAGGACTTTGAGAGAGAATTTAAAATAAAGGATCATTTTTATGCTATTGCTGATACAATGCTGACGTATGGGGACTCAGTGTATACAGTGAAGTTTGAGGATGGTGTGGGTCTTGTTAAGCTTCGATCACTCCCTATGGAGTATATGACAGCCGTTGAAACACAGGCTCAGATTGGTAGTATAACTGCTCAGATATTTGAAGCAGAGTTCTATGTGATAAACGAAAGCTCATTGGATGGCACGAATGATAAGAAGAAAGACTGGCCGAAGGCTGAGATTTTGCATTTCACACTGAATAATATTTCTTCTACAGTGTATGATCTCAGAGGGAGATATACTTATGGCGTATGGACACAGAGTCCTATAGAACCTTTGAGAGCTAAGCTCTTGTGGAAGTTGGCGTTAACTATCAATGATATTATGCTGAGGCAAGTATTAATCCCTCGACAGCATCACAAACTTGACCTTAGTGCATTTGATCCAAGATTTTTCCCAGGAGATACACTGGAAGATAGGTATGCCGCTGCGAAGACTGCTGCAGAAACTTATGTAAATGATTATAAAAAGGGTGTTGCATCGCCGCTGAAAGAGGTTGACAAGAGTGTAATAACTGGCCTGACAACGGAGATTAATTATATTGAGCCAAAGAATGTGACATATATCAGTCCAAATGAGTTGATTGAACAGATTGATAAGAGCATCTGGGCTGCTGTTGGTCCTGTTGAGACAGCAACAACTGGGAGGAGTGCGAGGACATATGCAAGTGAGCTTGTTGTATCGTCATATGCTTCGATGGGTGCGTTGATTATTGCTGATATCATTAGTACATTATTTGTAGACCTTGCGAGGGAACACATCCGAAAGAAGTTCCCAGGTGAGTTTGACGATGATCTTGATAAAGTTGATATTAAGACTCGATTTGCATTGGGAATTGAGAAGGGAGAGCAAGTTAGGCAGTTTGCAGTAATGACTGCAACGGGGATAGTGACTGCTAATGAAGCAAGAGAGATGATTGGATTAGGTCCTCTTAGTCCAGAAGACCTGGCAGAGCTTATACAACGTCAGGGAGCAGGTAGAACAGGACCTGGTAGGACAATGGAGGATATTATTAGTGATTATCTCAGGAGGACGCAGGATGATGCGGAACCTGTAACTCCACAGAGTAGAAGAGACCAACAGAATACGTGATGAAAATGAATGAGAAATGGATTCCTCCTGAGGATATGGAAGACATACCTCTAGAGGTATTGGCACAGATTCCTAAGAAGTATTATTACTGGCTGGCAGAGGAACCTGAAGTCCTTCGGGTTCAGTTGGCAGAAGCCATAGAGAAGGATGAAGTGGTTATTGAGATAGTTGTGGAGTTGAGTGCCGAGGAGTTGCAGAGGGTCTATTTGAAGAAGAAAATAGAACTCATTGAGTTGATGAAGAAGCGCTGGAGTGTGTGAGAGTATGTCTGTGAGGATATGGAAGTGTTCATTCTTTAGAGACACTGAGGCAATAGAGGCAGTTGACCTTGGGGAGGTTTGGTTTGAGAAGGACAAGTCTGTTATCATACATGTTAGGAATGATGAGGCTGGTATGGTTAGAGATATTGTATACCAGGACATTCCTGATGTAGAAATTATTGGACCTACTAGTATGGCCTTCAATGAGGTTGCCCCGCTGACTATTACCTGGAAGGCCGGCGAGACAGTTGAGAAAGGTCTGTCTGAAGACCTAATCATTCATGTAACTCTGGTTCTCTAGACTTTACATATTTTTTTTAAAAACTTTTCTTATCGTGAGGATTAGTATGACAGGATAGCGTTGGGTACATTATATAGAATACAAAGGAGGTGATGTTTGCAATGACAGTAATGTTTTATGATTCTGCAGAGACACCTGCACAAACTTCTACTCCTGGATGGACACAGCGAGCTGCAAAACAAGGGAACCTTAATGCTAGGAAGCACTGGGTTTGGGTGTACGCTGAGTACGGTGGGGCTCAGACTGATAGGGCTGTTGGCATCAGGGTTTTGATAAACAATGTTGAGGTAGCAAGTGACTATCATACACCTGAAGTCTCAGACGAGTACAAGTCCTTCATGACGATGGTTGAGGTTGAGCCTCAAGTAGATGATACCCCTTATACGGTGGCTCTTGAGTACGGCTTTGCTGCTGGTCCTCAGACTGCTCTGGTCCGGCGTGTGCGTCTCATGGTGATGCAGGAGTGATGGTGTAGATGCCTGCGACGGTGGATACAAGCACAACCGCTACTGCTGTGAACTATGGATACCAACGTAAGGGGTTCCACGCCGCAGGGCTATTCTGGAACTTCTACAGTAACGGCACAAACGCTGGATGGAAGTTCTCCGCTGATGGCATCACATGGGCAGGGGCTTTCGTAAGTATAGGTCCATGCACAGCTGGATATGGTTTCAGTATCTGGTACGACCCGCTTACTGGCTTCGTCAGCTACGTCCGCGCTAGGAGCTATGACCTGTTTTACCGCCGAGGCGTACCCGAGAACGATGGTTCGATTACGTGGTCTCAGGCGGAGCAGACAGTCTACGACGGCGCATCTGGGGATGAGTATAGGTTTCCCTGTATCACTGTTGACACTAACGGGTACGCATGGATTGGGACATACCATGATAAGCCTGACGGCGACGATTTTCCCGTCGTCCTGAAGAACTCCGAGAATGACGGCACATGGGGACTGGACTTCGAGTATGAGTTAAGCGCAGTAGATGACACAGGTTGGAGAGTCGCTCCTATTCCCCTAACCGATGGTAAGGTGTACGTGGTTTACTGCCGAGACGCTCAGCTTCCGCTTGGTATACTATGGGACGGGGATTGGGATGCGGGGGAGGAGAACGACCTCGCAGACTTCGTCATAGAGCAAAGTGATTATTTCTCTGTTGTAGCGCTTGGTGATAATGATGTTCATTTCGTCTATAACAGGGATGGCACGAACCAGATCCGTCATAATAAACGTGTCTGGGGCGTAGGCTGGGATGCAGCCGATGTGCTGGTACAGGATAGCGTGACGGGCACCACTAGCGTCGCCTTATCCTGTGACCCCTCTGCGGGCACCCTCTACTGTTTCTGGACAAACATAGGTACTGACCATGCCTACTATAAGAAATATGACGCTGGATGGGATGCTGATCCTACGGACTGGATAGACGAAACCACAGACGCCATACAATATGATTTTCTTATCAGCAGTTTCTACATGGATTACGGCGACTACATCGGGCTACTCTACACCACCAAGACCGGCAGCCCGTATAACGTGAGGTTCGCATACCTCTGGACACTAAGTCCTTACATTCCGAAAATCGCTACCTTCTCCATCGCTGTTGATGGTGGTTGGACAGATTATGACCTGCACACGCTTCAGGGTGTGCCGAAGGGCGCCATAGCAGAGATTGTCTGTGCTAACAAGAACGAGGACTTTGCACGGACTGTTGGGGTTAGAACAGACGGGAGTACTGCAGGGAATAGATACATTGACATTCACGAAGCTGAAGGTCTCGGAGTCACCACTGCGAACATGTTCGTGAAGTGTCATGCGACCACTGGGCTGATTGAGTGCTACTCTGAGATTGCTGTTGATTGTGAGTTCTATCTTCTCGGGTACTTCGCCGAGGGTGTTGACTTCACTGAGGCGTTCATAAGCCTAGGCCAGCCTGGTCTCGCCTGGGCAGAGAAGGATCTAACTGCCTCAGGAGTGCCGGATGATGCCGTTGTCCAGATATTAATGGGAAACGAGGCAGATGCTAACAACTTCTTCGCTGGTGTAAGGGAAAACGGGTCGATTCTTGAGCGAGGGTATACCCTGGACGAGGCCGAGGCGGATGGCTGGACAACCCTGTCTATGGTTGTCCAGTCGGATGCTGGTGCTGTAATTGACTGGAAGGCTGGAAGCGTAACCGATATAACCATGTGGCTCCTCGGCTGGTTCAGCTCCAACGTCAGCTTCACCGAGGACTGGCAGAACTACGGTCCAGCAGCCGATGGCAACTGGGAGACCATGACGGTAGCGGAGGCAGTTGCAGACTCTGTTGTAGCCTTCGCCATGGTACACGAGGACAGCGGTGCTCAGCAGGTCACTGGACTGAGAGAAGAAGGCAGCGTACTCGCCCGGACGATAACGGAGCACGAAGCTGAGGGAGGAGGAGGCTCTGGCTTCCAGGCGTGTATCCTTCTCGATGGTGATAAGAAATGCGAGGTCACCCTGACAGATGCAAGTGAGAATCTCTTCTACTACTCAGGGTATTTTACTGTAACACCAGCGGGGACTACTACAAGCACTACATCTACATCAACTACATCTACATCAACTACATCTACATCTACATCAACTACATCTACATCTACTACATCTACATCTACCTCAACTACATCCACAAGTACATCTACCACGACATCGACATCAACTACATCTACATCAACAAGTACAACAACCCCTCCATTCGGCCCCCGCTGGTGTGATGGATTTGAAGCTGGTGTACCAGGAAACTGGACTGGGAAAACTGAGATTGTTTCCGGAACCATAACCCAGAGTCAAGCTGTAGTATTTCGGGGCAGTAATTCTGCGTACGTTGACAGCCCGAATGATGGGGCGTTTGATACTGACGATAAGGCGTGGGTATACAAGCAGTTTACTGCTACCCGTGAGATCTATCTTAGGGGATATTTCTACTTCATTGAGATGCCAGTAAGCGACGGTTTCGACTTCATTGATATACTGGATGGAGAAACCCAACTCGCCATCCTAATGATGCTTAACGATGGAGCACTTAAATGGACCCTCATTTATGAGGATGGTGGTGGCCAGTTTTCTTCTACAGTGGGTCCACCAGCGCCAGCTCCAACTACATGGTTCAAGGTTGAAATACGAGTCGTTTGTGAGTCTCTCCTTGGCGCAAACGATGGCATCTATCAAGTATGGATTAATGATACCTTAATATTTAACATCGCCAATTGTGATGTTGGAACAAGAACTTTAGATGAAGTACGCCTCGGTATTACTGACAACCCGGATGATAATCCATTTGGAACACGCCACCAACTGTACATAGATGCTGTTTGTATAGACGATGTACCTCTTGGAGATGCTACTACATCTACAACTTCTACATCTACATCAACCTCTACTTCTACATCTACTACTTCAACATCGACTTCAACTTCTACGAGTACAAGCAGCACTGTACCATATACTACAACCTCTACTAGTACTTCTACGAGTACCTCAACATCTACAACAAGTACTTCAACCAGTACTACATCTACTTCAACTTCAACATCTACATCTACATCTACTAGTACATCTACAACTTCTACATCAACGAGCACTACTTCTACGAGTACATCGACTAGTACGTCCACTAGTACGTCAACTAGTACTACTTCGACCTCAACTTCAACCTCTACTAGTACGAGTACTTCCACCTCAACGACTAGCACTTCTACAAGTACTACCTCGACTAGTACTTCTACTTCAACGAGTACAAGTACATCCACTTCAACTAGTACTACTAGTACTTCTACTTCAACTAGTACCTCAACATCGACTACTTCTACTAGTACAAGTACAACTTCCACATCGACTAGCACATCTACAACCTCTACGAGTACTTCTACTTCGACATCGACAACTAGTACGTCAACTAGTACAACATCCACTAGCACGAGTACTAGCACCAGTACTTCAACGACTTCTACTTCAACGTCGACATCCACAAGTACTTCTACTACTTCTACAAGTACCTCGACTACAAGTACAAGTACGTCTACATCAACCTCTACCACATCTACGAGTACCTCCACAACCAGTACATCTACGAGTACTACTTCCACAAGTACATCGACTTCTACATCGACTTCGACTACGAGTACTTCTACTTCGACATCCACCAGTACGTCAACAACATCAACTTCAACGAGTACAACTTCGACATCTACTAGTACATCTACATCGACATCTACTAGTACTTCAACATCGACTTCGACTTCTACAACATCAACAAGCACAAGTACTACTTCTACAAGTACCAGTACATCGACCAGTACTTCTACTACGAGTACGAGTACCAGTACAAGTACTAGCACATCTACAACAAGCACCTCTACTTCAACAACTTCTACAAGCACATCGACTTCGACTTCGACAAGTACGACAAGTACGTCTACCTCTACTAGTACCTCAACATCTACAACCTCCACATCTACCAGTACCACAAGTACTTCTACATCAACTTCAACGAGTACCAGTACAACGTCAACAAGCACTAGTACCTCCACGAGTACATCCACCACTTCGACTTCAACATCAACTACTTCCACTTCAACATCCACGAGTACTTCTACTACATCCACCAGTACATCAACTACAAGCACTAGCACTAGTACTTCGACTTCTACTAGTACGACCTCGACATCTACTAGTACTTCCACATCGACATCTACAACAAGCACCTCTACCAGCACCACTTCTACTTCAACGTCTACTTCAACGTCCACGTCCACAACTAGTACTAGTACCTCGACATCTACCTCAACATCAACCACTAGTACTTCAACTAGTACAACCAGTACAAGTACATCTACTTCTACTAGTACCTCCACAACTTCTACCTCAACAAGTACTTCCACTTCGACTTCAACAACCAGTACTTCTACTTCTACTACATCTACTAGTACTAGTACCTCGACTAGTACAAGTACTACATCGACTTCGACTTCTACTAGCACGAGTACTAGTACCACTTCTACTAGTACATCAACAACAAGTACATCCACTTCGACTTCTACTTCGACCTCGACTACTAGTACCTCAACATCTACCTCGACAAGTACTTCGACTACTTCGACATCAACCTCAACAACATCGACTAGTACTAGCACGAGCACTTCTACCTCAACAACGTCAACCTCAACGAGTACTTCTACCAGTACATCTACAACCAGTACCTCTACCTCCACTACTAGCACATCTACATCAACATCCACCTCGACATCTACGACCAGTACAAGTACTTCTACGTCTACATCTACTAGTACAACATCAACTTCGACTTCGACCACTTCTACTAGTACCTCTACCAGTACCTCAACTAGTACTACCAGCACTAGTACTAGTACATCCACAAGTACATCTACTACTTCGACATCAACTAGTACGACTAGTACATCTACGTCAACTAGTACTTCTACTTCGACAACAAGTACGAGTACATCAACTTCCACCTCGACTAGCACAACAAGTACATCCACCTCTACGACTTCGACTTCTACTTCTACGAGTACAAGTACTTCCACTACTAGTACATCGACCTCAACATCTACTTCGACATCGACTACCAGTACAAGTACTTCTACAACATCGACTTCGACTAGTACTTCGACATCGACTTCAACGACTAGTACAAGTACTAGCACGTCTACTAGCACGTCTACTAGCACGTCGACAACCTCGACTAGTACTTCTACCACTAGCACATCCACATCGACTTCCACTTCGACGACTTCTACTAGTACATCAACGACTTCAACTAGTACAAGTACATCGACATCAACTAGTACAACTAGCACGTCTACTTCTACATCAACTAGTACAAGTACTACTTCTACGTCTACTTCAACAACGAGTACTAGTACGAGTACTAGTACAAGCACTACGAGCACATCAACCAGTACAACAAGCACTTCCACATCGACTACTTCAACTAGTACAAGCACTACATCAACCAGCACATCAACTTCAACGTCCACTAGTACGTCTACTAGTACGACATCAACATCCACATCGACTACTTCAACTAGTACAAGTACTACTTCAACTTCTACTAGTACTACTTCAACATCTACATCTACATCTACATCTACATCAACATCTACTACTCCTCCTTGTCCAGGGGATATAACGCTGTATGTTGATGGCTTTGGGGCAGAGAAAGATGAATGGACGAAGGTTGGTGATTCTCCATATCTTGATTGGGGAGCAGACAGTTATGTTTGGGAAGCCAATGATTTAGACGAAACAGGAGATTATACATTTGATGATACTGCTCAAGCAGGTCATCCAAAGAATGTTAGCATTCAACTTTATTGTAGAAGAGGTGCAGGAACAGACACCGTGACAGTGTGGATTTATGATGGCGTGGGATGGAATAATGCTGGTACTATCACACCGGATGCTGCTAATGCATGGAAGCCACTGGATGTCTCAGCTATTCTAGACACGTTTGCTAAGGTCAATGCTGCGAAGATGTATCTGGTGTATAATGCATAAGAGGGAGTAAGGATGGTTACAACTCAACTTTGGATAAATGGCCTGGGAGTAGAAGCTACCGCCTGGACAGAAGTCGGAGCTGCACCATTTCTTAATGTCCAGGATCAACCAGTAAACTATGTTCACTCTTCTTCTAGAAATGCGAATCATGGTAACTTTACCTTTCAGGATCATGCTGGTTCTGAGAGTATCAATAGTGTGAGGCTTTATGTTTATTGTCAGTCTGTAGCTGGTACGGCCTTTGACATATTTCTCTCTCCAAATAATTTAGACTTTACTGACACTGGTCTTGCTCCTCCTGCTGTGTGGGGATGGATAGATATAGATGTATCTGGCATTCTTACCTCATGGGCTGATATTAATGGAGCTACAATGCTCCTTGATAGAGCAAATACTAAAAAGCTCTCTGAGGTCGATGCTGCGTATTTGTTAGTTGATTATGATGAGGCTATAGCAAGTACTACTTCTACGAGTACTAGTACAAGTACTACTTCTACTTCAACATCAAGCAGTACCTCAACGACCAGTAGTACTAGCACATCAACTAGTACATCAACATCTTCTAGTTCTACATCTACGACGTCAACGAGTATAACATCGACTACGAGTACTTCAACTACTAGTACTACAAGTACATCGACGTCAACAACTAGTACTTCGACTTTTACCAGTACAAGTACAACTTCTACAAGCACTTCTACTTCTAGTTCTAGTACATCTACTAGTAGTACATCTTCAACAAGCACTAGTACCAGTACAACTTCTCCTGTGCAGCTTACTATCTGGGTTGAGGCTGCAAGAATTTGCCTTGACTTTGTACTATCAACAACGACAAGTACCAGTTCAACATCAACTTCTACCAGCACAACTAGTACCTCAACATCGACGACTTCTACAAGTACCAGTACTTCAACAAGCACTTCGACTAGTACTTCCACTAGTACTACTTCTACTTCTACAAGTACTACATCAACATCAACTTCAACTACTTCCACAAGTACTTCCACTTCTACTAGCACCAGCACTTCTACTAGTACTTCAACAACCTCAACTAGTACATCTACAACTTCGACTTCAACCTCTACAACCAGTACGTCTACAAGTACAAGTACGACGTCGACTTCCACATCCACCTCAACTTCGACTAGTACAAGTACTTCAACTTCGACTACTTCAACATCTACAACAAGTACATCCACTAGTACGAGTACCACGAGTACTAGTACATCTACAACTTCAACCAGTACAAGTACTTCTACCACTTCTACGTCGACCAGTACTTCTACGACTACTAGCACAAGTACTACGTCCACGAGTACTAGTACGAGTACTAGCACTACATCGACATCTACTAGTACTACTAGTACAACTACTTCATCGACTAGTACGAGTACTACGAGTACTTCAACCACTCTGCCACCGAGGAGTCTTCCTTGGTGTGATGATTTTGAATCTGGAAACTTCTCCGCATGGGATGGAGTCAATGCGAGTCCTGAAGTGCAGAATGGCAAGGCATATAGTGGTAACTGGTCTGCTAAGTTTGATGGGTCAAAAGAGTACTGCTATGTCTTCTTTGAGACTGCAGGTACAGTATATGTGAGAGTATATTTCCTATTAAATAGCCTTCCTGGATCGAATACTGCTATTGACATATTTGCCCTTGTTGGTAATAATACCATAATTGCTATTGTTGATGTCTATCGACAACTTTTATCTCCAATTTATGAGCTTCGACTCAGGAGTGTTTATCCAGGTATACAGACTGATACCTGGGTCTTTGCACCTGCAATAAACACATGGTATTGTGTGGAGCTTAAGTTTGTCAAGCATGCGGCAGCTGGAGAATACCGGGTGTACTTTGAGGGAACTGAGAGGATTACCCGAGCGGGTGTTAATACCTCTGGGGCGCCTGATCCAGATGAGTTGCGTGCAGGTGCAGTTGTTGTCTATTCTGGTGGACCACTGTATATTGATTGCGTCTGTATAGCAGAGCGTCGGATTTACTGTGATACCTGTGGTATGCCGTCGACGAGTACTTCAACCACATCAACGTCAACAAGCACTTCGACATCAACAACATCTACGTCGACGAGTACTAGTACCACTTCTACTACTAGTACATCAACATCGACATCAACTTCAACTAGTACTACTTCAACATCTACGAGCACAAGTACTTCTACTACTTCTACATCGACATCAACTAGTACTTCAACGAGTACTAGCACTACAAGCTCTTCGACTTCTACTTCAACTAGTACAAGTACTTCTACTACTTCGACAAGCACTTCAACGTCTTCAAGTACTTCAACGAGTACTAGTACTACTTCAACATCTTCAACTTCCACAAGTACTTCATCGACTTCTACTTCATCAACGTCAACATCAACATCTACGTCTACTACTACTACAAGCACTTCATCGTCAACATCTACCTCAACGACAGCTGCTCCAGTCCCAGTGGTTCCTGATGAGAGGCCGGGTGCGGCACTAAGAGTTCCTACTAGGACTATATTGGATAAGGCATATGTGATACTGCCGCTGAGAGGCAGATTGTTAAGGAAAGCAGAAAATGAGATTCCAATTATCGGTACATTACTGAGACGTATCAGAGGGCAACTTGAGATTAAGGGCACGCTACTAAGGAACTTAGTTACAAGTATTTCAATACGGGGAACACTAGTAGAGCTTCTCACGATCGGATTGCAAATAAAAGGATCACTGCTTATTCAAGCACAATCATCTCTCAGTGTATTAGCAAAGCTACTAAAGTCAGCAGAATCCAAAGTTAGGATTGCCACGTCTCGTATGCCAACGAGGTTGGGAGACGAACGGGCTTCCTTGGATCGAGCCACATCTGTAACCTTAGAAGCATTAGCCGAACTAGAGTTACTAGAGGGTCTGTGTGTATTGGATCTGCTTGATGAAGATGAGCAGGACGAGGAGTTAAATTAAATGTATTTCACACAGTGTGTCAGATCCTCCTTAGTATTTAAATATAAGTTTGCCGAGAATGTGATAGATAGAGAGCTATCTACTTGTGAATCACAATTAAAGGAGTCCAACTACCGTGCCTTATGATAGTGTTGATGACCTTCCTGATGCAGTGAAGGATAACCTACCAGCAGGAGCACAGACGATTTGGAAGAATGCGTATAACCAAGCGGATGAGAATAAAGAGGACTTTCCAGATGCTGCTGCTCGGGCCCAGTATGCCTGGGGAGCAGTGAAGAAAGCCTATGAGAAGAACACAGAGGGGAAATGGGTGAAGAAGAAAAAGAGCTTAGAGGGGTATACGAATGATGAGTTTACCATGTCCATGCCTGCGGACCCTAGTGGATGGGCAAGGTTGTACTTCGGGATAACACCTGAGGATTGGGAGTTATTGAATGAGACGAAGAGACAGGGGTTTATTGGGCAAATTCCTGTGTCACTGGCTTCTACTGTTGTGAAGCTTACCTCCTTCTCCATGGAGTTAGATATATACTCTGTACCTGAAGAGTCCTCGATGTCTGACCTTGAGCAGAGAATAGATTGGATCCAGAGTGATATTTCAAGTCTCTGGAGTAGACTGTGGTCTGATAAGGAGAAGGAAGAGGTTGAGTTCGGTGCGATTAATAAGCGCATTGATGATCTTATTGCAGTCTTCTCTGGGACGAGGGCTTTGGCAAAAAGTAATTTATCTGAAAATTTAACAAATTTGGGAAAGCGTCTGCTAGATCTGAATCTTACCATCATGAACGAGGGAACTGATATCGACGACCAAATAGCTTGGATGCGAGAGGATATTAGTTATCTCTGGAATGAAATTTATACTAACAGAGACATGGCTGAGACGCAGGTTGAGACCATCAATAAGAGAATTGACGATCTCATAACAGTATTCACCGGGGTTAAGAGGCTTGCAAGTAGAGATGATTCCGAAACCTCCCGGCTGATTCAGTGTTCTGGAGCAGCAATCGAGTGGGAGAGAGTTGGAAACCTGTTGAAGATAAAGGGCACTCTTATTGCTGAAGGTACGTGGACGGGGTTAGATGGACAGACTGTATTCTACCCTGGGAGTATCTTTGAGGAAGCTGCACCGGGGATATTGAATGGTGCAATTAAACGTGGACATAAGATGGATGATGACTCAGTGATTGGATTTGTCACTGCCTCACTTCCACTTGATAAGGAAATCAAAATCGAAGGTATTATCTTCGATAAAGAATCAATTGAAGATGTAGTCAATGGCGAACTTGGTAGGATCTACATGGAGGCAGACGTGCGTGCTGAGATTCAGAAGTTCCGCCTGAAAGGGTTTGGACGCGGAGCCCTGTCGATAGGAGCCTAAGTTGGTAAGATTCACTGAGGATTTCCGAACCCAACTAACAGCGCAGAAGCTCCCACAGTTTGACGCGCCCGAATTCGATCCCGTGGCGGGGTTTCCACAACCTGCGGTAAACCCTGCCCGCCATATTCAGGGG
>SDBU01005083.1_pt1 | contig 15859 bp, 9 predicted proteins | sample 2277071 | NCBI WGS metagenome assembly SDBU01 (sample SAMN10397929, study PRJNA504765) | marine sediment metagenome | isolation source: marine sediment core GS08_GC12, 126 cmbsf | place: Arctic Ocean: Gakkel Ridge, Loki's castle | collected 2008
CCGCCATCCTGCAACCCGTCTACGACCTGCTTGGCTTCACCGTTGGCGTGGTGCTGGCCGACACGCCCCCCAAGGAGGGAGCCAGGGCATATCAGGCGGACGTCACCTATACCACCGTCCAGCAGCTCGGTTTCGGATTTCTCCGCCAGTATTTCCAGCAGGCCCCGGACATGCTCCGGCAGCACGACATGTGGCAGTACCTGCGCAGCGAGATAGACGGTTCGAACCGCGAAAAGAGGTGCCTGCGGGGCCGCTACTTCGCCATCCTGGACGAAGTGGACAGCATCCTGATCGACTACGCCCGCAGCCCCCTTTCCATCAGCGTGGAGGCCGACAGCCAGCGGCCGCCGGAAACCTACCTTCTGGCCAGTCGGTTCGCCCGCCAGAAGCTGATGGAGAAGACGGATTTCAAGCTCGACCGCATCCGCCGCACCATCGAGTTGACGGACAAGGGCAAGAAGAAGATCACCGAGCTGCAGCAAGAGTACGGCTACCTGCACATGCTGGACGCCGAATGGGAGGAACGACTGGAGGAGGCACTGACCACCGAGCATCTGCTCAACAAAGGCGAGCACTACGTGGTGCAGGGCGGCAGGATCGTGCTGGTGGACCAGACCTCGGGGCGGCTGATGATCGGCCAGCGGCTTGGCGGCGAACTGCACCAGGCCCTGGAGCAGAAGGAAGGGGTGCTCGTTCAACCCCGCCAGAGCGTGGCCAAGAAGATAACCATCCAGTCGCTGATGCGGCCCTACGAGCATCTGACGGGCATGACGGGCACGGCCTGGGAAGAGCGCAAGGAATTCAGGAACGTCTACCGCATGAAGACGGTCCGGTTTGGCCCTCGCCTGCCGCTGAAACGACACCGCAGGGAAGATAAGGTCTTCGCAGACTCCGACGACCGCTGGGAAGCTGTGGTCTCCGACATCGTGTCGCAGCACCAGAAGGGGCGGCCCGTGCTTGTGGCCACCCGATCGGTCGAGAAGTCCCAACGACTCAGCCAGATGCTGAAGGACCGCAGCGTGGACCATGCGCTGCTCAACGGGGTGAACCACGCCCAGGAGGCCGAAATCATCACGCAGGCCGGCCAGCAGGGGGTGGTTACGGTCGCCGCCAGGATGGCGGGCCGAGGGGTGGAAATCAAGCTCGGCCAGGGAGTCGAAGAGCTGGGCGGCATGCACGTTGTCGGCACGGAACGGCACATACTGAGCCGCATTGACCGGCAGTTGGCCGGCCGCTGCGGCCGTCGAGGCAGCCCCGGCTCCGTGCAGTTCTTTGCCAGCGCAGAGGACGACGTGCTGGATGCTCTGCCGGAGCGTCAGCGCCGACGCTTCAAGAGGAAGTGCGAAAAACGCGCGTTGGCCTCACGGGGCTCGGATTCGCTCGCCAAGGCACTCGACCGGGCCCAGTCCACATTTGCCGGCCACTTCGCCCACGTAAGGCGGACGCTCCTGGTCAAGGACCTGGCGCAGGAAGAGACGGAACGCATTCTGTTCGGGCAGGACAGACTGTAGCCCTACAACGTCGGACTTTGCACCGACGGCAATTATGAATTATGAATTGGAGTTCTGGGCGCTTCGCTACGTAGCACGAGCGTTGCCGTTCTCTGCGCTCTCGGTGTCTCAGTGGTGGATTAACGTTGTAGTGGTAGGCAGCCGGGGGACTCAGAAGAGCCAGTACTTCAGCTTCCGCAGCAGCATGCCGCCGTAGATCGAAACATAGGTGGACTTGCCGGCGCGAATGATCTTGGCCTTTCCCGTCATGCCGGGCTTGAGCAGATACTGCGGACCTTCGTCTCCGGAGACCACCAGAAGAGCGTTGTCCACTATGACGTCCGCAATGTAGACGTTGGCGTTCTTGTAGGTGACGGAGCGTTCGCCGATGGTGGCGATGTTCCCGAGCAGGGGTTCGTCGCTGACCAGCGGCCGCAGCCGGATCTGGACCTCAAGCCCCGTCTCGATGTCCCTGACCCGTTCTGCCGCCACCGCGATCTTCACCCTCACCCGCGCTATGCTGCCGATGCGGCACAGCTGTTCGCCTTCTCTGACGAAATAGCCCAGCAGCTTCTCCGGCTGCTCGGGCTCCAGAACGGTGCCGGATATGGGGGCTTGCAGGGAGCAGGCCTGTATCTTGAAATCCAGCAGATCGATCTGTGCCTGCTTCGCGTTCAACGAGTGCTCGGCAGCCAGTATCTGCGCCAGCAAGCTGCCCGTCTTGTCCGGGTCCCGCTCCTTCTCCGCTTCACCTCGCAGCCTGACTATCTCCGCCTCGATGTTCCTGGCGTTCTCCTGCTCATGGTCGCGGCTCAGCTCCAACTGATCCGTCCTGAGCTTCACCAGCAGCTCCGACTGCTCGACGCGGTCCCCTTGCTTGAACAGGACGCTCTGGATCTCGCCCGCTATCGGCGCCGTCAGGACACGCTCCGTTTCCGCCACCACAAAGCACGGGGCGCCGACCTTCTCGACCACCGGGCGGAAACCAATGAACCAGATGGCCCCGGCCACCGCCAGAACCCCCGCCCCCCACTTGAGCACTTTGCCCAGCCGGGAGTGTCCGCGCTTGACGGCTTCCCGGTCGAGGTCCAGCCTCTTGGCAAAGAACTTGCTGAAGGGGACGCTCTCAAACAGCCGGTGGTTGCCCAGTGCAGAACCCGTATGGGCAGCAAAGACGGTGCACAGAACGCGCTCGAAGGTGGTCAGAGAGCGCTCGGCGAAGCTCTCGAAGATCAGCACGGCCACCTTCTCGCCGGCCGAACTCTGGGGATAGATCAGAAGTGATTTGGCACCGGTCATCAGGATGTAGGAGTTGACCTGGCGGCGCAGTTCCTCGTCTTCAATATCGTCAATGTTGGTCACACCGGTCAGATAATGGAGAGGCTGCTCCGTCTGCAGCACGATCTGTCCCAGTTCGCAGACCAGGCGCGCCCAGGCTCCCTTCTTATCGATCTGGGCGACGCTGCTCACGGCCCTCACGCTCAACTCCCCGTCACTGTCCGCCATCAGAAGCACCACGCGGTCCAGCTCGGTGATCTCCAGGGCCGAATTGACGACCACCTCGGGAAGCTGGCGGGAGAAAGTGTAGTGCTGCAACTCCAGGATGGCCTTGCTCAGCCGGTCAATGTCCTGTCGTTCCTCGTGCTGAACGGTCAGGATACGCTGGGCGCTGTAGAGGCTGTAGTAGCCCGACAGCGTCTCGGCAAGCTGAATCTGCTTCGACAGGATGGCATCGGAGACCGGAGGGAAAACGAGCCTCAGAACGCCCAGGTTGCCGCGCAGGCCCACCACCGGAATGAACACCAGGGTCCTTTGCTCTACCGCCGCAGGCCCAAGGGGGTCGAACGCCTCCGACACATCCCCCAGGACGACCACTTCGCCCTTCTCAAAAGCAGTCCTCAGGGCCTGCTGCTGCCGCTGTTCGGAGATTCGGATGCCCCGGACCGCCCCCACGGACTCCTCTATCTCCTCCACCAGCAGCAGCTCCGTCTCGCGCAGCAGCCACAGTGTCGCCGCCAGAGCCCCCACGGTGTCAATGACGATGCGGACAAGCTGCCTGTTGAAGGAGTGAATAGGCGGCTTGGTCAGGCTCAACTCTATGAGTTGCCGGGAGACCACCACAGGGGCGGACGTTTCTTTAGCCATCAGAGAACGGCCTCGGGCTCCAGGAGAACGGGGGAGCAGCGACCGGAGGGCCACCGGGGACACAGATGACGCAAGTCTTTCACTTCACTCCTATTGCGGCGGCGGCGGTTGCTGCTGATCGACGGCGGCGGCGGCGGCCGGGGTGCCAATCTCTATCTCGCCGTGCTGCTGCTCATAAGCCCGGATCACCTGCCCCAGGGAAATGGCCATCCTCTTGGCATTCCGAGGGGACAACACGATCTTGCTCTCAAGCTGCACCACGTCCCTGGAGAACTGGTTGGCAAAGCTGATCAGGATCGCGTCCACGCCGCCCGTCACGGTGAAGAAATTGGCGTATTGAGTGGTGATTCCTGTATCCCGCACCTGGATTCTTCTTTGCTCCCCCTGTTGCTCCTGCCCGCCTTCTTGCACACTGCCGGTTTCCTCGGTAGACACAGGATCTGTCTCCTTCCGCAAGAACCAAGAAACGCGATAAGAACAAACCTTGACGGCCGTGGGGCATAACGACCACGCCCCTACACCTTCCGCCGACAAACGCCACGCTCAGGGAAATCCGAAGGACGCAGCCCTATTTGGCAGTGACCACACGGCGCCCTAATCCCGGTAGGCTCAAAAAAAGGACTTTACTACCCACCGATGAGAATGTCAAGCGGCCCGGGTGCGTGACGGTGACGCCAAGCGTGCCCCGGGCGCCATATATTCACTGCCGCCAGGTCACGCCGAATAGCGACGCTCCGGCCCGTGGTCAGGAGCGCGTCCCCAAACGACCAGACCAGCTTGCAAAGCCACGTCTCGCCCAGTTAGACTCTGACGAGCACGGACGGTAGGGCTCGCACATCTGCCGACATCAAGGACTTCTTCTGCTCAACTCCAGGTTCGTGAGCACATCTCCAGGTGCTGAGGTGGGCTCTCACCGTGGCCCTGCTATGCCGCGTTCCGTCCCTGCGGTGAGGTAAAGCGTTGGCTTACGAATGGCTGACCAGAGCTGCCGGTGGCCTCCGTCGAGCCTTTGGCAGCGCTCTGGTAAGGGATGTCGCAACGACCAGCACCTGGAATGCACTGGGCAAGACGGTTGGCTTCTTCATCCCGTTCTTTGTGGCCGCGTGGTACGGCGTCACCCCCCACACGGATGCGTTCTTCTTCTCGTACGGCCTGGCGCTGTTTCTCTGCGGCATCTTCGAGCCCGTCGTGCGCTCGGTCGTCGTGCCTTTCGTAGCGGAGACACGGGCGAAGGAGGCGGAGTCGCCCGAGCGTTTCCTGGCCGTGCTGGCTGTGGGCATGACGGCCGTCATGATCGCCGTCATCGCTGTCTCCCTGGCGCTGGCCAGGTTCCTGCTGCCACTGGTGACCGATTTCGACGGACCGGTTCTGCATCTGGCTTACGTGTTGCTGCTCGAGCTTTCGCCGCTGGTTCTGCTAATCATGTGGACCGGCCTCCTGTCGGGCACGTTGAACACGTACAAGAAGTTCGCGTTTCCGGCCGTGTCCCCCGCGTTCCGGGCAGTGATCGCCATAGCGGTGATCTTCACACTGAAAGACAGGCTCGGAGTACACGCGGTAGCAGCCGGCTACGTGGCCGGAGAGGCGTTCCGCGTGCTCGCACTGTCCTTCCTGCTATGTCGGGTGACGCCCCTGCGTTTCAAAGCCGCGGATTTCGCGCCACGTCTGACCCCGAAGATCCGACGGTTCCTGGGGGCCGGCATCTACCAGATGGTCGCAATGACGGCCATCGGGCTCAATCCCGTTGTAGACAGGACGATGGCCTCATGGCTGCCGGAGGGCAGTGTCTCAGTTCTTTACTACGCCGGTCGGCTCTATGTCATCCCCACAACGCTGATTCTCACCGGCGTGATGGTCGTGGTCCTCTCGCACTGGAGCGACGACTACTATAGGGAGGGAACGGCCAGGCTGCGTGCCAATGTGACGTCCGCAGTGAGAATTGGCGTCGTGCTGGCCAGTGTTGTGGCTGTGGTCTTGATGCTCTTGAGCGGGCCGCTGACGCGTTTGGCGTTTGGACGCGGAGAGTTTCCAGAGGCCGGACTGCCGGAGGTAGCGCGCGTCTGGACGATTCTGCTCGCCGGCCTGTTGCCGCATTGCTTGTTCCTGTTCTACATACGGGGGCTCCTGACCTTGAAGGCTACGAAGACGCTGATGAAGGCCGGCATCTTAAAGAACGGGCTGAACATCACGCTGAACTACATCCTCATGCTGCGGATGGGGGTGGCCGGCATTGCTCTCAGTACCACGCTTACGCACGTATTTGCGTTTGTCTATCTGCGCTGGCGTTTTCAAACAAGAGTTCAGAGCTGACGATAAACCGGGCACTCCTTCAGCGCGTCTTTGTCGGCATACCCCCGCTGATCGCCGCGCGGGCAGGGCGTAATCAGTGCTGGCATCCACTGCGGCCGGATCGTCTCGGCCGGCGCGCCGGGGTTGATTTGCTTGCTCCAAGAGATGCCTATTTGCTAAAATCATCCGTGTCGCATTACGGAAGGTCTCGAAGCTGTTTTGGCCTCTTCCAGTGTCACCACTATTGGAAACCATAGCCAAGGGCGGCGGCTTCCCGGCATGAAATCCAAGCCCGTAAGAATCTTCCTGGTCATTACCATAGATGCTCTTCGCGGTGACAGGGTGGGTTTTGGCGGCTATTGTCGGCCTACGAGTCCCGAGCTGGACAGACTCAGCGAGCACTGCATGGTCTTCGAAACGGCCTATTCGCCGGGGCCGACTACCTGGGCTTCTGTGCCCGCCATCATGTCTTCCACGTACCCTCTGGATCTGCAGGTGAGCATGCGTGGTTCGGTGCGGGGCAGACCTTACCTGATGAAGTTGCTGTCGCAAGCCGGCGTCAGGACCACAGTTATCCATTCTCAGCCATTCCTCAGTTCCTCGTTCGGCTACGCCCAAGGGGTTGACAAATGGGTAGACGTCGAGCCACCCGCGGGGCAATTGTGGCGCAGAAGGGAGAGCTTGCGGAGGATTTCGGAGCAGGCAAGGCGCTACCTGAGCGAGAGATTTCAGCGGTTGCCATACTGGGAAACAGTCTGGGCGCCAATCGGTCGGACCTTGCGCGCGTTGATTCACACGCTGATGGTCCGGCTCTTTTACTGCTCATGGGACGCGCCGGCTTACGCTCAGGCCGGCCAATTGACAAACCATGTGGTCTCCCGGCTGAATGAGGCCCGCGAAGGCGGCAAGCACTTTGTTTGGGTCCACTATCTGGAGCCACACGGGGCTTACTTCCCGCCCGATGAGTTCAGGAACGTGGGCAGCCCCCCCTGGTCGGACAGGATGCGCCACCACGTCAACCGAAACTACGAGCGCTGGTCGGCCAACCCTGACCTTGACACCACAACAGTGCCAACGGACGTGATATCGAGCCTCTATGACGCGGAGATACGCCACGTTGACCGAGAGGTCGGCCGAGTACTAAAACACCTGCGGGACAGCGGCATGTGGGACGAAACGGCCATCATAGTCACGGCTGACCATGGGGAGGAATTCGGGGAACACGGCGGCCTGTTTCATCACCCCAAACTCTACCGCGAACTGCTGCACGTGCCGCTGATACTGCGCGTGCCAGGGGTCCCGCCCAAGAGGATTCAAACTCCGGTCAGCCTGCTCGACCTTTGCCCCACTGTCGCCGATTGCTATGGGCTGGACGCACATCAGGATTGGCAGGGAGAGTCATTGCTCCGATTCAGCAACGACAACAGCGCTGAAGAACCGAAGCCCGTCATCTCTGAATTCATAGATAGTGGAATCCCGAGGGTCGCAGTTACTGGACGCCGGCTCCGTCTGCTGTACCAGGGCGAGCAGAGATGGGAAGCATACAGCCTCCAGGACCGCGAGGAAAAGAACAATCTGTACGCAGAGGCGAAACACCAGGAAGAGATCCGCAGACTCCAAGGCGTGATCGAAAGCAGACTCGCGGAGTTGCAAGGCGTCGAGGAACACCCGGTTGAAGTCACCGACGAGAAATTGAAAGACCGGCTTAGAGCCCTGGGATACTTCGATTGAGCCACAAGACTAGGACCCCGGCCAACGCGCGACGGCCTCCCGCCGGGAACCGAACTGGGGCTCTGAGTGCGCGACCGCGAACAGCGATAGCCGCGACACGTGTTCGGCCACGAGACCCAATCCTCCTGGAGAAGCCCGACGGCTATGAAGATCGCGCTCGTTAACAAGTACCTATACCCCAAGGGCGGAGGGGCGATCTCCACGCTCCAGATGGCCCAGTTGCTCAGACACCGCGGCCACGGGGTGGCTCTGATGGGCATGGAGCCTGCAGAAGGGGTGGCCCTTGAGTTCCCCAGGTACCTGGTTTCCCACGTGGACTACTTCGGCCCCCTAACACTCCGCGAGAAGGTCAAGGCTGCGGCGAGGCTGCTTTACTCCTTCGAGGCAAAGGGCAAGATGCTGGAGCTTATCGAGAAGGAAAGGCCTCACTTGATACACTTCAACAGCATCTATCACCAGCTCAGTCCGTCCATCATCGATGCGGCAGCGGCCCGTGGCATCCCCACTGTGATGACTCTGCGTGCGTATAAGGTGACGTGTGCCATATACTGTCACCTCCGGGACGCCAAGATATGTGAGGAATGCCGTGGGGGCCGTTTTCTGAACGCCGCCAGGTACAGGTGCACCAGGGGCTCCCTCGCGATGAGTCTGCTTAACACGGTGGAGATGTACCTCCACCACCAGGTTCTCAACGTTCACGGCAAGGTTGGTCTGTTTATCTCGCCGAGCAGATTCCTCAAACACAAGGTTGAAGAACTGGGGTTCAAAGGCGACATAGTGCACCTGTCCAATTCGGTTGATGTCGATCAGTTCCAACCGCGCTACGACTGGGATGCTCGCCAGATCGCCTACTTCGGGAGGCTCTCGCCCGAGAAGGGCCTGCTTACCTTGCTGAACGCCGTGAAAGGACTCGACGTGGAACTTCGAATTGTGGGCGCCGGTCCCATGAAAGAGGAGTTGGAGCGGAAAGCGAGCGCAGAAGGCATCGACAATGTCCGGTTCGATGGCTTCCTCGCCGGTGACGAACTGCGGAGGGCGATCGGCGCCTGTATGTTCACAGTGCTCGCATCGGAGTGTTACGAGAATAATCCGCGTTCGGTCATCGAATCATTCGCCCTTGGAAAACCCGTCATCGGTTCTCGCATGGGAGGCATTCCCGAGCTGATCGCGGAAGGGCGCGGTTTCTGCTTCAAAGCCGGCGACGCTCTCGAACTACGCGAGCGGATAGTGACGCTGGCCAACGATGCCGACGCCATAAAGGCCATCGGGCACAACGCAAGGAGATACGCCGAGACCCACCTGAATGAGCAGATCTTCTATCAGAAGCTGATGCAGATATACCGGGACAAACTCGGCGTGAAAGAGAGGACGACATGAAGGTGTTTGTTGCGGGAACAAGGGGGTTCCCCGACATCCCGGGAGGCGTCGAAACGCACTGCCAGAACCTTTACCCTCGCCTCGTGCGGCTCGGCTGCAAGGTGACCGTGTTTCGCCGAACTCCCTACCTGGAGAAGCCCAGGCTCAAGTCATTCAGAGGTGTGCGCTTCATAGATCTCTGGTGTCCCCGGCTGAAGCACCTGGAGGCCGTTGTGCATACCTTCCTGGCCGTGGTCATTGCGGCTCTGGCGTCTGCTGACATCCTCCACATCCACTGCAGCGGCCCGGCCCTCTTCGTCCCACTGGCCCGTTTGTTGGGACTCAAGGTTGTGTTAAGGAGCGTCGGGGCCGGCTATGAGCGCAAGAATTGGGGACCCTTTGCCAAGGCAGTCCTCCGGCTGGGCGAGAAGCTGGGCACCAGGTATGCTAACAGGAATATCACGATCACCCAACACATCCAAGACTCCATACGCCAGAAGTACGGTGTGGAGAGCGACTTAATACCCAATGGGGTGGAGATCCCTGCCACCCCTGCTTCCGCGGGCTACCTGCGAAAATGGGGACTCGAGAAGAAGAAATACGCGTTCACAGCAGGCAGATTCGATGCAGGAAAAGGATTCCACGAGCTAATCGAGGCGTTTGGTGGCCTTCCGGCCGAATGGAAGCTCGTCATAGCCGGCCAGGCGAACCACCCCTCAGCCTACTCCCAAGCCCTGGAGGCCAGTGCCAGGCAAACCAAAGGCGTGGTCCTGACGGGCTTCATCACCGGAGAAGAACTGCGGCAGCTCTTCGCGCACTGCGGATTATTCGTGCTCCCTTCCCATCACGAAGGACTCTCGTTTGCGATGCTCGAGGCGCTCAGCTACGGGAACTCGGTGCTGCTTACGGACATCCCTGCGAACAAGGCGATTCCTCTGCGGCCGGACAGGTACTTCCGCGCGGGCGACGTCGAGGACCTGAGGCAGAAGATGGCTTACTGGATGGAAAGGGGCATCACGGACGCAGAGAAGGAGGAGAACCTGCGGATGCTGCGAGAGCGCCACGACTGGGACGTCATTGCAGAACGCACGCTCGCCGTCTATCGCAGCGTTCTGGGGCTGGACGCGTGAGCCCTGTGCCCCCCGCCGGACCGCCCGACGCCCACGCCCCCTCCTACTGCCCCCGGGCGAAGGTCAGAAGCGTCCTGGCCAGTATCTTCAGGTCGAGCCACAGCGACCACTCGTCAATGTAGCGAAGGTCCAGCCTGGCGATCTCGTCGAAATCCCGGATATCGTGGCGTCCGGACACCTGCCACAGGCCCGTCATTCCCGGCCGGATGCTGACGCGGCGATAATGCCACAACTCGTACCGTTCCACCTCGTCGGGCGTCGGCGGCCGCGTCCCAACCAGGCTCATCTCCCCCTTGAGGATGTTCCAGAACTGCGGCAACTCGTCCAGGCTGAAGCGCCGCAAGAACCGCCCCACCCGCGTAGCGCGAGGGTCGTCCGCCACCTTGAATATCGGCCCCTGCATGACGTTGCTCTCCGCAAGGCCCGCCTGAGCTTCCTCCGCCTTCTCATGCATGCTCCGGAACTTGTGCATCCGGAACCGCCGGCCGTTCTGGCCCACCCTCTCCTGAGAGAAGAACACCGGCCCCGAGGAGTCGAGCTTGATGGCCAGCGCGATGAAGGGCGAAACGAACCCCGTCACAGCAAGCCCGACCAGGGCCCCCGCCAGGTCCATCAGCCTCTTGACAACGGCCCGGTCCGGATCAATGTGCAGCGGATGGAAGACCAGCATCGGCATGTCGCCCAGCCTGGTGAACGAACACGAGAAATAGCTGAAAAGCTCATCCAGGCCAATGAAGACCTTCGCGGGCACGCCGACGCTCTCGCACAGGTGCATGAACCTGTCCGCGTCGAAGCCGGCTTCCGCCCGGCCGGGCGGCAGAACGAAGACGACCTCGTCCACCGCGTGGGCAAGCAGGTATTGCCGGAACTGATCGAAAGGAACCGACGCGTCGAACACCGCGTCCGAGGACAGCGAGTACCGCAGGTCGCCTCTCAGGAGGTCCTGAGCCTGACGGAACCTCTCGCCCTGCCCCACAAGGGCGGCCACGCGCACTCGGCTCAGGGAGATAACGCCCTTCGCCGTCAGGTAGTGCAAGATAACCTTCTCCAGCAGCACGAACGACAGACCCATCGCCCAACTGTACGCAAGCAGCAGACGGCTGTAGTACTTGGCCTGCGTGACGAAGATGACGCCGCTGAGCAACACGCCCGTGATCAAGAAAGCCTTGCCCAGGCGGAACGCCACTTCCCTGACGGACGTCTCCCGGTCAACCACCAGCAACTCGTAGTGATTGAGCAGGAATACCATTAGGGGGATGTAGACCAGCAGCAGCCAGACGAAGCGGCCGATGTTAGCAGGCGGCCAGCCGAAGCGCAGGTAGTAGCCCAGCACGAAACCACAGGCCACAAGCAGGGCATCCAGCAGGCCAAAGCCCATCTTCACGAGGCTGGCGTGCTCCTTCAGCGTCATGCCTCAGCACCTCTGACGGCGATCGGACGCCCGGCCTGCCCCCCTTACTGCGGACTCTCGTATATCCGTAGGTCCCTCTCCTGGTTCGGGGGGCGGTAAATCCTGTCCCAGTTATGCTCCACGATGTATTCCTCGGCCCAGGCTTCCTTTTCGTTCAGTTCCCCGTCCAGGATGATGTATCTGAACGGCTCCCCCCTCGCCACCAGTTCCAGGAACAGCTCTTCGGTCGACTTCACATCGAAATGCCTCATGCCCGCGTAGAACGCGGGCTGTGAGTAGTTCGAAAGCACGAACCCCTTGTAGTTGGGGTCATAGTTCTTCAGCCACAAGCCGGCCACGGTCTGAGGCCGACGATGCCCCCGGATAGGCCCCCAAAGGCCTGCCACCATCAAGCCCACGAAGATCACGCCCAGGATGCCGTGGACGACTTTCTTGTTCTTGATGTCCTCAATCAGACAGTAAAACCCCAGAGCGGACAGCACCACGAAGAAAGGCAGCACCGGTCTGTAGTACCTCTCCTGCACCCGGGAGCCCGCCATGAAAGTGAACAGCAGGAAATACAACAGCACAGGGAGCGCCAGCGCAAGGATCTCAAACCCGTGCGCCTTCAGGTGCTTCCAACCCCGTACCACCAGGTACACCAGCCCCACAACGCACACGAGGTCAACGGTGTCGTATATCTGCTCAAACTGCCTGGCCAGGTTACTCAACAGTTGCATTCACCTCCCGGTCCTCTTCCAGAAGGAACCTGCGGGCGCTCTCGACCGCGGTCAGCTTGCGCTGTATCTGCCACTGGTTGACGAGCCAGTAGCCGCTCGTCTTCCTCAACCAGAGCGCGTAAGGCACTTCGAGCGCCAGGAACGTCAGAGTCATGATCAGACATATTGCCATCCGCCTCTTCCCGGGGGCCACGCAAAGGGCCATCACACCCAGAGCCACCGCAACGGCCACACCGTCCGGCCTCGTAAGGAAACCAGCGAACAGAAGCAGCCCCGTCAGCAATGCCAGCAAAGGCCACGTACGCTTCGCTCGCAAGGTCCACAGGAACGTCAGGAAAGCAAACGCCAGCAGCAGTGCCATCGTCACTTCCCTGTAGACGGAAGCCGAGGCCCGCATGAACTCGTAGTGGAAGCCCATCAAGCCCGCCGAAAGCAGCGCGATCTTCTCCACCTTGAATAACTCCATCGCTATCGCATAAAGCACCCAGATCAACGCCACCCCCGACGCAGCCGAAACAAGACGCAGCGCCAGTATCGAGTCCCCCGTGAACCTGTAGACGATGCTGCCCAGGTACGGGTAGACAACAAGGCGCCGGTTCACCGAGTAATAGGGCCAGAAGAAGTCCCCCCGCATGCCGCTCATGAGGCCATGCTCGGCCATGCGCTCCGTAGTCAAAGCGTACTTGCCGGCATCGGAGTTGATGCCGGCCGCAGTGAAGACCAACCACAGCCTGGCAATGGAACCGACTACGAGTATGATCGCAAGTTTTTTGCTAAACATAGGTATGACTCTCCGACGGGATCTTCGGCGCCCCGTCGAACTGCGCCCCTTCGCCCTCCGTTCCAGGCCCGTCCCAGCGCGAGTGCGGCGGACTGAAGAACCTCTCCCGCCTCGCGGCCTCCCCAGGACGAGATTCTAATGGACGCCCCGAAGCAAAATCAAGAATGTAGCGGAAGGGGCCGGGGCCGATCAGCCCGATTCTGCCACCAATAGGATCCACGGGCTCTGCGCCTGACGCGTCCGCACGATGACGACGTCCCCCTGGCGCGCGGTCGGCAACTCGCCTCGTCTCTTGCCCTTCGCGGTGAGGGGAAACGCTCGCAACGGCTTCGGGCTGACGATGCGGATGTCGGCGTCTACCGGCTCAGCGAGCACGGGCGCCCGTCCGGTCTCCGGGATGCTGGAGCGCTTCTGCAAGTAGGCCTGTCCCGTGTTCTCGGCACGGGCGACCGCCGTGAGGAGCACGCGCTCCGACTCGCCCAGGGGACTGCCATCCAGCGACACCAGGCTGATGGAAGCGAACGGCGTCCTGCATTGCACGGTCACGCCGTCCAGGGCGATCTCGCCCGCCTCGGCCAGGAAGCCGGTCGCGATGCGCACCCGGGGGGCGACGGCGGTGAACAGGCCGGCCTGCCTGTTGAGCACCAGTTCTCCGGTGTCGCTCCGAAACACCCGACCGGCTTCTTCCGCCGGCGCCGCGCCCGGAAGCTTCCACCGACTCGCCGCGTCCAGATACAACCGATGGAGCCAGGCATCGTCCGCGGCCTCATCTGCACTGGCGCTGGGGAACACGTAGAGGCGGTCGCTCACGAACCCCACGGGGCGGCCTCCCCGACTGATAAGCTCACTCCCCTTCGGAACGGTCGCGGCCACCACCTCGGTGTCATAGGTGCCGGCCACCGTCCGAGTCTCCAGCCCGGGGGAGGTCTGCCGGGCGGACAAGCCACGATCCGCCCTGGAGGCGACCTCATCCACGAAAGGCGAATCGGCGAAGACGATGGCCCGCCTGGCGTCGCCGTAGTCACCGAAGGCCGAATGCCCGGAGGCGATCACCACGTCCGCGTCGCCCTCATAGGCCCTGTCGAAGTAGGCATTGCGCACCTTCGAGATGTAGGGGAGCACCCGGTACGGGCTGTAGCGATCGCTCGCTCGGCGCGGCCGGGCCGCAAAGACGTCCGCCGAGGACACCCCGACGTGCACCGTGTCCCTGGCGACCGAAACGTCCCCGCGCAGGAAAATCAGCGCCGCCAGCGGCACCTGCCCCCAACGCACCGGGTCGGACTGGTTCCCGAAGGAAGAAAGGGGCTCCCGATCCGGGTCATAGGCGAAATAGAGCAGGCCGTCCCAGTCCTGCAAACGCCCGTACGCCGCCATCAACGGCAGGCACTCCGCACGCCACTCGTTGGGCCAGGGGAAGTTGAACTCCGGCACGATCATGGGTTTGCCGACCACGGTGCTGGAGGCGACGTTGGCGACCGGGTTCGCCCTGCGAGCGATGTCCGAACTGACGACCGCAGCGTTGTCAAATCGGAAGAAGGGCCTGGCATTGAGGTTCGGATGGCACCAGTAGTTGTTCCGCGACGTGAAGTCGCAGTAGGCATTGGCGAAGTTGCTGGCGTCGGAGAAGTCCTGGTTCGTGCCGGTGATGGGGCACTTCAATCCCAGGCTGCGCAGGTGGTCGATCATCTCGCCGTAGTAGGCCACTTCGAGTTCGTAAAGGAACCGCGTGACGGTGTTGAGCCTTGGCGGGCTCTTGACGTCCGTGTAAGAGGCGGACCGCAGGTCGGCGTACAGATCGGTGACGGGGAACCTCACCGTGCCCTCAGCGGGGTCCTCGTCGGGCAGCAGGGCGCATTCGGCCTGCGCGTTGGTCCAGGCCTGGGCCAGTCCCCGCCGGCTGCCGAACCGTTTCGCCAGCCACTCGTTCCAGATGCGGCGCAGATCGTCCTGGTAGCTCGGCAGCATCAGGCTCGGATTCTGAAGGTAGAACACGGAGTTCTCGTTGGTGATCTCCTGCACGGCCAGCGCCGGCTCGTCCACGTAGCGGTTGCCGGTGTAGGGATTCCGGTGGGTGAGCAGTTGCGTGGCGTATTCCTTCTGCAGTTCGATCATCCGCCGGTCGAAGATGCTGGCGGCCTTGATCGAGTTCGACCAACGCGTGTCGAGCTTCTCCGCATCTCGCACGCCGTCCCCCGGCAGGAAGGTGCGGTAATCCAGCAGGTCGAAGTATACGTAGATGCCCCGCTTCTTGAGTTCCGCGACGAAGTAGTCGTACCTGTCCATCGCCTCGGGGTCGAGATGACGGGAATCTCCCCCCTCGTAATCAATCAGACCCGCCCACCTAGAGTCCGGCGCGTGGAGGCGCAGGAGGTTGACGCCGTACCTGGCCAGCCGGGCCGCCAGGATCTCGGCCATTCTCTTGTCCGGCGCGCAGCGACGCCCGCCCACGTTGGTGCCGAAGAAGCGCACACGCGTGCCGTCCTCGAAGGTGAAATGGCCGTCTTCCCCCACGGTCAGGAACCCGTGCTTGCCAGCCGGCGGGTCGAGCAAGAAGCTCAGATCAATCTCCTCCAACGCGGGGTCGTCCAGCGCGAACGCCCACTCATACCACCCTTCGGTGTCGGTGATCTCCAAACGCAACGTCCTGTCCGTAAGCCTTGGCGGCCCGTCGCCCGTAGTCACCGCTACCAGGATCGGCACCGGGCCGCGGCCGGCCGATTCTGGCCCTATCCGCCCTATCGTCACCCCGGGGCGGGGGTTGGTCCACGGGAAAATGCTCAGCCCCACATTGGCGTTCTCCGCGTTGC
>SDBU01005084.1_pt1 | contig 15859 bp, 33 predicted proteins | sample 2277071 | NCBI WGS metagenome assembly SDBU01 (sample SAMN10397929, study PRJNA504765) | marine sediment metagenome | isolation source: marine sediment core GS08_GC12, 126 cmbsf | place: Arctic Ocean: Gakkel Ridge, Loki's castle | collected 2008
AGCATAAGCTTGCTGACCTTTTCATGTGAACCTTGAACCTAACTAGAGGCTTGTTACTTTTACCAATGTAAACAAATTTCTGAATGTCTAAGCCCCAAATTCCATATATATAAGTAGTAATTTTCACTTCAATCTCCTCGATAGATATGGGGTGAGGAGCAATCGAGGTGCTCCTCCAAGAGGTGTACAGCCTCTCCCCCATTTTCTTATTTTGGTGGTTTGTACCTGTATAATAGCTCGTTAGTACAATTAGAACTCAAGTGCCTACCTGAAAGTTCTGCAATATTTTTCTCCAGAGGAAAAACGTTATGGCATCGAGAGCAGGATTTCCAGATTGTTTGACTGGGCAGGAGGTTTTGCATTTTCTAGTCGGCAAAATAATCTTGATTGGTCAAATTGGGAGTGGCCTAAGCTGGGCGGCAACATCTAATAGAATACTCGATGGGAGTAGGAATAGAGTAAGATATTTGTGTGCCACGCTCCAAAGTCTCGATCGGTAGTACGTCAATGGTCTCTTTGCCAAAATTGACTCCTGCCACACGAAATATTCCAGGGTCAAAATTGTGAAGCACGCGTCTTCCTGGCCAAAACCATTTCTGAATCGGATTAAAATTTGTCATTGGAAGATTTCTCGCGTAACTTAAACCTCCAAAAATTTAGACAGAGCTTTCTGTTGGCCCGAAACGGATGGATGACATTTCATTACAAGAGCTCGGCAAGATCCCTACAAGAGGGACAGGTATTCTTCTCACCATGAACCTTTACCCGAATATTCGCCCCACAGAAGTAGCAGGTAGAAACCAAGTCCGGCCCCTTTACCTTGACGAGCTTGTCTCCACGTTTCACGTAGGCGATAGGAATAGATCCACGACGAGCATTTTTCTGATGAACGAAAGGCGGATGTTGTTTACTGAAATCTGCTGAATCTCGCTTGGACATTTATACTTTGTTCTTTCCTTAAGGAAAGCTTTTACTTATTATTGAGCAAAAACACGCTACGTGTTTTTGCTCAATCCCGCCTTGCGGGATGACAAATCTAAACTTCCCAGATTGTTTGTTAATTTCTCCCTGAAGGAAAAAGAATTATTCATACCTATCCTAAGGCTCCCTGCAATTATACCAATAGACCTGAGGATATACCTCTGTGGCTTTGGGAGGGTTTTGTTCTGCGATCCCTTATGCTACTGCTTGTTTGGCCTCCGGTTGAGCGATAGACCATCGGGATTTCTCCACTTCGGCAGTGCACGCTCCTGAACTCCCCCGCAGTATGGGTAATAACGTTCACTCAACGGTTATGCTCTCCAATAGTTAGCCCAGTCGAGTTGCATTCTGGGAAAAGAGCAAGTATCGGATCGTGATTTGCTCACTTTGTCGGCCCTTAGGTCTCTCCTCGATCACAGGATCGTGGACCCTTAGGATGGCAAGATCATATTATCTGCAAGGTGGTTTTTTGTTTCGGATTACTCCTCGCACGTTCTCCCACCCCACCGTGCGCCAATCATATTCTATTGAGATGGACTTAGATTAGCGCCAGTCTCCCTGCGGGGGATTTGTGTATGGCTCAACCGGAAGTTATGCTCATACACAATTTCAGACTGGCGCTAACCTAAAGCCACCTCTTTGTACAAAGTTACCAAGGTAAGTACAATGTCATAATGCCAAACCTAACACTGCCCAAAAGACACCTCATCACACACTATAAGTAATTGAATTAGCGTATTGTTAGAACTCTATTGAGATTTTCAAACCTCGCTGTACCCCGACTTACACCGTCATCATATAAGTAGACGACTTTCTTTGGGTTGTAATGTGGCTGGAAGTCTATTACACTTTTGTTGCTGCGCTTCGAATAAAATGCTAACCCATGCTTATCTAGTCTTTCATTTAGTGTCCTGATGCTGTCGAGAGAATCAACACTCCTCAAGTCTCGTAGTCCTGCTTCTTTCGCCTCCCCACGCGCAAGCTCCAAATCGGCTACCGCCTGAATACCTGCCGAGACATCGCCTGGACCGCCTTTAGGCATATGATCTCCTTTTGGAGGGCCATGCCAACCAGAACCCTCCCCACCCTTTATTTTAGTTAACTTTAATCCTCTAATCATCTTATTCATATTATAACAGGAAAAGGAAAACCTGTCAAATTTGGGAAATAAACTTAAAAAGACTGAAATAAACATGATTCCAACCTTAAAATATTGTAAAAACGACGAAAAAACGAATATTGATACGATTTTTACTTGACAAAAATCAAGAAATATGTTATAATATATGTGTAGGATAAAAATTAAAGGAGGCAGGAAATGTCAGACCTAGACAAAGGACAGTGCCCATATTGTTGGGTTGAAGAGGGCGAAGAGCATCCGCCCGACTGTATATATAGTCCGTATGACTCAGATGGTTACCCAAGAGAAGTTGACGAAGACCAAAAACTTTGTACAAATAATCAGGAGATAGGAAATGTCAGCAATAGTTAAAGCCCTAAAGAATAAGAAGCTCAGAATTGATCACGAAGACAAGTAGCTCGTGTGGAATGACTACAATCAAGAATGGACAGTATGGCAAAAGAAGCGTTACGCTCGACATAGTGAGATAATTTGCTTCACAGACGATGAAGAAAGGGCAGTTCGGAACTTACTATATTCCTAAATAATTAACCTCTCAGGACCCCCCTACCCCGAACTCAGCCTATCTATCAACCAATCGGGTAACAAATCGAAGGCAAGCCACGACGCCAACCGATCAGGACAATGAACTTCCTGTAGCTTAGCGGAGATCACCAAACGGTTATGATACCTTGTCAGCATCTTGAGCGCTTGTACTGCGCTGGCAGCGGTCTTAGCTATAGCCGTTGCGAACTCTAGCCACGCACTCTTGATGTCTCTATTTTGCACCGTGAGCTCATCCTCTTCTGTACCGTTTGTCATCTTTAGCTCTTTTCATCTATAATGGGATACGTCATTAACCTATATTTCCCCCTATTATCTTTCTGAAGGTCCCCCCACCCGTAGCGCCGAAGCTGAGCAGTCGCCCTATTCTGCCTCCGAAATGTTATTATTGCTTTATCATCACTCTCAATTCTAATTCTTATATCGTGGACTAATGCACAGTCACAGCAACCAAACCGAAGGATATCCGTGGAAGGAACCATAATTACTTCCTCATAATCTTCAAGCTTCCCATACTTACTCATAGCTCTCCCAGTTCTTAGTGCTAAGAAATATCGCTATCTTCTGGACCCTTCGCTTTGTTCTTCATCTTCATCCTCCGTGTCAGCCTCATCTTTTAATAGCCCGGACCCCTTCCAATCCCGCAGATATTTCAGGGTTAGTGCATAGCGTTGCCCGTCGTCAAGGTATATATCGCCCTCAAGCGGCGCGGTTTCCGCTGCGCATAATGCAACCCAGTCTCCATTTGTGTCTTTCCTAAGTCTGATCGCCATTACACCTCCTTAAACTGGTTGTAAGCGGCAATTTCGGCCTACCTATATCTATATCTATGTTTGGTAGTAAAACTCGTTTGCGTCGCTCTAAGATAGGTCTAAGCGCCCATTAGAGGTGTATCCTGACCTATCCCAAGACTGTCCCGCTATTTTACCACAGACCTCGCAGGGATGAGAAATATGAGACAAACAGCCAGGATGCCCGCAAGGCTCGTCGCTCTTTATCTCCATCTTCATTGGATCCTTTAAAATGTTGAAGCCAGGCGTCACCCCATTTATATGTGCTAGAATATTCTCTGCTATTTCGTCGGCTACTCGAAAAGTGTCGGTAGAAGTATCCCCCTCTAACAAATAGCTTACAAGTGGAGGCGTATCATTATGATATAGGATGACTTTGAATAAAGGAGACCCACCATAACGAGGACACATCACTCGCGCAATGGTTAGCAAGCCACGAGTAGTATAGTCAGTTACATTGAACCAGATACGAAATGGGACTTTCCCATGCCCACAACATGATTCAGTGGTTTCGATGCCGGGAAGCCCATTTAACGCACCTACAAGTTTCGCTACTTCAGGATCTAGGATATCGGTAATCATCGATCTCCGTTCAGTGCATCATAAGCATCGAGTGCAAATGTGGATATCTGTCTAGCTTTTCCTGCAAATTGAGCTCTTTATCATCTTTATTGGTTAACATAAGGCATATAGTCTGAAGTTGGCTACAGTTCCAGCCCTTCAACTTGTTGTTCCATCAGTTGCCTCCCGCCGCTCCATCCGCAACACTTCACGGAATGGAATGAGCCGATCCTCACGCCACCACTCGTTGCGCAGGATGTCACCGATCTGCTTGTTGCGCCAACTATTGCTGTGGAAGCGCAGCACGACCTTGCGGCATGCCCATTGCCCAGAAATCGCAAGTTCTTGAGGATCATCTGGATACCACTCGTAAAACCAAACGTGCAGTTCGTACTTTTTCTCAGTCATGCCTGTGACTTTGTTCTCTGACATTTTGACCTCCTCGATTAAGGTACCTCAGTGGGTAGATGCTCGATAGCGCCCTTCCTGGAAATTTCGCCGCTCTGGGTGTTTCGTTAACGAGCCTCAGTGGGTAGATGCAACTTCCACTAACTCCCCACCAACTCTTCCATGGTCTTTGGTTCGTCGAATTCGAGTTTGATCTTCTGTGTACCCTCGGGCCCCGCGGTGAGTCTGCCCGTATACTCCAACCAGTCCAACGCATCACGTCTGGACTTCAGCTTACCTGTTTCTTTATCTGTGAGCTGTTCGATGACTTGTTTAGCCAATCGCGCCCTCTCACTAGCTACTGCTAAACCCGTGACCATCGTTAACTCGTCCAGGATAGCTTGGAAGTCACGATGCTCTGGGCGGGTTTTGAGCATACTGACCCACTCAGGTGTGCACTCTGCTAGTTCTGATGCGCGCTGGTTGGTTTTGCCCTCGGCTAGCGCCCAGACGATGGTTTGCTGAGTTTCGGTGAGCTTTTGAAGTTTGACAGCGAGTTCCACTGAAATTGTCATTTCTCTAAATCCTCTATAAATTTCTCTATCTTAGGTACAAATTCTTATATCCCTTATAAGGTTTTAATGGTTTATAAACCTTATAAACCCTCTTCATTTATTGCTTTTTTAGTAAGTGTACCTACCTCTTATCCCCCAAAGTATTTAATCAAGCCCTGTGGAGGCTCTACATTGTGTATTGTAGTAATTGCCCTAATATAATACTGATATCTTTACTTTCTAGAATTCCGCTTTCAGCAAGGTTTACACTTAAAGTACCTGAAACCCTAAATGTTCTATTTCGCCAAGTAAATCTAACGTAATCATTTTCTGATAAATCAATTCTCTCTATTTGGTGGGGATATGGCATTACTCGAATAATTTTGACAAGTATTTCACATTGTGTTAACATTTAGTCTTCTCCTTTCATAACTTATCTATCATACAATTTGTTCATTACTCCCCTAAACGATATAAGGACATGGTGAATCCTTCTACTGTCAATTTGATTTCTATATTGTGGGGAGCCTTGTTATCCTTAGTGACAGAGAAGTCGTGTACCTCGATATCTTTTGATTCGATCGATTTGACCAGTGACTTCAAATACTTTAATATAACAATAATCCATCTATGTCTCTTTCGACCTCAGTCTCATTCATCCTAGCGCGTAGTTATGTGGAAAGCGCCTTAGCAAGCATGTGATTTAGCCATTTTGGTTTTCGTAATCCATAAGAGCGTTTCATGCCGCAATCGTAGCACTCGACGAAAAACCGCCCTGTCGGTGTGGGATATTCTAAGTCAGCTCGTGACTAATTCCCCCTCTATGAACAGCCGAAACCAAGTGCAGACACCGTCGTCGGGGTGCTTGTTAACTCTCACAAATCTTACCATCTTTGTCTCCCTTGCGGCCTAACATTAAGCTGAACGGCGCTGCTTTTCGCGTCCGCTCCAGCGCGTAGTTATGCTGACGTACGTCCCCGAAACCGCAAGTAAATGTGGATGGTAATATCCCGGTGACGGTTGTGAAGGACAATCACATCATTATCACTTTGTAGTGCTACCACAAGCCAGTCTAATTCATCTTGTGATCTTATTTCCAACCCGATTGAGGTTGATTGATGCGTATATGACAAGTCTGTTTCAATTTGTTTTAGCATTAGCTTCTCCTTTTGAATGTCCACATAACGTTAAGCTCGCCTGCGCGGCGGCTTCGGCCTGACCTCTTGCAATGCAGTGTTGAGTTCACCAAGGACGACGTATGCTAGGTCGTGTGGGTCTTTGCCGGAATCACGATATAATAGCCAGAGAAACCGCCTTACGTCTTTGCACACTGAAATCAAATTGTCGACAGCCGCGTCAGGTGCAGCGGTAGATGGAAGGAATTGCGGGTCTGCACTCGTAAGTGCTTCTGCAACAGCAGCCTCAATCTCCTCTACCATCAATGCCGATAGCCGCTTCTCCCATCCCGGACCGAATGTCAATTTTGCCCAAGCTCTTTGCACACGATCTTCCGCTGTCATAATCTCCATAGCAATTCCTTCCATCGTTAAGCTCACCCGCGCTGCTTTTTGCATCGGGCGCAGCGAGTATTAGGGGGATTGCAGTTGTGTAACTTCTCCATCACACTCGTCGCAAATATCCCCATTTCTCAATCCGTACCCTTTACACATAAAGCAGTGGAAACCGCATTGATCATAATGCGCCAATGGGATACTAGTCCAAGTGCCCCAGGTGGAGTACCCTTTGCTACACCCATCACAGTAGCACCATCCATCATTCGTGACTTGCCACGATGTGCAACCGCATTTGGGACAACCCTTCAGCAACCAGCTCAACTCCATCACGGTTGTGACCGAACCTGGCTTGTTAGCAATCACTTTCCATTCTTCGTAAGTCATAGCAATCTCCCTAGCTACTGAATATGGCGAGCTATTTCTGCTAACACCTAAAACAGCCTTCTCGCTATTTCTTCTCTGTTTCGTTCGATTCTTTCATTTGCCAACTTAAAATACTCTTCGTCTAGTTCTATGCCGATCCATCTTCGATTTAGGTTTTGGGCCGCGATTGCTGTTGTTCCACTACCTATACAGTTGTCTAAAATTAAGTCATTTTCTTTTGAATAAGTCTTTATCAGATATTCAAATAGTTTTACAGGTTTTTGCGTCGGATGATTTTTCTTTCCCACATCTCTATTTATCTTTAATATGCTTCGAGGATAAGTTTTGCTAGGATCATAATCTTTTGAATATTTGTATTTTGGTTGATCTGGGTGAGTTAAGTGTCTATTTGTATCATACTTTGATAAATCGAGTTTAGCCCCACTCATACTGTAATTACCTGGCTTATGTGTCATTTGCGGATTATATGTCGGTTGGCGTTTGTAAAAGACTAAAACATTTTCGTGAACCTTACCGATGCGCTTCTTCATAAAAAGTATATTTGTAGGTCGTTCTTTCTCCCATATAATTTCATACTTAAACCACTCCACATTTGACATGACTAAAGCACTAGTAAATGGTTGACTCGCGGTTAATACAATCGCTCCATGATCTTTGATAATCCTTCTATACTGCTCCCACAATGACGCGAACGGTATGATTGTGTCCCACTTACACGCCGTCGTTCCATAAGGAAGATCTGCGAGAATCATGTGTATAGACTTATCTGGAATGTTTTTCATCACTTCCAGACAGTCGCCTTTGACTAATTTGCCCCTAATTTTTCCTGACAGAACTTGATTGAACATTTTCCTTCCTGGCACAGCTTGGGCATAAGAGGACCGCCTTGTCCTTAAACGCAAAAATACACTTGCACTCCTGGACATCGTTTGTGGTATTTTACACCCATCTACTTCTCCTAAATAGACAAACAGAAAAGATCTCCATTACTCCGCCCTTAGCCAGACGTTCTCTAATAACTCTAAGGCCGATCCAAAACGATAAACCTTGTCTAGCCAAGACCGGGGCATCTCGAAATAGGTATTTTTGATATGTATCGTATTTTTGTCTTCACCTTCCCTGAGATACGATAGCTCTTTAGCTATTCTCAGCCAGCCCCCTCCGTTTGTAACGACGACGCCGACCTCTAATCGTCTCACTCCCGGATGGCCCACATTTCCGGGCTTGTAATATTTAGAAGCATCTTTGTAGATAGCAGCATCGTGCCACACTAGGACTACTACATCACCGATTCTTAACTCGGAGGCTTTCATTTAATTCTCCAATCATCTGTTTGTAGTAACTGAGCATAATTCAAAGAGATCGGAGCACCACACTGAGAACACTTTGATCTCATCTCTATATACCAAGTTCCACAATATTCACACACCACGATACCTTTTGGCTTACTTGGTGACTGCCGACTAGGATAGGAATAGGGCGTAACATTGGAATTATAGAAATAGCAACTTTCCATAGCGCTCCTAGCCGAACTTTTCTACTTTTTGCCTACTACTTTTACTCAGCTTGTTGAATCGCAAATTTGAAAAACATAACTGCTGCGACCAACAATACCCAGCCCCACGACAATAGAACAATCATCCAAACAGGAACGTAAACCATTTTCCCTCCTCTTGTCTTTGTACTTAATCACGGCACTTCATTACGTTTGCGTTTCGCCCTTTAACACTGCTTCGAGCTCTTCCAACGATTGCTGAATGTGCTGACGGATTACACTCTTCAGCGCCTCGGCTTGCCTCTCATCCGAGATACTGGCGTCGATCTGAGTTAAGATTCGCCCGATTAAATGACGTCTGAACTCGTGCAAAATTGGGATACTCATTTATTTCTCCTTTTATAACTCAAGACGGTTCATGATTCTTCGTAGATGATCCGATTGACAACGAACACAATTGACGTGGGCTCGGATCTTGTCTGCCAAGGGGGCTAGCGACTTTGCTGGCCCTGTTGCTTTTTTGGTCTCATCGGTCTCGGGTGGAAGCAAAACTAACTCCAACCGATTGCCGAGCTGTCCAATCAAATCCTCCTGTTCCTTCAGCGCCTCGGCTAAGCCTGTTAGTTGCGTCTGAACCTGACTATTTCTTCCTGCGTCGGACATCTTCCCCTCCTATTCTTTGTACTAAGATTTTATCTTGACTTTATGCCTACATTATAACAGATTTTCAAGAATTTGTCAAATTCCATGTTTCACTCTTCGGGCGGGGATTACCTTCTTTTCCATTAGGGTGATTAAGAAATCCTTCGTAATAACTGTTTTGCTATCTTTTTGTTTGGCGGTATGGACGTCTGAATGACATTCGTAGCAGAGGGTGATTTGCGAATCGAGGTCCCACCTTCGCCTACGCCCCCAAATATGATGAGGAAAACTACCCTGTCTTATTTCGTCCTTTGTGAACCTATGCCACTGACATTGATAATCATCTAAAAGCACCGCGAGGTGGGAGTTCTTCAGGTCTTCTTTTTTGTTGTATCGGGGAGGTTTGGGGATTTCCATTAGAACAGTCCCCACTCCGCAATGTTCTGCTTTACTTTTTGACCTTCATGACATTGCTCAAAAAAGTGACATGAAGGCTTTCCTCGAAAGTAGCACTCGTCGGTTTTCTCGTAAGGAGGAATTTCTTGGAGAGCAAAGTATTCTTCGAGGTACTCACGGCGTTTTGTAACGTCTATTACTATCTCATCGTAAAAATCTTCACCATCCATTATCCCCTTTATACAAACTGAATCACCGAGATCGTCCAATTCCAATTCAGCCCAGTTGCTCCACGCCCTATAGTACAAAACGAGACGGGGCTCTATATTATATTCTTCTGTGTATATCTGGCCGTAAAGTACTAACTGGGCAATATGAGAAACCCTCGGAGGAGTTCCGTATTTTCCCCACCACTTACTCCCGGTCGCCTTGTGTTCGATGAGTACGGGGTTTCGCTCACCTATATTTAAGCCCCAGTCACATTTCCCTGACCATGTTTTGGTGCGCAATCTAACTTGGTCCTTTAACCGCTTTCCGTACATCATGTGGAGAGCGCGACCAGTTTCCGCTTCCAGCACGTTCCCGAGTTGGAATTTTTCTCGTAGGTCTAGTGGGAATTCTTTTTCCGGTTTGTATCCGAGGATCCGATATAGAGCGCGACGGGGACAGCCACCAATTTCGCTGGGCCAAAGTCTAACGAGTCCGGATCCTTTGTAACTTTTTGGCTTGAGACTTTTTTCAATAGCATCTCTGACGATCATTTAGCGCCTTTCCTGGTGCGGATCTTTCGCAAGGGGCTTTCTTCCTATTATATTATATATTGTTTCTGTAAATTTGTCAAATTAGTGTAAGCCCAGAATGCTAGGGCTCAAATACACAACTTAATAGATATAAGGAGTTTGAACCTTAAAATATTCAGAAAAACCTCAAAAAGCAGCTCAAAAACGAATACTTTAAGGTTTTAGGACTTGACAAAACTTAAAAAATATGTTATAATACATGTAAGATTAGAAAGGGGAAAATTGAGAATAGAAGGTGCCAAGAGGTACAAAGCAAAGAAAAGACAATCGAGCCCAATGGGTAGGTTGACCCGTAGAGTTATAGGGAAACAAATGGTAATTCGTTATTCCGAAGGGATGTACCAAATCAATCCCGAAGGGTCAGGCACCAGAACAATTGACCCCGAGGCTGAGCAAACCATAATAAGTAGGTTGGCTTTTTCACCGCGGGGCCGGTTTCCTATAGTGCCTACAGAGATAGTTCAGGCAGGCATTCCAATTTCGTTTGAGGGCTTCTAGGAGGGCGAGTGAGATTTCTGGGAATAGAGTACAAGGCAGAAGAGTTTAACCTAGAAAATTATCTCAAGAATATGGAGGACTTCAACCGTCGTTGGCCTCCCGTTAAGGGTAAGATGTACAAACTCGACGGAGCATTGGAAACCGTGCCTAGATATTGTGAGTGCGGGGAGAAGTTGACCAAAGTAGAACGACGAGTAGAACTTTGTACAAAGTGTCAGTTTGTGTATCGGGTGGGCCCAAAAGTGAAGGTTAATCATGAAACGTAACGAAGTACTCAAATTTCTACGAGAACATCCTGACGCCGAGATTGTCAACTCAATCACTCGTTCATGCAAACGGCCGGAGTATGTTGCCCTCAAGGTTGATCGTGATTATTATAATTTTGATATTAGAACATTTCGTTGGTTGCTACCTCAACTCGAATTTATACGTTCGTATTCGGGGGGAGAGATGCATTTTGTCTATCGTCTCCGTAAAGATATCGAGCCGAAAGATGCTTTTAAGATGATAGGAGAAAAATGACTAAATTCTATCAGCATGTAGTTAGAGGCAAGAAATGGCATTATTGCCGAGCTCCAGTGTCAGAATTCCTAGGAGTCGATGTAAAAACAAAAGTGTGGCATTTGTGGGAAGGTTATGGATTGGGGACCTTCGATTACATCGGGAATTTTAATACAAAAAGAGAGTTATTAGAGTTCATCGGAGTGGAGGCAAATTGAGCTATCCTGAACTACAGAAGGCAGTCAAATTCCTAGCAGAGCGTTGTGATCATGCAACTACCTGGGACACCAGAGGGTTCAACAAATTCGACGCCGAATTTGGGCATAGTCTTGCTAAGCAGTCAAATTGGTCGCCCAAACAAGCGCGGGCGGCTTGGAAACTGATTAGAAAGTACCGGCGGCAGCTCGTCACGATTGGCATCAATTACTACGACATTCCAGAACCTCCTGAGACTAAAGTGAAACAGGTAGAAAAACGCAACGACAAAATTACTGCCAAGATAAGAGGAACCCAGATTATCGTCCAAATGCTTTATAGATGTCCTAACTTCTTTGCAGCCAAAGAGGCTATTAAATCTATTCCAGGCCGCAGGTGGAATGATAAAACAAAAAATCCCCCGAATGCTTGGGTAGTACCTATCGCTCAGAGCTACAAAGTTGTTAGCAAATTAACCAAACTTGATAATTTCGTTCCCAGTAAAGAGTTACTCCTGTTAGCAAGTGAACAACGAAAGGCGGTCGGGATTCTATTAAACGGCTCAACTGCCCAGTCATCAGATTTTGAAGTCGAGGGATTAGGTGGGAAATTGATGCCTTTCCAGAGGGCAGGAGTTGAGTATGCCGTGAAAACGAAGAGCTGTATTATTGCAGATGAAATGGGCCTTGGGAAGACAATCGAGGCCTTGGCTACAATCAAATACCTAAACGCCTTCCCAGCTATAGTAGTTTGCCCAGCAGCAGTCAAAATCAACTGGGCACGCGAGGCAAAAAAGTGGCTTCCGGGCAAATCAGTTGAGGTGTGGTATGGGCGGAACGGAAGTGCTAAAGAAGCTGATATAGTGATAATCAATTATGATATTATTTCCAAGCCTGGCAAGGTTGAAAAGAGCAAAAAGTTTCTGAGGGATGATCTGAAGGCAATTCGACCAAAAGCAGTCGTCCTCGACGAATCCCATTACGTGAAATCACACAAAGCAAAGCGAACCCGTGCAGCAAAGGAACTCGGTAGAGGTGCACTGATAAAGTTATGCTTAACAGGAACCCCTGTTCTGAATAGGCCAAATGAGTTGATAAGTCCACTGACGTTTTTGGGGCACCTCGAGCAGTTTGGTGGCTTTTGGCATTTCGTAAATCATTACTGTGCTGCAAAACATACGGGTTGGGGATGGGATTTTTCGGGAGCCTCAAACATAGCTGAACTACATAATAAATTGAAGGAAACTTGTTTCATACGCAGAAGAAAGGAAGATGTTCTGCTCGAATTGCCAGCCAAGCGCCGAGTAGTTGTTCCGATCTCGCTGGACAATGAAAATGAATATCAATATGCTGAGAGAAATCTGATTGAATGGTATGGGCAAAACGCAGTAAAAAAGCAAGAGTTTCTAGATGAGATTGCAGACCTAACAGAAGATGAGCAAAAAGCTGCCAAAAGGTCAGAAACAAGACGGGCGCGAATTAGTGCTCAAAATGCAGAGCAACTAGTTAGGATTGAGGCTCTCAAGCAACTAGCAGTTAAAGGTAAAATGACTTCTCTTAAATTGTGGATTAAGGACTTCTTAGAGACAAAAGAGAAGTTAGTGGTTTTTGCTCACCACCGCAATGTGGTACAGGAACTGGCTAAAGAATTCAAGGCCCCGACGATAATGGGTGGCGATGATCTAAATGCTCGTCAGGATGTGATTGATAAATTCCAGACAGGTTCATGCCAATTGATTATAGCCTCAATGCAGGCGGCTGGCGTCGGGATTACGCTAACAGCAGCGTCAAATGTGGCCTTCGTAGAACTGGGATGGACCCCCGCCGAGATGCAGCAGGCTGAAGACCGTTTACATAGAATTGGCCAATCTGAGGCAGTGATGGTCTATCTACTTCTTGCTGCGGGGACGATCGAGGAGGAGATTGCACGATTGCTTGACAAGAAAAGAGCAGTAATTGACGCTACAACTGACGGAACGGAAATGGGAGAGGATGAAGGGATTTTGAAGGCTTTACTGAGGTCACTGCAGGAGGGAGAATAATGATAACAGATTTCCGAACTCGAATTCCCGAAGGCCAAAGCGGAGATTGGAAAATCCAAAGATTCATAGTAACAGAACAGGCTGCCTCCCTAGAACGATTACGAGCGATCTTTTCCTCAAATCGTGGGCGAGGAGTTCCAGAGGGAACATACACAAAATTGACACGGAACGGGCAAGTCATTATGAGTGATACGCCCGACGAAATTAGAGATCATAGATTCTTTGTCTATCGGGCTAAAGGTAAAATCCTTGTAAATGGCTTGGGATTGGGAATCGTAGTGGAATTACTCCTGGATAAAGACGAAGTTGATCACATAACAGTAATTGAAATTTCAAGAGATGTAATTGTTTTGGTTGGAAAATACCTAAAAGATGTATATGGAGATAGATTGACAATTATCGAAGCGGATGCCCTAACCTGGAAACCCCCCAAAGGTGTAAAGTATAACTCTGTTTGGCATGATATTTGGGATAATATATGCTCAGATAACTTAGAAGAAATGAAAACACTGCATCGTCGATACGGGCGAAGGGCTGACTGGCAAGGATCATGGTGCCGTGACCGCTGTGAGTATCTCAGAGATATGGACTATTAGGAGAAAAAAATGTTAAGAAGGCATTGGACCTCAGAAACTCTTTGTGATATATGTCTAGAAAGAAAACAAACTCGGCATTTTGATTTGTATATTTGTGGCAGTGAAGGCACTCGATTGTGTAACGATTGTGAAAAATTGGTCGTTCGATTCATTCAAGATAGTCAAAGGATAGCATTTAGAAAATGTAAAACAGAGTACCTAAGCAGGCAAAGTGGGGAGGTGGTATGAAGAAAACGATAGTACAACTAGCACTCGACATCGACCAAGGTAGTTATCAAATGGGCAGGGCAGTGGGATATGAAGATGTCGCTCGAACACTGTTGGAAAAGGCCGGGGAATTCTTCAAAAATGACAATGATGTGCTAGCCCGTGTGTACCGCCAGCTTGCCCAAGAAATAGAAGAAACGGCCAGGGATTTACGAAAAGAAAACGAAGCAAACTGGCAGGCTCGAAGTGATGCTCTGGAGGAGCTTGATAAGGAGGAATATAAATGAACGAAATACCTATTGGCAATGAGATGAATGCATTGATAGCCGAAATGATGGGTGGAAAATGGATTCGCTATCACGATGCCGATTATCCAGACCCAGATAGTGGTGATGGAAAAGTTCACGCCTTGATTATCCTACCCAAAAATTTTGATTTCCTATGCCCCCCGAAATATGTAGAGGATACAGGAGAGTGTCCGAGAGATCGATATGGATGGATACCAGAATATAGTTCCGATTTTATTGCTGCGTGGAGTGCTCACAAGTTTATACATGATAATTGGTCATTTAGCCAACGCAATAGGTATTATAATGCCTTGACCAAAGTAATGCATAAGCGATTAGGTACAATGGTTGCTTGGCCTGATTTGTTGGGATTCCTAGAACCTAGTGATATTTGTCGTGCTGCTCTTGAGGTCTACTTAAAGGAGGAATGAAAATGAAATCTGACGGACTAGAAAAGAAACGGTCGGGACTTGCTGAGGGAGACCTTTACTACAACGATAGTGGTATAGACCTAGAAGCTTTCATATCGGTTTGTATTGAAAAGCACAAAGAGAAAAGCAAGGCTAAACCAACCTTAGTTCTCGTTCACGAATCAGATTGGAAGTCAATCAACAGTCTGATCCCAATGTATGCTACAATAAATATCCAGCCTGGGCATGTACTGGTTGGAAGACTAGTAGAGGAGGTAAGATGAAAACCCAAGTGCTCCGAATTGACGGAGCAATGTACACTCGGATAGCTGCTGTTTTCATAGACGATAAAAAACAGCTGCGTGCTTTCAAAAACAAGAAGGTTTGCCAAATTGGAAAGCTCGAGCAGGCACTTCAGGCGGCATCGGCGATAAACGAAACAGGCCGAGAGGCTCGATTAGTGTTCTTGACGTGGTATTGGCATCCCAGCTTAAGCTATCCAGTGTTGAGTGAGGCAGTATTTCCTAATTCAGCACGAATCATACTTGTCAGGGTATTTTAAGAAAATTAAAGCGCGGGTATATTAGGTATTGATGCCTTTGTCCAAAAGCTGAAGAGTTGCAGAAATAAGAAGCCTTCAGGATTTGACAAATTTCTCTTTTTATGCTATAATATAGTTGGCTAAAGAATAGGAGCATAATACATTCGGGAACAGAGGCCCGTTATTCACTAAAAAGCTGCTATTCTTTAGCCGAAAAGCAACCAGAAAAGTGAATGACGGGCTTTTGTTTTAGCATAGAGGGAAAAGAAAGTGTACATAACATATATGTACGGTGTTTGGGGCTTAGACATTCAGAAATTTGTTTACATTGGTAAAAGTAACAAGCCTCTAGTTAGGTTCAAGGTTCACATGAAAAGGTCAGCAAGCTTATGCT
>SDBU01005085.1_pt1 | contig 15858 bp, 15 predicted proteins | sample 2277071 | NCBI WGS metagenome assembly SDBU01 (sample SAMN10397929, study PRJNA504765) | marine sediment metagenome | isolation source: marine sediment core GS08_GC12, 126 cmbsf | place: Arctic Ocean: Gakkel Ridge, Loki's castle | collected 2008
GGTCCGTTTTTTGAACTCTAATTGTTCGCATAACTACCTGTAGTATATACAAGTATATACGTCTTTCGGTGAAACCTTCACTTGACTGAAGTCTTACCTTGAACAACAATCTTTAAATACCCCCACACCTATATTTGTCCGACAAAACGTCATACGATTTTGCGCAACACAATTATGGGATGGGCGAGGGACCATAACTTCGTAGGAAACCACCCTCCTCTTGAAGGGGGGTTTCGTACGAGAGGAGGAAGTTTGACTTCCTCCGAACCCTCAAACTTCCTGTGGACGCGCGTATGGCTCGTCACAACTGGAAGGGATACAGAGGAATCAGAGATTCCTCCTCTCCCTTCTTTATGATGAAAAGCACTGGGTGCTTAAAGGAAGGGATACAGATGAATCAGAGATTCCTCCTCTCCCTTCTTTATGATGAAAAGCACTGGGTGCTTAAAGGAAGGGATATTCATGGACACATACGACATTGCACGAGAAATAATGGCCACCGCGCACAAGAAGGGCCTGACATTGACAGAGTACCTGATTGGCAATCACGAATCCGAAGAACAGACAGAGATACAGAACATCGTCAACCAGGCTTTGGCAAGCTATCGCACAGAGGGCGCACTGGCATAGACTGCTGCATGGTTATTCTACTCTGTTGTGCATTGCCATAATGTGACTCGGCATAATAGTGTTCATTGTCTTTGATTTCATGGGCGGGAAGGCGAAGCTGTAATTTTTTATACCCGACCCATTATCCAGTACCAATGATCACCATCCTCAGAATCGGCCACCGCCCCGAGCGGGACAAGCGCATCACGACCCACGTTGCCCTGACAGCCAGGGCCTTCGGCGCGGACAAAATCATCATCTCGGAAAAGGACACGAAGCTGGCTGAAGGAGTGCGCTCGGTAGTCGAGAGATTCGGCGGGAGCTTCCAAATCGAAACAGGCACCCCCTGGAAGAGCTTTCTCAAGAACTGGGAGGGTCATTCCATCCATCTGAGCATGTACGGCCAGAGGCTGGACGAGGCATTGGGGCAGATGCCCAGGCTCAGCGACCTGCTCGTCATCGTGGGTGCCGAAAAAGTGCCCAGGGAAATCTACGACCTCGTGGACTTTAATGTCTCGGTCGGCAACCAGCCGCACTCCGAGGTGGCTGCGCTTGCGATACTCTTAAATAGACTGAAGGGGGACAGTGTCCTATATCAAGACCTGGACGGTAGGATGACAGTCATACCCACACAAAGGGGAAAGAAGGTGGAGGAAAGGGATGAGTGACCTCCCTACCCGCGAAGAATGTCTTTCCATGCTGAAGAGACACGGCTGTCACTACCTGGTTGTCAAGCACTGCATCTTCGTTGAGAGACTGGCAGTCAGGATTGCCGAGCTGTGTGATGCAGATATGGAATTGGTCAGGGTGGGGGCCTTATTACACGACATCGGGCGGGCCAAAACACATGCTATCCAGCATAATGTCGAAGGCGTTAAGATAGCAAAGAGCGAAAAGCTGCCCCAGGAGATAATATCCATAATCGAGAACCACCTGGGTGCCGGAGTTACCAAGGATGAAGCCAAAGAGTTGGGCCTTCCACCGAAAGACTATATCCCGCAAACCCTGGAGGAGAAGATCGTGGCACATGCTGACAACCTCGCGAAAGGCCATAAAAAGTGGGAGCTCGACAAACTGGTAAAAAGACTGGAGAAGCAGGGCAAACGCCATGTCGCCGAGAAAATTTTGGTTCTCCATAGGGAGCTGTCAGAAAAATGCGGCATAGACCTCGACGATTTGGAAGTGTAATAAAAAATCAAACAAGCTCGTCCAGTGGTATGCTTTTTGAATCTATCCTGTCGCAGATGATGTGCCTCGTGCTCTTGGGCGCGAAAAGCTCTCCACTCAAACCAACTGTTATTACATCCTCTTTCTCGACTTTTGGCCCTATCAACAGGTATCCACTTTTCGGGGTGATACTCTCCAGCTCCTTTCTGTGGTACTGCACCTCACAACCGATCTTCCTCAAATTGTTCTCGATGTTCTCAAGGTCGTCGTACAGCTCAAGCACAGTGTCTGCCCTCGCCTCAAGCAACACAGCCTTGCATGTTTTCAGGTCCAGGAACATGCCAAGAGCACCTTCCCTTTGAATGATATGATCGCACTCCCTTACAAAATCCGAGGGGTGTGCACGTTCGAGTGTCATTTTCTCAGCCACATCGGTATGGCTCATGATCAAGTTTATATCTATTTTTTTTTCCAAGGGTATGAACCTGTACCATTTCTCGAGAATTACCCTGTCTGTAAAATACCGTATCTTTGCAGCGAGAATCTTCTTGAAATTCTTTTCTTTGAGTACTTTTGTAAATACGATGTATCTGTGATGGCCATCCAGTATGACGTAATGTTTGTCATCTACTGACACCGCCCTGAAAAAGACGCCTTCACGCAGAATCTTGTCTGCAAGCTCCAGTTCAACCTGTTCTAGGGTACGTTCGTGTGCCTTCAAGAGCGATAGGTCGATAACAGATGTCGGTATGCTCATACTTACCCCTTATATATCGCGAATTTCTTCTGCTTGTGCTCCTCTTTCAGGTGTTGATAGGTCATTGCATTCTTTAGTGTAATCTCACTGAAGCTCCCGCTCTCTTTGACAATCCGCGCGGGAATGCCCAGCACCAGACAGTTTGGCGGTACCTGCATACCGACCCTCACCACGGCACCGGCCCCGATAATGCAGTTGTCCCCTATCTCTGCATTGTTCAGGATCACTGCCTTCATGCCCACCATCACGTTGTTGCCGATTTTCGCGCCATGCACCACAGCGCCATGGCCTATAGTTGTGTTCTCACCGATGATCACCGTATCACCGATATCCTCATGGATCACACAATTATCCTGTACATTGGTGCCTGCCTTTATTATAATCCTGCCCCCATCCGCGCGAATTACTGCGCCGTACCAGATGCCGCAGTTCTCCTCTATCTCCACATCCCCGATTATTGTCGCGTTTTCGGCAACAAAGCAGGACTCGTGGACCTTTGGCTCATGCATGATGAACTGTATATCTTTGATGATTAAATAAATAACGCACAATGAATCGATATCTTTTAATTGGAAATCGATATTATACTACAGCGCAGGTGGAAAAATATGAGAAGTAGCCTCAGAGTCATAGCTATTGCCTTTTTGCTGTTAGTTTCACTGTCATCCTTGAATACAGCTCTTGCACAGACCCCGCCGCCTGGGCCGATGAGAGACTGGATAATAGAGGACGACACGATAATTGAGGACGAGACAATATCTCTCTGGGGTGACCTCATCGTACGAAACGGGGGCAACCTGACCCTGATCAATTGCGTTGTGGAATTCAATTGCGTTTTCCCTGGCCAGTATGGAATACTCGTCGAGGAGAGCGGGAAAATCGATTTCAAGGACACCGAAATAGGCTCTGCCAGCCCAAATAATGGATTCACATTCGAGATTCACGGTGCCGGGCTTCTTGACGGATGCCATTGCGGCGGCATGTACGACCGTGGAATCGACATATACAGCGACAATGTCTGGCTCGAGTCGAACTGGATACACGACAATGGATGGGTAGGCTACGGTGTAACTGTCCGCTCCTGCTCCCCAACGATAGCAAACAACACCTTCACTGACAATTACGGGGCCATCATATGCCACGACGAGGCCAGCGGCGAGATATACGGCAATACAATTAACGGGAGCGAGTTCGGTATAGCGTACTTCGAGCAGAGCACCGCGAGGGCGCATAACAATTCGCTGTCCAACAACAATTATGCCTTCGTGGTGTATGATGAATCCACACCGACAATAGAATCGAACACCATGCTCCTGAACAATTACGGCATCCAGACCTACCACACAACAGACACCACAATCAAGAATAACACCTTCGACAGGAACGGTTTTGCATTCCAGGGACTGGATACCTCGAACAGCCTACTGGCGGACAACGTCATCAAACACTCGCTCCAGGATGCCGTAGTGACATTCGACGGCTGCCACTGCGGGCTGAAGAACAACACCATCTCGGGCAGCATCGAGGATGCGATCCAGGTCCAGGGCTCATCCTCCATAACCGCAACCGGGAATACGATTACTGGCAACAGCGGATACGGCATCATCATGCAGGAGGAGTCCAACGGCACGATTTCAGGCAACACCATCCGCAATAACAAGTTCGGAATCGGGTGCTTCAATACGACGACAGTGTCTGCAGCGAACAACACCATCATTGAGAATACCGACAGGGGCGTGCACATCCAGGTCATAGTGGGCGGTCGCGTTGAGCTAATTGACAACCTCATCAAGAAGAACGGCCACGGCGTGGTCACGCTGCTAAAGGGTGGCACAATCCTTCGCAATAACCAGATCCTCGAGAACAGCAAGCGAGGCATCTGGGTCGCACTCGGCGCAGGCCCGATAATCGACGGCTGCACCATATCGGACTCGGGAGAGCACGGCATCTACGTCCGCGACATTTCAAGGCCGTTCATCACCGATACCACTATAAAGAAATCCGGTGATTACGATGTCTGGGTCGGCAACAACTCCTACCCAACATTCATAAGCTGCGACTTCGACACCCAAAGCATATTCCACAACGACTCCGGCTCCGAGGTTTCCCTGGGCTGGTGGGTGACTGTCGAGGTGAATGACGCGGAAGGCGCACCCGTTCCACAGGCGAACGTCACCATCTTTAATTCGGAAGGGGCGACATACACAGCCCAGACAGACAGTGATGGGTACCTCTCTGCAATACCTCTGGTGGAGTTGGTCAAGACAGAAAACGGCACGAGGGACATGAATCCCTTTAACTTCACTGCGCGCAAGGGTAATTCAGAAGGCAGTACGATAACAGTTGTGTTGTCGAATGAACATGTGGCCATCACCCTGGGCAAGGCAGTGGTCATGGAGGCCCCAGTAGTGATAGACAACACAATAGGAACGTCTTCCACCGGCGAGCCACTCATAATAAATGCCCGCGCTATAGACTATATTGGTATCACCAATGTGACTTTGTACTATTGGTTTGATACCGTCTCCGGTCCAACCTCTCCATTGAACGTGACCATGACCTTTATTGGCTCCACGTTCTGGGAGACGACCATCACCGTACCAACCGATGCAACCGTTATTCACTACAACATATCTGCCAAAGACACTTCCGACCAATGGAATGAAACGGGACAGATAGATGCACTGGTGATTGACAACGACCCTCCCGCTATTGCAGATAACACTGTAAGGTCGCCTTTTACTGGTGAAATGTTTACCATCAATGCCAGCGTGGCAGACAATATAGCTATAGACAATGTAACTGTCTACTACTGGTTCGACACGCCCAGCGGTTCTACCCCTGCAACCAACAATACACTAACATACAGTGGTAGAACTTTCTGGGAGATAACAATAACTGTCCCTGCTGATGCTACCTATTTTCATTATAATATATATGTTAGGGATACAAATGATAACTGGGCAGAAACAGGCCAGGTGAACATCGCCGTTTTAGATGATGAGCAGGATGACGAGGATGGGAAAGGGATGTTCGGCGCTAACATCATGACAATAAGCATTCTCGTAGTCGTGGCGCTGGTCGCGATAGCGTTGGTGGCCTTGAAGAAGAGGAAGTAGTCATATACCGTACACTCTCCATTGCTTTGGTGCGAGGTTGCAACAAATACGATTTCTAGCCAGGTTTATATGTTTTAAAATAAATATTAATCGTGAACCCACAAAGTTTTTATCTGCCTCCCCTATCTCAAAGTGATGGTTGCCTTACAAAAGAAAAAGCAATTGGCCGTATTCATGGTTCTCATGCTCCTGCTCGCTGCACTGGCAGGGCTGTTCATGTTCTCTGGCAAGCCCGCACCCGGGGCAGAGGCAACCATCGACGAGATACTGTCTGTCCAGTCCCGGAGAAAGGCTGATCCCGGTTGCATCCTCGTGCCCCTGTCTTCCCCCTTCTATTCCCTTGTGGCAACGCCTGTGGCTGTATATTACTCCGGCTCGGACATGAAAGCCTCTCCGATCCTGGTTGTCGGCATAAATAACGAAACAGCAGAGCAAGGCCCGTCAAGGACTGTCCGACGGTTCATCGAGGCCTACAAGCCGGATAACATGCTCAGCCTGGGGGTGGATAACGCTCTGCTGCAGGAGCTGGGGACATACGGCCCCGCGCTTCAGCTCTGCGAGGGCATAGAATCAGATTCCCTACGGGCAGCGGAAGAGTTCTGGGAGACTGCCGATGCAGTGGTCCTGATAGAGAAGAGCAAGCAAGGCTATGTCGTGGGCGTGAGCGCGGCTTCGGTTGCCAGCTATCTGAATATCCCGGTTGTGGTTGCAGACAAGGTGGACAGTCATGTGACCTCCACCCTCGAGAGACTGGGTGTGAAGTATTCAATAGTATGCGGCGACATCGAGGGATACGGCAGGGTCTGGCGCCTGAACTCGCCAGGGGATGTCAGGAACCTCACTGCGCTTGGCGTGGGCAAGGAATCGAAATCCATATTCAATGACCGCTTGAATCACGAATCGAATTACATCGCAATGGCAAACCCTATGGACGCCTTTGAGCCAGCAGTGGTCGAGTCCTTTACCGAGACATTTGCCGGCGAGGTGGAATCGCAGGGCACTGGCTCGAGTTCTTTCCCCTCCATGGATCCAAACTCGCCAAGGCATTACATCACGATACCGGAGGATTACATATATGCAAACGTGATAATAGATTCGAGGCTGGATTTCAGCCAGAATCCCATTCCTGGCAGCAATCCCGATATAGAGGGGCAGCGCTCATACACCTATTTTGGCATAGATGCGGACGAGGACGGGGTGATGGTGCACGATGAGGATTCATTATCCGACAAGCTGCACTTCATGGTCCCTTCTCTTTCCTATTCCACTATACGCGATGCCAGCGGAAGGGCGGTCCAGGGTTGGGGATACATGGAAAAGCCGATATACCACAGCACCGGAAAGAAGATGCTCTCATTACTGGCAACGCTGCACGACTGCGGCGAGGCCAGCGCCTATGGTCTGCCACCACCGACATCAACCTACACGATCTCTGTCACTGTGGAGAAGCTCGAGGCTCCGAATTATCCGCTCATGCCCAAGCTTTCATGCCTGGCATCCTATCTTGCAGCCTACAGGGGCGGCATGGTGCTGGCAGAGCCCGACTTCGGGCTGCACAGCAGTGACTTTCACACTCTCAATGATTCCGGCGACCCTGCCCAGACCCCCGAGATCATAGATGCAGCGAACGAGCACACCTTCGGGATCAAGGAGCAACTGAACCAGGTATTGGCTGAGCTGGCAGGCATGGGTGCGGATACGGATGCGGATGCGGCCCTTGAATCTGCAGAGGACATAGTTGCACTGGCAGAGCATTACAGCTCCTTGAACCATACCATGCACCTGGGCATTATAGCAGATACGAACATGATTCCCTGGTTCTACTTCGAGAATAGCGGTCAGGATAGCTACGGCCCCTGGGAAGGCTATTACACTCCCGGGGACAACGGATATGCAGACATTGATATGGGTATGGAGGATATGCCTTTCAGTGTTACCGATGAGGAGCACTCCCTCGAGCTGGCAGTCGGCAGGATAGTAGGCTGGGACGCACAGGACGTCAGTGCACTTCTGGCACGCACATTCTTCTACGACTCCGTAATCGAAGGGAGCGGGCTGAGGGGCAGCGACTGGAAGGACTCGGCATTTACCAGCTTTGGCACATCCCCTCCTGTGGGCACGTCGAAAACCGTTACCGAGAAGATAGATGCAGCCTTTGGCCAGGCAGGCTTCAGTGTGGAAAGCACATACGACGGCCCGTTATCCGACAGCAAGCTCACTGCTCCGCTGTATGCAAGGAGCAACTTCATCTACTTCTGCGCGCACGGGTTCTACTACTGGTATGTCCCGCCAGGAATGAAACCCACAGGTGTTGGCGGAGGCTACGATACCGCCCATGTGTATGCAATGGACTTCGGTCCTTCAGTGATGTTCGCATCCAGCTGCGTGACCGGAAAGATAGATGGCATCCAGCCCTACAACGCGATCTCCCAGAGCTTCTTGCATGCCGGTTTCAATTCCTACATCGGCGCTTCAAGGCTCTCCTGGGGCGGTCTGTCGATCATGGACCCGAACAGCGGGGAGGCCTACGGCTCGTACCTGGCACTGCTGATGTACGGCTATCTCACTGGCTATCTATATGACAAGGACGGAGGTTTGATGGAAGAGAACCCAGGGGACATGTCAATAGGCGCAGCATTGATGAAGGCAAAGAACACCTATATCGAACTGCAGGGCATGGACGGCGGCGGCGCGAACTCGGATACAATACTGGAGTTCAATCTGCATGGAGACCCTGCATTCAACCCATACGAGCCGAATCATGAGGGGTGAATCTTATATTTTAAGTTGAGCCTTTTTCTTCCACCGTTTTCCTCCTACCGCTTGCGTTGTCAATATTAAATTTCATTCTCTCTTGTGTCTTGAGATTATATTTTTCAATAATAACCAGTCGGTCATTCTCATTAAAAGTAACTAAAAAGTTGTTAAAAAAATCATCTCTTCCCAGAATATTCAGACTTGTAGAGATATCATAGGAAAATGCGATATTAGAGGACATACGTTCCCTCATCCTCTCGTGGAATCTTTGTAATCAATGGCAACTCATTTAGTTTCAACTTCGCCACTTTGTTCATTACACTCTCGACAGATTCCCCAATAGCTAATATCTTATCCCCTAAAATCGCAATCCATTTTCCTGCATATTCGTCAACTTGGTCTTGATGAGTTGATAACCAACTTAACTCAGTATCTTCCATTGTTATCACCAATGATATCTAAGTAGTATATTTCTTTCTTTCCTAATAACTTTATGCTTTGGCAATTCCAAAAACCTAGCTACGGAGGAAAACTGCTGGGATATTACTGCAAATCGGTTTTCCTCCTACCCGCTCATGCTGTCGAAATTAAATTAAAAATATGAACGGGCACGAAGGAAAACTGCTGGGATATGCTGCATAGTGGAAAATATAATTTTCCACACAGGATGGAAAGTCAGGCTTTCCATCAGCCTGGAAGCCATAGCCTTCCAGAAATGGTGGCGAACGGATTTAGCTCGTAAAAAGCTCCGTTAGCCACAACAGATCGGTTTTCCTTCTACCAGCTTTCGTAGTCGATATTAAAATAAAGTTGAAAGCGGGCACGGGGGGATTCGACCCAGGGTATGTTGCGAAAATAATGAATTGAAAGCTAACGCTTTCCCCTTTTCGAATCCCCCCTTGATAACAAATAAAGTAATGTGATAATAATTTAAGCGGGCACGGGGGGATTCGAACCCCCGGTCTACAGCTTAGGAGGCTGCCGCCATATCCAGACTAGGCCACGTGCCCAATAATCCAACTATATTGAGTGGCTGTATATAAGCATGTATCCACGAGCACATCTATGATGTGCGAGCAGGAGGAGCTTGCTCCTCCGTGGACTAGGCCACGTGCCCAATAATCCAACTATATTGAGTGGCCGTATTTAAGCATATATCCACGAACACATCTGTGATGTGGAGCAGTGGGAGCTATGCTCCCACGTGGACTAGGCCACGTGCGGAGCAAGTTGTTAACTTGCGACTAGTAGGAAGCTTTGCTTCCTACGTATCGAAGATTTATGAGTTTGGCGAATAAATCTGAGGCAAGGAGGAACGTTCACGTCCCTCTGGGCCCTGAGAATTTGCGACTGCATGGAGCAAATGCGAGGGTCGAAGGAACTTTTAGTTCCTTCAAGACCGAGGAGAAATGTAAATTTCTCCGAGATTACAGCATATCAAGTGGCTGTATATATTATAAATGGATAAAAGCATTTTGCCGCTGTCAACATGAAACTCGACAACAAAGCCGAGGGCAGTTTCTCTCCATACCTCCTGCTTGGCTTGGTACTCATCGCGATTGGCGCTATCGGCTACACCATCTTCGTGGCATTGGGCATATTCATACCACTTGGCGTGCTGCTCTTCTTGGTCGGCCTTTCCAAGGGCAGCGAGAAAGAGGAGAAGAAAGAAAGAGAGTAGGGAGAAAGCCAAGCCCGAAATTGATATAGTCGGTGATAATTTTAAATAAACTCAGTATTCTACAGTTACAATGAAAAGGCTCCAGGCAGTCGCGATAACCACAGCCATAATCCTGGCAAGCATCATCGCCACCCCTCTGCTAAACTCCCAGGGCATCATCGACTTCAACCGCGCAGGCTGCGGCAGCTGTCACTCTGGCTTCACGGCTTTCACCATAACCATAGACGCACCCACAGAGGTCCCAACCGGGCACGAGTTCCAGTACAAGGCCAAGGTAAAGAATTCAGGGTCCCATGAGGTCCATGACCTCAAGGCGAAGATAACCCTGGATGAGTCCAGAACCTTTACCCTGCCCCAGGAGAATGCAAGCAAACATCTTACCAAAGTCTTGAAGCTTTGTGGATATCAGAACTCTTACAAACTCGTGATAAATGTCTACACTAGCCAGGCACTTGATCCTCACGTGGAACGAGAACGGCTAAGGGAGGGATTATGGTCTTAACCGAAGACCGACGAAGATGCGTGTGGGTGATTATAGAATCATAATGATATCGATAACAAAAAGCTTCACATCTTAGTGTTAAAAATTGGTCATAGGAAGAAGGTATATGATAGATAAGAGCCCAAATCAAAACTCAAAATTCTTTCGAATTCTGGTGCTATCGCACTCGCACAACAGGCGGGTATACGCTACGCTCGGGGACATTTACCTTCGGCAACATCGCATACCTGCCAGCCCTTAAGTGAAATTCCGAACCCCGCCTAAAGGAGAGAAATTGCCAAATAAAGAGAGAAGAAGGATAAGGACGGACATCCCTCTAGGAAAAAGCAAATCAAAAGAGGAAGTCTTATAAATGATTAAAAAACTTTATGTATTGTTCGGAGGATAAATAATGCCGTCTCTGATAGATATTAAAAAGATACTCAAAGAGCATAAAGAAATGCTTAAAAAGAGATATGGAATTAAGAATATTGGCATCTTTGGCTCCTATTTAAGAGGGGAACCCAGAGAGATGAGTGATATTGACATTCTAGTGGAATTTGAGCAAGACGTGGACATTGGGCTCTTAAAATTTGTAGGGATAGAGAATTATCTGAGCGACCTTCTGGGTGTCAAAGTAGATCTAGTAGAAAAATCTGCATTAAAACCGAGAATAGGAAAACATATACTGAAAGAGGTTGCTTATTTATGAAGAGATAAATAGGAGATTATATTCTGGATATCGTTAATGCCATGAACAAAGGAACGGACTTTGTTGAAGGTATGGAACGTGAAGATTTCATTTGTGATGAGAAAACCATATTCGCTGTGATAAGAGCTATAGAGATTATTGGTGAAGCAGTAAAATATATTCCAGAGGATGTAAAGAATGAGTATCCCAGATTCCCTGGAAAGAGATAGCTGGGATGAGAGATAAACTTATTCATGCATATTTTGGAGTAAATCTTGTAAGGGTATGGAAAACTGTGAAAGAAGAAATTCCACCGCTAAAACCACGATTTGAAAAAATATTGACTGATTTGGAAAAATGATACATATAAACGCAGGAGGATGACCCGATGGAAGAAGGTTATTACCTGGATGACGGCACAAAAGTCGATGAGGATTCGATTCCAATCCCTGCACTTTGTAATTCCTGTAGAAAGGACCAGGGAGTGGTTTGTAATCTAACCCGTATGGATCAGATGGATGAGATACGGAGAGGAGAAATGTTCTGTTGCTTTGCCTATGTGCCAGAGGATACTAATGTCGATAAAGAATCCATCCTTAAAGAAATGAGGGACTATCTCTCCCGAGAGGAGTGATGTTCATCGGAAATCTAGCTGTATCGTAAAACACTGCATATCGCTTCGTCATTCGCCTTTGAACAGCGGTCTCCTCCTCTCCACAACCGAGCACAATCCTTCATATGCATCCTGCGTCGAAAATATCTCCGAGAGATGGTCCAGCTCCATATCCAATCCTTGTCTCAAATCAACTCTGCTGCCTTCATCAATCAGTTTGTTGGCCAGCTTAACAGCGATCGGGGCCTTGTACGAGATCCTCTTTGCCAATTTCGCACCGAACTCGTTCAAATCCCCGCTTCCGCACAACATATTGTCAATCTTTTCATCTGAGAAGTAATCCCGAATCTTTTTGAAATCCTCGGACAGCTCTATCGCACCTTTATCGGATTTTTTCAATATATCTCCAGTGTCGACCAATTCCTTAATCCTGGTATCCATCTCATCCTGCGGCACGACGTACTCGACCAGACCCATTGATTGTGCCGTATTCGCATCAATGACTTTACCTGTGAGAATCAAATACTTTGCCAATTCCTTCCCGATACACCTGGTCGTTCTCTGGGTCCCCCCCAATCCCGGATATATGCCGATTCCGGTCTCCGGAAATCCGATGGTTGCTTTTTGCGTCGCAATAATCGTGTCTGCGGTAAGTGCTATCTCGGCACCGCCACCCAAGGCCAAACCGTCAAGTTTGGCAATTACGGTCTTTTTCGAACCGTCAATTCTGTTTAGAACCGAATGGCCGAATTTCGTGAACTGGACTATATCATCAATCTTGTTTTCCTTTATTTTGTTAATGAAATATTGGATGTCTGCTCCGGCAACGAATGCCTTGCCAGCACCCTCCAACACTATTGCCTTTACCTTTGGGTCGCTATCTGCTCTGGTGAACCTGTCATCAAGCTGTCGGAGAACCTGCTCGTTAATCGCATTCATTGCCTCTGGCCTATTGATGATGATTCTCGCAATATTGTCCTTTATCTTCAAATCGACAAAGCAGAAACTCCAGTTTTCATGGCGTTCATACTGCTGTTTCAGGATTTCTGGCACCAAGAGCCCGGGATGTTTCTCCACGAACTTGGCTACGATTTCATACGAGCGGTCTATGCCGTATCTGTTCATCATCTCGAATGGCCCGAGACTCCACCTGAGTCCGATCTTCGCGCCGCGGTCGGTATCCTCGATGCTGGCAACTCCTTCCTCAACCAAGGAGCCTGCGACTGTGAACACAGTGCCTAAAAGCCGCTCCTCGACAATACCGGCCCCGTCATCATCGACATCCCCTTCCAAATTCCATTTTTCCTGTTTTTCGAACTGCTCCTTTAGACACTGGCTTGGACCGTAGAACTCCCCGAGCTCATTGCTCAGGCTTACTGTGGAGTGATATGCTATGGGAATGCCAGTCACGTTCATCAGAAGGAAGGGACCCATTCCAATCCCGAACACCTTCTTCGCAGTCTCATCTATCGTTGGAATGTTTGCCAACTCCTCTTCCAACAGCCTGGCAGCCTCGTTGAGCCACGGCACGAAAAAGCGATTCACTGCAAAGCCTGGGGCATCCCTGACATTGATGCCTGTCTTGCCAATCAACTGTGAAAACATGTTTGCCATATCTATGGTCGCCTGGCTCGTGTCCTTGCCTGGTATGACCTCCAGGAGCCGGTTCTTTGCGGGATGGTAAAAGAAGTGCAACCCTACAAATCTATCCTTTCGCAGGACTGCCGAGGCCAGATCATTTATGGAAAACGAAGAGGTATTCGAAGCCAGGATGGTCTTTTCCTCGCAGATAGCATCAAGATTCTTGAACAAGTCCTTTTTCACATCCATGTCCTCGAAAATAGCCTCGATTATAATGTCCGCGTCCTTTACGGCATTGATATCGGCAGTCCCGCTTATCCTAGCGAGAATCTGCTCGGTTTGTTCGGGCGTGAATATCTTTCGCTCGGCAGCTTCAGCCAGTGTGTTTTTTATGTTATCCAACCCCTTCCGTACGAATCTATCCTCCATGTCCATTAAAACCACGTTAAAGCCCTCTTGGGCAATCTTCTGGGCTATGCCGCTTCCCATGTTGCCCGCACCGATAATTCCGACCTTCTTAATTCTCATGATTCCACCCTTCTATCCTTTTAAAGTCAGCCTACATTTACTTCCAAAACCACGGCAGCTCCAGTATCACCGGCCGCGCAACCGTCAAATAATCCATACCCCCCTCCTTTCAGTACCAGTTCCTCGATGAGCTCTATTATCAATCTCGCGCCAGTTGGCGCCTGCGGATGACCATAGATGAGTGAGGAACCGTAATTGTTCATGTCCTTCCACTCGACATCCATTTCTCTGCAGAAGTAGATGTCGTTGACGGCAAAGGGGTTGTGCGTCTTGATGGTGTCTATGTCTGGCATTGATATTCCGGCCTGCTCGAGAGCCATCTTACCCGCTGGAACGATTGCCATGGCCATGTACCCCTTCTTAGCCCTGGCCTCCCCATAGGACAATACCCGGACCTCTATATCCTGTTTTTTACTCACCTGCTTTGCCTGATCCCTGGTGGTCACAACGATGCCGCAATTGGCATCTGCCGGATGTGTCTGGCTCCCATAGGTGACTGTCCCTTCTGGCAGTACCGGTCTGAGCTTCTGAAGCCCTTCCAATGTGGTTGGAAAGATGCCTTCGTCCCCATCAACAGTAGCCAATACTTTCCGCCCCGAGCGGTTCTTGACCTCGATGGGTGTGGTCATATATCTTCTCTGGAACGCTTTGTTGTCCTTGACGGAATCCTGGTACTGCTCGTAGCGCATGAGCGTGAGCCTATCCTGCTCATCCTTGCTGATATCCTCCTCTTTGGCTACGTTCTCGGCAGTCTCTATCATCGCGTTCTTGGCGAATGGGTCGTTACCGAAATTGTCCAACACCCAGCTTTCCTTATCAACGGTACCCCCAGGTGCTTGTGGGTTTGGATACACGAGATGGGGTCCGTTCGAGCACCGGTCCGCGCACACTACGAGTATGTTCTTGTGCATCCCAGTATCTATACTCATGGCGGCCACCTCGATGCATTTTGCTCCGGTGGCGCATGCCTGGCCTATCATCGGCCCGGTAACATGCTCTGCACCGAGCATACCTGCCAGCCAAGGCGTTCCATAGAAGCTGGAGAGCTGGGGTATCGTCGTGCCGAGTATCAGTTCATCGAACTCCTTGGGAGATATTCCGCTCTCCTCCAGAAACCTCTTACCTATCTCGGCGGCGAACTCGATTGCATGCAGGTTCTGAAAGCTGCCCTGCCATCTGCTGAACGGCGTGCTCCAATAAGCACCGTAAGGTATGTACACATCCTTGAATGCCATTTATGTCTCCTCCTGTTATCTGTTAATATATTCGTTCTCGCTCGATTTCTCTCCATCAAATCCTCATTTTTCAATCCTTATTAAAGTTTTTCTTTAGTTCTTCATTTAATAATGGTACGATTTCAAAGAGGTCGCCGACAATTCCATAGTCTGCAATATCAAATATCGGTGCCTCGGAATCCGTATTAATAGCTATAATCGTATCAGAGCCCTTCATACCAACCTGGTGCTGGATTTTGCCTGATATCCCACATGCGATATACAACTTTGGCGACACTGTCTTACCAGTCTGCCCTACCTGGTCGGAGCGCGGCCGCCACCCAGCGTCAACCGCTGCCCTTGAAGACCCGACCACACCTCCAATAGTCTCAGCCAGCTCTTCTAGAATGTGAAAATTCTCGGACGATCCCATCCCCCTCCCGCCGGAGACGATAATGTCTGCCTCATCGAGGCTCTTGACTCCGGCTTTTGTGGTTTTTACGACCTCTTTTATTACAACCCGCATGGCCTCCGGTTTTATATCTATCGGTATGGATATTATCTCTGCCTTCCTTGTAGCATCTGGCTTCCGGATTTTCATCACATTCGGCCTTACGGTAGCCATTTGCGGGCGGACATTCGGACAGATTATGTCTGCCA
>SDBU01005086.1_pt1 | contig 15854 bp, 37 predicted proteins | sample 2277071 | NCBI WGS metagenome assembly SDBU01 (sample SAMN10397929, study PRJNA504765) | marine sediment metagenome | isolation source: marine sediment core GS08_GC12, 126 cmbsf | place: Arctic Ocean: Gakkel Ridge, Loki's castle | collected 2008
CTTTTTATAATATGTCCATTCTGAAATCTCTCCACTATCCCATTTATGCTTCAACGTATCTTTAGACATTGCCATTAAGTATAATTGTTTCGATAATCTATCAACAATATCATCACGCTTGATTAACTTAAATAGCTTACATATAAATTTGGTTAGCATTTATTTACCTCCTTTCATATTCGTTATTATAATTTTTTTTACTTCCATATTTTTTACATATTCTTCAAGCATGGTTCTTACTTGGTCTCGTTCCTCATCTACTGAGATATTAAATCCTGCTATGAATTTTATTTTATTATACATATTTTCATACTTTTCACCACGCTTGAGTAGGGCGATGGCTTTGTTTCTATCTTCAGAAAATGATTTTAAATTATTATATTTACTAAATATCTCTGGTGAATAGTCAGTATATTTAGTCCAAGTAAACTTTTGAATAAACTCTATTGCTTCTTTTGTATTCATTTAATCTCTCCTTTCAATTCTAATCTCAGTGCGTGGAAATTCCTTATCACAATAAAAATTAACAGTCGGTTGACCTATACAATCTGCACTATCATCTTTAATGAAATGCAAATCAACTAATACGTCAAGCCAAGATATTAGCCCACCACCTATATAATTAGCTATATCACGCCTTCGTTTATCTTTAAAGAATATATCTATGGTAATTTTAGCTTTAAAATAAGGCAATTCAGCATATACATCTGGCTTAATGCTTTGCTCAAACTTTTTAAATTCTAATATAATCCAACCAATGCGTTCTTTATATTCAGCACGCTTTGACCAATGAAGATTTGTATAAACATTTTTGCTTAATGGAGTTTCATCTATTATTATTAGCATTATAATCCTCCAATTTAATTTTACTTTTTTAGATATGCTGGCTCGAATTCTAAGTTTTCTAATGGACACCATTCAGGTATAGTGTGATATTCTCTATTGGCAATATATTTATATTCATCATTTCCCATTACTTTTAATGTGCATCGCTGAAGAAGGGCTTTTGGACAATCTTTACAATTTTTAACCTTTATTATTTTCATCATTTTTCTCCTTTTTATATATTTTCATTATTAATTTTCCTCCTCGTAATCTTGACACGAATCCATCTCTACAAGCTCACCATATTCGGTATGCTTTAGACAAAAGCACATATCACTATCGAACCATTTACATAAGCCACATATCATTGTATCTGTATTATTATCCATTACGCAATCTCGCCTCCTTTATCACATCACCAATATCAATAGCATCTTCTTTTTGTGCTAATTCTTTTTTTAATTCAGCTATTTCATCTGATTGGTCTTTGAAAATATTAATAGTAAATTTCATAAACCAATCTATTGCTTCTCGGTCATTAAATTTATCTACATTTAAAAAATATTCTTTAGCTTTTTCTAATTTCTCAATACTCACAATAATTCCTCCTTTTATATAAGCCTGCCCTGTTATGTTCGATAACGGTCTTATAGGTAGCTAACCGCACCGTTTGACACCCACATCTGGGTCTGGGCTTTAACCAGCACTCTTATCACAGGACAAGCATATATTATATTATACCATATCTTATACTATATTACAAGATATTTCCAAAGATACCTACTTCCAATCAGGCACATAATGCTCTAATTCGCCCTTTAATATTTCAAGTTCTTCGTTTGTTAATTGTTCAATCTCATCTTTTTGGAATTTCTTACAAAACTTTTTTTGCATTGGTTTGTGTATAAAGTTCTTCTTCATTAAAGCCAAAACTCCCCGCATTAATTCACTTCTGCGCTCAAGGTCGCTTTCACCTGTTTTTGGATTCTTTTCACGCTTCTCTCTTTCACCTACTATATTTTTATCCTTATCACCCCACCACCATTTCATAACTTTACTTGCTTTTTCCTTGCCTAAATCTTTTGCTTTACCTATACGCTTAATTTCTTCTTTGGTTATTAGATGGCTGTCTACTATGCCTTTTTTATCACCTACACCGTATATAAAATCTTTCTGCTTATCAGAAGCAGGTTCAAATTCCATTTCTTCTTGTTCCCTATCTCTGTCATTTTCTATACCTTTTGCTTTTTCTTCTTCAATGACTTCTACTTCTTCTATTGCTTCATCGTTACGGTCAATCTCTTGCTCATCTAAAACCTTATCTATAATTTTTTCTTCACTTTTCGTAACTTGCCCTTCTCTTTGAGGCTCAAATGGCATATCAATAGTGCCATCATCTTTTTCTATGGCTATTTCTTCTTTGGTAACTAATCCAGAGATAGAGAATAATCTTTTAAACATCATTGCTTCTGCACATTTTAATATCATAGCAGAGCCGTATTGTGTCCAGATAGAACTATTCTTCTTGAAATATTCATCAAAATGTGCATATACATATACAGGATATTCCCTGTCATCTCTATATCCGAGAGCATAAGCACCTATAATCTTTCCCCTATCCTTGCACCCGTATTTATGTTTAACTCCTTCTGTAAGTTTTTCAAACTCATCATTTTCGTGAACCACATCAGATATCAAACCCTTATAATGTGAGTTACGATTAGCGATAGCTAAATAACCATCACGAGAAGTCATTATTATAGGCACAGCTTTTTCATTATACTTAATAAACCATATTTCTTTGGTCATAGGGTCTAACTGATATGTCTTTGCCAAATACATAAACATATTAAACTCATCATTCGTGCTACCTTTTGCTACTGTCCGCTTAATTAAATCTATTTGGCTTTTATTCCAACTCAAAGCTGATTTCTCTTTAACAGCAATTTCATTACTCATTATCATTTTCCTCCTTTAATTTTTCTTTCATAGTCGGTAAACTTTTATTTTCAAACCAAAATGCAAAATCTTTTCTAATCATATCTACAATACATTTAGTATTTGTAGAATAACTACGATTAGCCAATGCTTCTAACATTTCTTTTACCTTTACAGGTATACTAAATGATATTATTACTTTTTGTTTAGACATTATTTTACCTCCTTATTTTGAATATTTTTCATAAGCCTGCTCATATCCCATAAATTTATTCTTTTCTATTAGTGCTACTTTGTTCAAATCTTTATCGTAAATGTTCTGCCAATAATGATATTCTTCTTTAAATGTAGATAAAAATTTATTTATTGCATCAATTAAATTATAACTTTGAGTAGATATATTTAATTCATCATTGCTTATATCAAATCTACCAGAATAACTTTCAGTATCATCGTTTTGTTTAACGACAAAAAATGTTTTCATTTTATCTTACCCCCTCATCTTCATTTATATATTTTTTCTTATCCCATTTTTCCCAATCTTCATATAACATAAAAAAGTTTTCACCACATTTAGCACAAGTGCTTTCAAGCATATTTTTATTATCTTTATTCTTTTCAAGCATTACATAATTTTTACACTCTGGACATATATAATCGAAAAAATCTTCTGTTTCAAGTAAACTCATATTATTCACCTCCCCAATAATATTATTATTTTATATATAAACATGTTGCACCCAATATAGTAATTGCACTTGTGAATATATATAATAGAAATATGAATATGTTTTTATTCATCTATATATGATGGTAATTCTTCCAACATTTTAGAAAAATCTAAAGCTAATCGTACCTCATCTTCCTCTATACATATCTTAATTTTTTTAATTACCAATTTTCTTAATGCAACGATAGTTTTCTGTTCTTCGTCTAAAGCCATTATTATCACCACCTTTGTTACACTTTTATATATATTATACTCCTATTATTAAAGAAGTCAAGTGTTATTATATAATATTTATATATGAATATAGTAACACGCACGCAATTTCTTTTTAATTTACAGTGGTTACAGCGATTATTTACATTATTAAATTCAACGAGGGGGTACCCCCATAGAGAAATACATAACAATGCTTATATAACAATGATTACAGACAATTAGCATATATTATTATATTTTAATGTATTTTAATATAATGTTATATATTATATGTTCTTGTATCGTTAATGTCGTGCAATTTCTGAATTTCTATTGAATTTATTAATTATATAAGATTTATATATGTTTTATATAACTTTATAAATTCCATTAAATTATAAAATTGCCATAACAAAACAATACTTAACATATATATATAATAATATATATAAATATATAATAATAAATAACAATAATAAACAATATTATGTAAGTATTATTGTATAATAGTTACAAGCATTTAGCATTTTGCGTATACCCCTTGTTGAATTATAATTTATATATAAGAATACTATAAAGAAATGAAAAAAAAGAGGGATTATTAAATTCAATAAGAATTGAACTTAATATCCCTCAATAATCAGTTATATTGATTTAACTACTTTTATTTAACCTCCTTTTATAAATTATAATTTTCTAATAGTGAAAAATCTCTTACTCCACCATCATCAATATTTTTCCAACTAATCATAAATTTACCATCAAAAGCGAATAAACCTTCTCTTTCTGCCCACAATAATTTATTCTTATAACAACCGCCAGTATAAACATAATCAGGCAAACCCCTTCCTTTAATAATCATTATCTAACATATTATTTATAGCTATACATTCTTTTAACTCTTTAACGTCTTTAGGCAATAAGTGATTAATTATACGTTCAATAGCTTTAGATTTGCGTTCTTCTGCCTTTACTTGTGATAATATCTTTTTTAAATCATAATCTTTCACCTTAATCCTCCTTTATATTAGATTTTAAATAACCTTTATTTTAGGTTAAATCTTATAGTTATATCTTTTAATAGAATAACTGCCTTCTCTCCTGCATATCTGTGTAATACTTTAGGATCATCAAAGTTATATTTCTTTTCTCTTACATCAGATATGATAATCCGTATTGTATTGTAGAAAACAGTTTTTAACTGCCAGGATTTTATAAATTTATTCATAATAACCTCCTTTATATAATATTTAGACGTTCATAGACGTCGTATAAGCCACGAATTTAAAGGTACGCTTGTCTTTGTATGCGTATTTTGGTTTACATAATACAGTTATAAATCATATTCCCCACAAAAACCTCCTTTATTTTTTTAATTTTAATATTCACATTTAACAAAAAAACTAATTAATCTTCCTCCACAAGCTTTGCACCTATTTGTTTTCCAATCAGCATACCAATATCTAATTCCACAACTAGCACATATTACTCTTATTTTTTTCATTTTAGGCCTCCTTATTATTAGATTTTAGCTTAAAAAGTATCTCTCCTCTCTCCTTCCCTCTTTCACTCCTCTTTATACATCACCTCCTCGATTATCGCTTATACAGCCCTCTACGATGCCTTAAATAGCCTTAATAACGCACACTATTGCTAATGTACGCTATAAAGTTATTCTCTGAATAATAGATAATCATATATAGCTCTATTGCCCTTGAATAGCTTTTCATTAATGAAGATACCATTTAATTGACCTTGATATAAAAACCAATAGTTTAATCCTTTCCAGATCTCAAAATCTTTTAGCTCATCTCTTCTATTAGTCCAAGCTCTATAAACTTGTTTATTGCTTATTCTGTTCATAACAAAACTCCTTTATAATATTTAAACGTTCATAAGCATTATTTATTCTTTTTAATTTTATTATAGCAATCTATACAATAATAGCCATCTTTAAGAAAATACCATTCTTTTATTGTTTTCTCTTTATAAGATTGAAAGCCAAACGATTTATTAGTGGGTACCAGCTCAAATATTCTAGTATTACATTCCTTACAATAACGATTCCTTCTCATAACCAAACCTCCTTTATTTTATTTACTATATCCTTATACGACATTGACCCTGCATATTCCTGCAAACATACGTTTAAATATGCAAATAAAGTGAGAAAAGCTCGATACTACCTAAAATGATGTATATAAGGTAGAATCTTGCTATTAGCTGTAATGAGTGTACACTGTGGTGATATACTGTGGTATAGGTTATCTGCGAGATAACGCAGGATACAAATGTATACAGATGTGATATGTGTAAGCATATAGGTACATATGAACATAGGATAATATTATAATATGAATATATGAACAAGTGGACACCCCCCCCATGCCACCCCGCTATTATAGTATATACTCTACTCTGATAATACCTATAATTTTTTAGTCCATATAATATATAATAATAAACTTGACAAGATAACAATGTTGTAGTATAATATGCATGAGGTGATAAAAATGAAGGTAACTGAAACGGCAGGTGGCGTTGTATATACGTTTAGAAGCTGGAGTGAATTTATAAAAGCATACCCGAGATTATTTAATGCAAATAGTGGTCCAGTAATTCGACTGCCCAGATATACTGCGGGATAAAGATAGCCCAGTATAAAATATATTGACAAATGATAATATATATGATACACTTATTGTGGAGGTGACAATAATGAATAGCATTAAATTCTTAGAGTTAGATAACTTACGCAAGCATTATAATTCTAAGGGGCAACTTAGAAAGGGAGTTAAAAAAATACATTTTAGTTATCCGCACCCCGTAATTATAAAAGAGAGCAAAGAAGAATTTATAAAAAAACTAAATTGGAAATATAACTTTGGTATAACTAAATTAATTGGTATATACAGAGAACCAGAAACTTACGGTCAGTATTGTGTTTATTTCAAGTAGTATAAAATATTGACAAATATATCATATTATGTTATAATGTATTTGAGGTGATTAAATGTATTGTTCTGAGGAACGCTATATAGGCGAAACTAAATGGGAGATGCTCAAATTAAAAATATTATCCTTTCTTGGTAATAAAAAAGCTAAAAAAAAGCTATATTATATCTATCTTGATTATTATTATTGGTTTAAATGGCAACAAATAAAATGGAATTATATTCATAATCTGGGGGAGAAAGGTATCGTCTGACGAGAATCCCTTAGCTTTGTGCGAAGGTATTATCGGACAGCACTCGGATTTGATTCCTTTCCCCCTGAATGGAGGCAATATTAATGCAGTGGAAAAGTGAAGAATCGAAACAAAATAGTTTAAATAATCTTAAAGATGGTGGGAAGGGCAGGATGAGAGATGATTATTCTTTATTTAGGTCTTTAATAAGAAATATAAAATATAGATGTAAAAATAAGAAAACCGAATATTATATTACTGTGGAAGATATAAAAGATTTATGGGATAAGCAAAAGGGAACGTGCTATTACTCTGGATTGAAAATGAATTTACCCCTGACAAGTAACGGCTTTAAAGGCAAACCGTTAATGGAGAATTGTAGTGTAGATAGAATTGATTCGAATAAACCTTATCAAAAAGATAATATAGTTTTATGTTGTTATGGTGCAAACATAGGAAAAGGTATTTGGAGTGAAGAAGAATATATAAAATTTTGTAAATATGTAACAATGTATGACTGGGGGGATTAATACGTGGGGGTGTTTGTTCGACAGAAATAGACGTAGGTTTGTTTCTGGACATGAGGTAAAGCTCATCACCTCCACCATATGTGCATAGAATATGGGCTTGTACCCCATAAAGACTACATTTGTAGTAGAAATTGACTACTACCGGTATTTCAGAAAATCTGGCATTGGTCAATTGTTATATCGAAGGTGCATAAAGTGTCCTCCGAAGACACGCTTTGCACTCTCAATATAATAATGTTCATTAATTAGTGAACATTCCCTAAAGATGAACATTTATTAATAAGTATGTAGTAATTGGACTATGTCCGATAGTTGACTTAAAATATCGAATGTAAGGATTAGTCTGGTAAAGTTGACTTAGAAATAAGGATGTCAGATAAGACCATAATAGTTGACTTAAATAATAGACATTCATCTAAAATAATAGATTTAACAAACGTTGATTATGGCATATTTACTGAAAGTGCTATTTTTAGCATTCATTAGAAATAAAAGGAGGCATATATGAAAGGTGTAAAAAGTGGTGGTTCTGGTAAGATAGGTCGCAATAAGGATAAATGTGCTAAATATAGATTAAATCAGCGTAGGGAGAAGAACAAAATTAGCAAGTGGAAAAAATTGATTAAGAATTTGCCTGCTGATAATAAAATGGTAATTCAATTAAAGAATAAAATAAGAGCATTGGAGAAGGTGATAGTATAATGTCTATTGATGTCGATGTTTGCTTTAAGAACGTAGAAGAACCAGAAAAATTTGAGAATATGGATGGCTTTGAAATTGTTAAAGGTGGTAAGTTTCTATTTTTATATGCTGATTGTGGTAATGGTTTAGAATGGTATTTACCTTTAGAAAATATATTGTCTTTCCAAATAGATTATAAGGGGGTGAAGTAAGTTGTGGTTTTTTAAAAAGAAAAAAGTAGAACCTAAAGTAAAACCTAAAGTAGAACCTAAATATAAAGTAGAGGAAAATAGATTTTATGTAACGGTTGATAGAGATAGAAACAATTATATGATTAAAGTTTATGATATGTGGTCAAGTACATTTTTTAGAAAAAATGGAAAAGAAAAGGGTATATTACACTATCAAGAGAGCACGATGCGTAATTGTGAAAATGAAGAAGTGTTAAAACTAATTGAAGAAAGCAAAAATCTATTAAGGGGAAAATTCATAAAGAAAAGAAAAATGCAATGTAAACCGAAGAAGAAAAAAATAGAGAAGAAGAAGGTGATAATAAAATGAATGATTATAAAGGTACTCTAACATATGCAAGCAATACTGTCGGTAGTGGGAGTTTTACAACTACTGATAGTGGGTGTACTGCTACTACAACTAATACAGACCCAAAGTATTGGACTTATACACCAGCGAGAGAAGGAATTATAACGGGGATAGATAATCAAGAACCAGTAGTAATATCAACACCATTTGTTTATCCTACACCATTATATCAAAATAAGAAAGGAGGTGACGAAGATATGCGTTACTTATATGAAGTATTTTTAGTTAACCCAAAGAATGATACTTGTTTTGCAGATAAAATAATTGCAAGGTCTGAAATATCTGCATTGATGAAAACGTATCATAATAGTGAATATGACGGTAAAGTAGATTTTGATGACCTTAAAACTTCTTGCAGAGTATTAATGGAATGGAAGAAAAAAGAATCACTGAAGAAAGCAATAGAAACCATTAAGAAAGCAGTAGAATAATATGATAAAGGGGAAAATTAGAGGTGATGAAAATGCAAATAAGAGAAAATGAATGTAAGATTTACTATAAAGGGAAAGAAAAGTTTCTGCCATTTGAGAAAGAATTGAAACAATTATTTGAGAAAAACGACTTTAAATGTTGGGCATCTGGATTTGATATGTGTGATGGTGTAAGAGATTTATGTTTTGATAAAAAGAAGAAATAGGAGGTAAAAGATAATGGCTTTAGACGAAGAACAGAAAACTATGGTGGGAATAAGAAAACTGGTAGTTAAAAAATTAAAAGAAAGCATTGAGCAAGACAATACAAATGATGCACTTAATTATGTAGCACTATTAAACGAAATACCCTCGTATATAGAAGAATAAAGTAGGTGATATAATAATGGATAACGAATTTTTAACCGTAAGAGATGTAGCAGTAAAGTTAGGCATAAAAGCAGTGACTGTATATAAATGGATTAGGGAAGGCAAGTTGAAGGGAACTTTTCTGAAAATAGGCGGAGTATATAGATTTTCAGAAAAATTGTTGACAGAAATGATAGATAGGAAAATTAATAATGCGCGATAGAAGGGATGATAGAAAGGAGAAAAAATGAATAATGCACCAAATTATTATTTATTTTCTTTTCAAATAAACGATAATACTAATACTGTTTTTGAAGCAAATGCTAAATTAGAAAAAGATAAAGTAATATTTGAATTTAAAATAGATGATAAAACGCAAAAAGAATTAATGAAAATGTTTACAGAAAGGTTTAAGTTGGTAGAAAAATGAAATTAAGTAAAAACTTCACATCACAAGAATTTGAGTGCCCCTGCGGTAAGTGCAAAGCGAAGCGACAGATAATAGTAGAGATTTCACCCATCTTAGTCAGCAAGTTACAATTACTTAGAGACAGGGTGGGTGAACCTATATATATAACATCTGGCGTAAGGTGCAAAGCATATAACAAAAAAATAGGCGGTTATAGCAAATCTCCACATTTAGACGGATTGGCTGTGGATATAAAAATTGATTATATGTCATCTGCGTATATTAAAAATATGCCAGTTACATTAGCACATATAGCAAGTAAAATTGCCAATATACGCATAGGCATATATCCTAACCACTTACATATTGATATTGTGCCACCACACCCAAGCAAATATTGGTTCGTCAAGGCATATGGTCAAAAGGTTATATATTCAGGCAAAGAGAATAATTTAGCAAAGTTTTTAAAGAATAATTTATGAGGTGATAATGATGGATAAACATACTATACCAAAGAAATTTCACGACAGAAAAATTTCTGAGCAATATAAAAGTATAGATGAAGAGAAAAAGCGAAGATATTCTCTACCATTTAAAATATGTATCATTAAAGAATTACTTAAACAAACAATGGAACGACAGAATATGTATTTAAAAAATCCAGATAGTTATGATAGTGGTTATTGGAATTGGGAACAATCTGAAAGATGTGCATTATTAACAGTGTTAGATATATTAGATGATGATATAAGTTGTATTGCAGAAGAAACTATATCTGAAGCACATACTTTAATGGAAACATTAAATATAAGAAATTGTGAAAAATAAACTTGACAAATAGCAAACACTAGTTTATAATAATAAATTGAACTAATGTTTGTGTTATTTGGGGGTCTATCGTGCCTATCCACAAAAAACTTGAGGAGAAATCCGAGAGCACCAAATCGAACTATATACAACACTTCACAAGCCGTGAAGAAGAAATCCTACGCAGAATATTAACTGGAGCAACAAATAAAGCCATATCCGAAGCAATGGGGCTCTCGGAAAATCGAGTATCTTTCATTGTCACTTCTCCCATATTTCAAGCAAGACAGACCGCCTCACAAGAAATCATAAATAAGAAATTTAATGATGAACTCGCCGCTGACCCCGTTAAGAGAAAATTCCACGAAAATGTAAAAATGGCTGCTGATAAGATTATTTCATTAACTAAAAACGCACAATCGGAAAAATTACAAAGAGAAGCAGCCAATGATATATTGGGTTATGATGGTTATACTCAAAAGCCATCAGAAGACCATAGCACCAATATATATGTAGATAAAAGTACAAGTAAACATTTACACGTAGCAATAAAAGCATTAGATATAGATGAAGATTTGTTGAAGGAAATAGATGTAGAAGGAGTTGTAGAAGAAGTTGGAGCAACAAGTAAAGATAAGCCCAAAAGTGTTAGCAGCCCTGGGAAGAAAAAACTTCTGGGTGTTTTGCAGGGGGATAATGCAGAATGATTGGTTGACAAAGGAAGTTCATCTTCCTTTGTGCAATTTTCTGCAAAGTCCATATCCCTTAAAAAAACTCGTAGAACTTCCTCGTGGTTTCCTCAAAACTACAATTGCCTCCGAATATTACCCCATCTGGTGTGCTATTAATAATCCTTCTATTCGGATATTGATAGTGCAGAATACCTTCGATAATGCTGCTAAGCGTGTATATAATATACGTTCCATATTTGAAAAGCATGAGCTCTTTCGTGCACTATATCCTGAACTTATACCAAACTTTAACAGTAAGAGTGTACGTTGGTCGAATGAGTGTGCAGAAGTAAATAGACCTACGACTTATCCCGAAGGCACGTTTGAAGCCGCTGGTATACAGACTAAGATTACTGCCCGCCATTATGATAAGATTATAGAAGATGATTTAGTTACAGCAGAGACAAGCGATTTATCAGAAGATGAGATTGCACCGAATATGGAAGATGTAGCCAAAGCCATAGGTTGGCATAAAATGGCTACCAACTTATCCATTGATTATAAGACATTTGAACGTATACAGATAGGCACTCGTTGGTTTCAGGAAGATATGATTAATTATGTCAAGACCAAAGAGCCAGGATATGCCCGTTATATAATGACTGTTGTCGATGATAGTGGTAAACCTATTTATCCTCAAAGATTTGATGAAAGCGTATTAGAAGCAAAAAAAGAGGAAATGGGTACATATATGTATGCTACGCAAATGATGCTTGACCCTACGCCTTTATCCAGAATGATATTCAAGCCGCAATGGATACGCTATTATAATGTAGCACCTGAAACCAAGAATATATTGTGTATTGACCCCGCAATAGGTGAAACCAAGCGTCATTGCGATAGTGCATTTATAGTGTTGGGGGGTGCTGCTAATGACTTAATGTATGTACTTGAGACCATATCGGGTCAATTAAGCCCAACTGACCAAATAAAACTTGCTTTCGCACTTATGCGTAAATATGGAATTAGAAAATTGGTCGTTGAAAATATTGCTTTTCAAGAAATGCTTGCACAAGCAATGGAACTTGAGAGAGATAGAGTTGACAATAAAGGTGTTAGAATTAATGAAGATGTGCATTTTTCTGTTGTAAGAGAAACCCCTGGTGGTAAGGATAGTAAAGATGCAAGGATAAAATCTATGGTTCCATTCTTTGAATTTGGCAAGATTTTATTAACCAAAGATATGAAGAAGTTGGAAAAGCAATTAAGGGAATATCCTTATGGTAAGAAAAGAGATTTAATTGATGACCTTGCATACTGTATAAGAAATGCAAGTTATAGTAAGATAAGAAAAAAGGTTGAAGTATATGACCCTAATAGTTTTGAAGCTATAATAAAAAGTTTAGACGAAAAAGCAAATAAAGGTGAAAGTCCGTGGGCTCGTGCTCGTGAATATTCAGCTAATGCCCGCCCAAGTATATGGTAGGTGATAATAATGGAAGTCGTAGGATTGATTTTAGCTGTAGGATTTATTTTTGCTCTATTGGTTAGAGCAGTAAAATGATATTAAGGAGTGATAATTATGGTTATGTCACATTATAGAAAAAGTGTTAGTTCGGGTATTCTAACTAATTCTGCAAGAATATTTGAAGAAGAAGGTTGGTTCAATGGTGCAATACTTACAGGTGGAGGCACAGATGCAATCGTAACATTTTATGATAGTGCAGATGAAGATTTAGGTGGTAAGTTAGAAGTAGGATATATAAGTCAAGCTGTGCCATTATTTGACTTTGCAGTGCACGTTAAGTATGGCATCTATGCTGAGGTTGAAAATGGCGGAGAGTTTTTATGTCTGTACGACAAGTAAGGAGATGATTTAGGTGCCCCTCAAAAAAGGTAAAAGTCAAGCTACAATATCAAAAAATATTGCAGAATGTATACAAAGTTATAAAAGTAAGGGAGCAATAGGTGATATTACACCAAGAAATTTAAAACACGCTATGAAAATATGCAGTGGAATCGTATATAAAACTGCAAGGGGAAGCAAAGGTAAGTCGGTAGTTTCAGAAGCGTTAAGGGGAAAATAATGGCAGAAAACAAAGATGTAAAAGAAATCGTAAAATGGACTGAAAATCTCAAGGGTGCACAACAATACATAAAGGATTTCGCAAATCCACTTAATTGGGGTGTATACAGAAATTTTTATCGTGGTGAATTTCAACACGGTCTCAAAGGTAAGCGAAAATATTCAGTAGCACTTATATTTGCTATATTGCGTAGCATGCTGCCGAGGATATACTTTACCAATCCGCAGGTTGTAGTAACCAATGAAGTGCCTGGCTATTATCTGCAATCAAAGATTGTGCAGAAAATAGACAACAAGATGATACGCAAGACAAAGTTAAAACAAACATTAAAAGAATTAATATTAGATGCTGGACTTTGTGGAACAGTCCCACTTTTAACTGGTTTTGATACAGCATACGGATATGACCCCCGATTTAAGGAAATTGTTACAAATGAAGAAACTGGTGAAGATGTCGGGATTGGCGGAACACTGCTTCAGTTTGATGCGAAAACTGGTGATAGATTGGAATATGACCAACATATTATACCAGGCAAACCCTGGGCAGATAAAATTAGACCAGAGTTTTTTATGGTGCCTTACGGATATGACAGGTTGCATAAAGTGCCCTGGGAAATGAGAATGTATGTTCGTCATTTAGATGATGTAAAGAAAGACCCACGGTTAGTTAACGCAAAAGATATAAAGGCAAATGCCATAAGCACCTTTGATTGGATGAAAGAGAAAAAACTGCATATGATGATGCCCAAGCAGAATTATGGTGATTTTGTTTTCCTGTGGGAAATCAGGGATTTGAAAACTGGCAGAATGATGATTATACAGGAAGGGCATAAAAAGTTCTTATATAACGAAAAAGATGAGTTACAGAAATTCGGCAATCCCTATATGGAATTAACCTTTAATTATGACCCATTAACTTATTGGGGTATTCCTGATGCTAAATATTTGGAAGACCAGCAATTAGCTATAAATGAAGTCAGAACACTACAAATGGAACACAGGCGTATATCTAAATTAAGATTTATTTATGACAGTAATATAATTACAGATGATAATGAAATAACTAAGGTGCAAACAGAAGATACTGGTGTCGGTATTAAGGCTGATGGTGATGTGGATAAAGCAATTAAAATATTCCAACCTTATGTACCACCTGATTTTGATATGAATGTAGATGCGATAAGAAAAGATGCACGTGAGTCTGTTGGGCTTGGTCGTAATCAAGCGGGTGAATTTGAAGGTGGCAGGAGAACTGCAACTGAATCTCAAATTGTGCAGATGGCTTCACAGATTAGAGTATCAGAACGCAAAGATATGGTTGCAGATTTACTTGTGGATATTGTGGAAAAATATAATCAATATATGTTCTCCGAATATAATGTGCAGCAGGTAGAAGATATCATTGGACCAGATGGTGTGCGTTATTGGGTTTCATTTACTTATGAGCAGATTAAAAGTAAATATGCCTTTAGGGTTGACCCAGAAAGCGGTATGCCTGTTAGTTCGGAAACAAGGAAGCAGGAAGCTATTATGGTGGCACAATATATTCACAATAGTCCATTAGTGCAAATGGCATTACAAGCAGGAGGCGAAATGCCTTATAATCTTGAGGCATTAGATAGATTCGTGCTTAGTCAATTTGAAGGCGTTCCGATTGAAGAAATAATGCCAATGAGAGCGGGTGCAGGTGGCTCGCCTGAAACTCCTATATCAATAGAAGGATTGGAAGAAAAATTAGCCGCAGGTGGTGAATCTGATGCCACTGTATAAACTTAAATGTAAAAGTTGTAATAAAGTATTTGAGCAAATGTCAAGTGTAGATGACAGGTTAAATATTAGATGTGATGAATGTAATGGTAACACTGAAATTATGATACAACCAGTAGCATTTCATATATTCGAGCCATTTTTCCATCCTAATTTAGATAGTAAACCTGTATGGATAAAAAGTAAGGCTCACTTAAAAGAGGAGAGTGATAAAAGGAATTTTACTTCCTATTATTAAGGGGAAGGAGGAGATATCCCGTGATACGAGGCAAGGAAGATAAAATAGTAATTACGAGAGACGAGGGCTCTGAGAAAATTAAAATCGAGGTAATCGGTTTGTGGACTGGAAAAGACAGACATAGGATTAGTAGAATGTTATTAAGAGCAATGAGAGTTGCTGCTTATAAAGAAAGACAGGTTCGCAAACAAGCTGACCAAGAAACAAAGAAAGCAAAAATTGTTGACCCTACTGAACAGAAGCGAATGGAAGGATTAAAAAAATATTGGGCAGCTAAAAAATTAAAAAAATTAGAGGAGGAGAAGAAAGATGTCCGAGGACAACGTAAACAAAAATCAAAATGATGATTCAAAAAATAAGGAGATAGAACAACTTAAACGAGAAAAAGCTGCAATTGAAATGAAATTAAGA
>SDBU01005087.1_pt1 | contig 15847 bp, 12 predicted proteins | sample 2277071 | NCBI WGS metagenome assembly SDBU01 (sample SAMN10397929, study PRJNA504765) | marine sediment metagenome | isolation source: marine sediment core GS08_GC12, 126 cmbsf | place: Arctic Ocean: Gakkel Ridge, Loki's castle | collected 2008
TCATTTGCCTGAGGGTATTGAGATGGTGATGCCTGGTGACAACGTGACGATGGAGATAGAGTTGATCATGCCGATCGCGATGGAGCAAGAGCTTCGTTTCGCGATTCGTGAGGGCGGCCGCACGGTGGGCGCCGGCGTCATCGCCGAAGTGATAGAGTAGTAGAAAAAGAGTAGAATGTAAACCACGCGGAGCTGCTGAATATGCCCAGAGATCGAATCACGTTGGCTTGCGGTGAATGCAAACGTCGCAACTACGACCTGTCCAAGAACAAGCGCACACATCCCGAACGCGTGGAGTACCGCAAGTTTTGTCCCTTCTGCAACAAGCATACCATGCACAAGGAGACGCGATAGATCGGATTTGTGACAGGCCAGTAGCTCCAACTGGTAGAGCGCCGGTCTCCAAAACCGGATGCTGGGGGTTCGAGTCCCTCCTGGCCTGCAGACTATATAATGTGAGTAGATTGAATTGGAAAAGATCAAGAAGTTTCTCAAGGAAGTTGTCGCCGAGTTGCGCAAGGTGACCTGGCCGACCAAGGACGAGTTAATCGGGTCTACAATTGTCACAATTGTCGTCTCTTTGATTGTGGCGATATTCGTCGGCATTGTTGACCGTATTTTGACACTTGGGGTCAGGGCTATTTTTGGTGGCTTTGGAGGCTGAGAAGCTGATGGCAATGCACTGGTATGCCGTTCATACCTACTCCGGGCATGAACAAAAGGCTAAGAAATACCTCGAGTCGGCGGTGGTTAACGCCGGCGTGGAGGACAAGTTCGGTGAAGTGTTGGTTCCGACTGAAGAAGTAACCGAGATGAAGCAGGGTCGTCGGTCGACCTCGACCAAGAAGTTCCTGCCCAGTTACATTCTGGTTCAGTGCGAGTTGGACAAGGTTACGCAGGAGTTGGTCGTTTCGACGCCGGGCATTACGAATTTCGTCGGCGGCGCCGGCAAGCCGCGACCGCTCAAGAACGCAGAGGTCGAGCGGATCGTCGGTCAGGTCAATCGCAGCCGCACCGAGGAGCCGACTGAGTTTCCATTCCAGGCCGGCGACAGCGTCAAGGTGATTGATGGACCGTTTGCCGATTTCGCCGGTACGGTCGGCGAGGTCAATATGGAGCGTCGCAAGGTCAAGGTTATGGTATCGATATTCGGTCGTCCCACTCCGGTCGAGTTGGATCTGCTGCAAGTAGAGCAGGTGAAGAAGTAGAAACATACTGATTACTGGAGATAAGGCAACGTGGCAAAAAAGATTGACGGCTTCATCAAACTGCAGATTCCGGCCGGAGGCGCCAACCCCGCCCCACCCATCGGTCCCGCCCTGGGTCAGCGCGGCGTCAATATTATGGAGTTCTGCAAGGCCTTCAACGAACGAACCAAGACCGGCGGTGGTATTCTCACGCCGGTGATTATCACCGTTTACAAGGACAAGTCGTTCACCTTCGAGACCAAGACGCCGCCCGCTTCGACTCTGCTGAAGAAAGCGGCCAAACTGGTCAAAGGGTCCGGTGTTCCCAACAAAGAAAAAGTCGGTCGGGTGACCAGGGCGCAGGTCCGTGAGATCGCTGAGACGAAAATGGAAGACCTGAATGCCTCCTCAGTGGAGACGGCTATGCTGATGGTTGAGGGCACGGCTCGCTCTATGGGCATTGAGGTGGACGCGTAAACTAAGTATAGATATGTACACACAATTCGTTGGGACCTGAGCGGCTGTGGCCGTGATCAGGGAGAATAGGAGATAATGAAACATTCCAAGAAGTACCAGGAAGCCCGCGGCAAAATCGACCGGAACAAACGGTACGTTCTCGCCGAGGCGGTCAAGATGCTCAAGGACTGCCACTTCGTCCAGTTTGACGAATCGGTGGAGGTGGCTGTCCGTTTGGGGGTCAACCCCAAACATGCCGATCAAATGGTTCGCGGCACGGTGGCACTGCCCCACGGCACCGGCTCTACCGTTAGGGTTGCGGTGTTCGCTGAGGGTGAAAAAGCTACCGAAGCCCAGGAAGCCGGAGCCGACATTGTCGGTTCGGCCGACCTTGCTGAAAAGATTCAGGGTGGCTTCACTGATTTCGACGTTACCGTGGCCACGCCGGACTTGATGCGGGTGGTCGGCAAACTCGGTAAGCTGTTGGGACCGCGCGGCCTCATGCCGAACCCAAAGGCCGGCACGGTTACCATGGACGTCGGCAAGGCGGTCCGGGAGGTCAAAGCAGGGCGCATTGAGTTTCGGGTCGACAAACAGGCGAACATCGCCTCGGCGGTCGGCAAGCTCTCATTTGACAACGATAAGATTGAAGAAAACGTTGAGGCGTTTGTCGACGCCATCCTCAAGCTCAAACCGGCTGCAGCCAAAGGTGCTTATTTCCTTGGCGCCTCTATCTGTAGTTCCATGGGCCCCGGGATCAAGCTGGACCACCAGGATCTGCTGGCGGCAATCAGAAAGTAAGAGAGGTAGATTCAGGATGCCGAAAGCAGAAAAAATCGAAACTGTTGCGCAGTATAGAAAACTCCTTGAGGATTCCAGTTCAGTGTTTGTGACCGATTATCAGGGTCTCAACGTCGCTGACCTGACCCTGCTTCGAAAGAAGCTGCGCGAGAGTAACATCAAGTTGCTGGTGGGCAAGAATACCCTTTTCAGACTTGCCGCCAAGGAGTGCGGGAAATCCGGAATCGATGAGCATCTGGAAGGACCGACGGCTATCGTATTTACCGATGATGACCCGGCCACGGCCGCCAAGATTCTGCACGATTCGTTCAAAGAGCATGAGTTGCCCCGCATGAAGGCGTTTTGGCTTGACGACATCGCTTACGATGCCGGCGATATCAAGAAGCTGGCCGATCTGCCGTCAAAAGACCAGTTGTACTCTATGGTGGCGGCGGCGGTGGAAGCTCCCATTGCCGAATTGGTCCGGTCGCTCGATGCCGTGCATCGGGAATTGATCGGTTGCATCGACGCTCTGGCGGAGAAGAAAAAGGGCGAGGAGTAGTCGGTGATTCTGGTTTGTGGGGAAACCTTTGTGGTTTCCCAGGATCTTTTCATATTGAAAATAAGTTGTATTAATTGTTGATTTCGTGAGGTTGAAGAAGTGTCTAACGTAGCGATTGAAGAAATTGTCGACAAGATTGCAGTTCTGAGTGCAATGGACCTGGCCGACTTGTCCAAAGCTATCCAGGATAAGTTTGGCGTAACAGCCGCCGCTCCGGTGGCTATGGCTGCCATGCCGGGTGCCGCCGCTGAGGTTGAAGAGCAGACCGAATTCGACGTAGTTCTTACGGCCATCGGCGACAAGAAAATCCAGGTGATTAAAGCAGTACGCGAGTTTACTTCGCTTGGTCTGAAGGAAGCCAAAGAACTGGTGGAGAGTGCTCCGGTCAAGGTGAAAGAAGGGATTCCGAAGGACGAAGCCGAAGCGATCAAAGCGAAGATCGAAGAGGTTGGAGGCATCGCCGACATCAAGTAATTGTAGAGGACATGCTCCGAGCCGGGAACCGATCGGCTCCCGGCTTGGTTTGACTACCGAAAATTCCCATGTTTCGTTTTTTGGTTGGTTGATTGACTGCTAAAACGGCTCCCCACGTGGTCGGGGAGAAGATGAAAGTAAGGTGACAGGATCATCCAGACCGGTCGACAGGATAACGATAATTTGCGTACTCCCCGGGTTCAGCTTGCCCGGCAGGGTAGGCTTACTTATTAACTGCAGGAGGTTACGCCTTGGCTCGATCAGCAGTTTTGACACGCAATAGCTATGGCTTATTGCAGGATGCCACTGATATGCCCAATCTCCTGGACGTACAGGTCCGCTCTTTTGAGGCCTTCCTCCAAAAGGATGTGCCTGCCGGCAAGCGGGCCAAACAGGGCCTTCATGGCATGTTTCTCGATATCTTCCCGGTTACCGACGTCCGCGAGAATAGTTTGCTGGAGTACGTTGGTTACTACCTCGGACCGAACCGTTACAGCATCGACGAATGCCGTGTGCGTAATATGAGTTTTGCCGCTCCGCTCCGCGTGACCATGCGGCTTATCACACGGCAGGGTGAGGGAGATGAAAAGGAAGTCAAGGATATCATCGAACAGGACGTTTACCTCGGTGAACTGCCTTTGATCACGGAGTGGGGAACGTTCATCATAAACGGCGCCGAGCGGGTGGTGGTCAGTCAGTTGCACCGCAGCCCCGGCGTATTCTTCGATGCGAGTATCCACCCCAACGGTAAGAAGCTCTATTCGGCTCGCATCATCCCCTATCGCGGGAGTTGGGTCGAGTTTGCTATGGACATTGGTGATGTCATGCACGCCTACATCGACTCCAAGCGCAAGCTCCCGGTGACGATGCTCCTGCGGGCGCTGGGGTTCTCTACCGACGAAGACATCATCAATCTGTTCTACAACGTAACGAAACTGACCCTCAAGACGGCCAAGCTGGAAGCGTACGAGGGTTCCTTCCTGGCCGAGACCGTCGTCGACAAAGAAACCGGCGAGGTGCTTTTTGGCGCCGCTGAACCGATTGTTGAAACACTTATCGACAAGCTGATCGCACAGGGCCACAAGAGCGTGCGGATGGTGCACCGGGAGGAACGTAGTGAAGTGTTCGTCATTCTCAATACGATCCGCAAGGACCCGACCAAATCGCGCGAAGAAGCCCTGGTAAAGATTTACTCCATGTTGCGGCCGGGTGAGCCGCCCACGCTGGAGATGGCAGAGACCCTTCTGGAGAGGTTCTTTTTCTCCAATAAACGCTACGACCTGGGTGAAGTCGGGCGCTACATGATTAACCAGCGTATGGGATTGGAGATGCCGCTGGACAAGACGACGCTGACCACCGACGATTTCGTAGCCATTATCAGATACTTGACGGGTCTGTGCAATAACGCCGGTTTCACCGACGACATCGATCATCTCGGCAACCGCCGTGCCCGCACGGTGGGTGAACTTCTGTCAAATCTGTTCTCGGTCGGTCTGTCGCGTGTAGCGCGCACGATTCGGGAACGACTCTCGCTTAAGGATCAGGACAACCAGACGCCGCAGTTGCTGGTCAACGCACGTACGGTTTCATCGGTGGTGGAGACGTTTTTCGGATCGTCCCAGTTGTCGCAGTTTATGGATCAAACCAACCCATTGTCGGAGTTGACCCACAAACGTCGCCTCTCGGCCCTGGGACCCGGTGGCCTGACCCGCGAGCGGGCTGGTTTTGAGGTGCGCGATGTGCATCACACTCATTATGGCCGAATGTGTCCTATCGAGACGCCGGAAGGACCGAACATCGGCCTGATAACATCGCTGGCTACATTCGCCCGCATCAATAGGTACGGTTTCATCGAGACACCGTACCGTAAGGTTACCAAGGGCAAGGTGACGAATAGCATCGAGTATCTGTCGGCCGATCGGGAAGACCGCTTCTACGTAGCTCAGTGTGACGAGGCGTTCGATTCCAAAGGTAAATTCGTTTCGGATAAGATCGCTGTCCGCCGGCGTTCGGAGTACCCGGTCGTCGACGCCACCGAAGTAGACTACATGGATGTTTCGCCGCGTCAGTTGGTGTCGGTGGCGGCATCACTGATTCCATTCCTTGAGCATGACGACGCCAACCGCGCCTTGATGGGCTCCAACATGCAACGCCAGGCGGTGCCGCTGTTGAGAACCGAGGCGGCCGTAATCGGTACCGGACTGGAGGGCAAGGTGGCCGCCGATGCTGGAGCTGTTGTCAAAGCAGCTTCCGCCGGTACTGTTGTCTATGCCGATGCCAACAGGGTTGTAATCCGACCCGACGTCAAGCGGCGGGCCGGCAAGTTGGGCTATGACGAAGATTTCGAGTATCGCTTGACCAAGTATCGCCGCTCGAACCAGGACACTTGTATCAGTTTCAAGCCGGTGGCGCAGACCGGTGACCAGGTCCAGGAGGGCGATATCATCGCCGAAGGTCCGGCTGTCGACCGTGGTGAGTTGGCGCTGGGGAACAACACCCTGGTGGCTTTCATGCCCTGGCACGGTTACAATTTCGAGGATGCGATCATCCTGTCGGAGCGCCTATGGCGTCGGGACATCTTTACCTCTATTCATATCGAAGAGTACGAACTGCAAGTGCGCGACACCAAACGAGGCGCTGAGGAAATCACTCGGGAAATCCCCAACGTCTCGGAGGAAGCACTTCTCAACCTGGACGAAAACGGGATCGTCAGAGCCGGCGCCGAAGTCGAAGCGGGTGATATCCTGGTGGGTAAGGTCTCGCCCAAGGGTGAGACCGAACTGTCACCGGAAGAGCGTTTGCTTCGCGCCATTTTCGGCGAGAAGGCGGGTGACGTCCGCGACGCCAGTCTCAAGGCGCCGCCTGGAATGAAAGGTGTTGTGATTCGCACGCGGGTATTCAGCCGCAAGGAACGTACGGAAGAAGCCAAGAAGCAGGAGAAGCTGCAATCGAGCGAGATCAGGAAGCACTATACCAAAAAGATCAATGACATCGTCCTCGCGCGTGCCCGGGATGTCGGCCAGTTGTTGGATGGCAAGACGTCGCAGACGATCCGCGCGATTGCCGACAACAGCGTGCTCATCAGAGCCGGTCACAAGTACCAGGCCGATTTCACAACTGATTTCGACTTTGATAGCGCTATAGCGCCTGAGGGATGGTGTACTGACACGATTACCAACAACCATGTCAACAGCGTTCTCAAGGAGGCCTCCGATCTCATTGAGGCCAAGCGCTCCCAGATGGAAGTCGAGATCGACAAGGTGATCCGCGGCGCCGAGTTGCTGCCCGGGGTCAAGCAGTTGGTCAAGGTCACCATTGCCATCAGGCGTAAGATATCCGTCGGTGATAAAATGGCCGGACGCCACGGTAACAAGGGCGTCGTGTCGAAGATCGTTCCAGTGGAGGATTTGCCCTACCTGGACGACGGAACTCCGGTTGATATCATCCTTAATCCGCTGGGTGTGCCGTCCCGAATGAACGTCGGACAGATCCTCGAGACACATCTGGGTTGGGCGGCCAAGCAGCTTGGCGAGCATATCGCCAATCCCGTTTTTGAGGGCGCCTCGATCGCTCAGATCAAGGAGAAACTGGCCGAGGCCGGATTACCGGAGAGCGGGAAACTGACGCTCTACGACGGTCGTACCGGCGACTCGTTTGATGATCCCATCACGGTGGGTTACATCTATATGTTCAAGCTGTCTCACCTAGTGGATGACAAGATCCACGCTCGCTCAATCGGCCCGTACTCGCTGGTGACGCAGCAGCCGCTCGGCGGTAAGGCCCAGTTCGGTGGCCAGCGCTTCGGTGAGATGGAAGTATGGGCGCTGGAGGCCTATGGTGCGGCGCACACCTTACAGGAGATGTTGACGGTCAAGTCCGACGATGTCACCGGCCGCAGCCGCGTTTATGAGGCGATCGTCAAGGGTGAAAACCCGCCGGAACCAGGTCACCCGGAAGCCTTCAACGTCTTGATAAAAGAATTGCAGGCGCTTGGTCTTGATATCAGGCTGATCGAGAAGTAGGAAGTGGCCGGTTTTTGCTGCCGCCCGGACGCGAGCGGTGGATGAGAATAAAAGGAGTCGAGCATGGTCGATGGAATGGGAAACAGGCCTCAGAGCAGCAAGCCTGCTGATTTCGCCGCTATCCAGATTCAGATGGCCTCACCGGAGGTAATCATGTCCTGGTCCTATGGCGAAGTGACTAAACCCGAGACGATCAACTACCGTTCCTTCAAACCGGAACGGGACGGTCTTTTTTGTGAGCGCATATTCGGCCCGGTCAAGGACTGGGAGTGTAACTGCGGCAAATACAAGCGCATTCGTTTCCGCGGCATTGTCTGCGATCGCTGCGGCGTCGAGGTTACTCAGTCGAAAGTACGGCGCGAACGCATGGGCCACATCAAACTGGCCGTTCCGGTTTCCCACATCTGGTACTTCAAATCACTGCCGTCGCGTATTGGCCATCTGCTCGACTTGTCCATTCGCGAACTCGAACGCATTCTGTACTATGAAAACTACCTGATGATCGATGCCGGCAACTCCTCTTATGAGGTAGGCGATGTTCTGACCGAGGATGAGTTCATCGAGCTTGAGGAAGCCGGTAAGACCTTCAACGCTATGATGGGCGCTGAAGCGGTTCGCGAAATCCTCAAGAACCTCGACATCGAAGAAACGGCCATCACGCTCAGAGCTCAGGCCAAGGTGGAGACGTCCGCCCAGCGTAAGAAAGATGTTCTGAAGAGGCTGCGTATTATTGAGTCGTTCCGTCAGTCCAACAACCGGCCCCACTGGATGGTATTGGACACCATCCCGGTTCTGCCGCCGGACCTGCGTCCGCTGGTGCCGCTGGAGGGTGGTCGCTTTGCTACCTCCGATCTCAACGATCTCTACCGGCGGGTAATCAACCGCAACAATCGTCTGAAAAAGCTGCTCGATATCCAGGCGCCGGAAGTCATTCTGCGCAACGAAAAACGAATGCTGCAGGAGGCGGTCGACGCGCTGTTTGACAATGGACGTCGCACCTATTCCGTGCGTGGTGATTCCAAACGGCCGCTCAAGTCGCTCTCCGATTTGCTCAAGGGAAAGCAGGGTCGTTTCCGCCAAAACCTTCTGGGCAAGCGTGTCGACTATTCCGGCCGTTCCGTTATCGTTGTCGGTCCCGAGTTGAAGCTCTACCAGTGCGGGTTGCCCAAGAATATGGCGCTGGAACTGTTCAAGCCGTTCATCATCATGAAGCTTGAAGAGAAGGGCTACGTACAAACAGTCAAATCGGCCAAGAAACTGGTTGAACGTGAGCGACCCGAGGTCTGGGATATTCTCGAGGAGATTATCGAGGATCACCCGGTGATGCTTAACCGTGCCCCGACGCTCCATCGTCTTGGTATCCAGGCTTTCTTCCCGGTGCTGGTGGAAGGTAAGGCGATCCGACTGCACCCGCTGGTGTGTGCTGCTTTTAACGCCGACTTCGACGGTGATCAGATGGCGGTGCACGTGCCGCTGTCGTTCGAAGCTCAACTGGAAGCGCGGCTTTTGATGCTGGCCTCGAACAACATATTGTTGCCTTCGTCCGGTCGGCCGGTTGTGGTGCCGTCACAGGACATGGTGCTTGGGTGCTACTATTTGACCAAGATCAAGGACAGCGCCAAGGGTGAGGGCATGGGCTTTTACTCTGTTGATGAAGCACTATCGGCGTACGATGCCGGTCATGTCGATTTGCATGCCTCTATCAGCGTGCGTCAGAACGGGCAGATGCTTAACACCACCCCCGGCCGTTTGATCTTTAACAACGTGCTGCCGGACGGAATGCCGTTCTTCAACGACGTCGCCGACAGGAGCCACCTGGCCGACATCGTCCACTGGTGTTACTGGAAGCTCGGTCAGAACGAGACGGTGAACTTCGTCGACCGACTGAAGGAAACCGGATTCGAATATGCTACGAAGGCCGGCGTGACAGTGGCAATTGATGACCTGATCGTACCGGAGGCGAAGGCAAAACTGATCGCTGCGGCGGAGAAAGAGATAGCCAAGATTCAGAAGAAATATGAACGCGGTGTAATCACCAACGGAGAGCGTTACAATCAGGTCATTGACACCTGGACTCGGGTGACCAGTGATATCTCCGATGCCATGTTCGACAATCTGGCTGTCCAGAGGGGTGGGTTCAACCCGGTCTTCATGATGGCCGACTCCGGTGCTCGTGGCTCCAAAGAACAGATTCGTCAGTTGGCCGGTATGCGTGGTCTAATGGCCAAGCCTCAGAAGAAAATCACCGGCGGCGTCGGTGAGATCATCGAAAACCCGATCATAGCCAACTTCCGCGAGGGCCTTTCGGTGCAGGAGTATTTTATCTCCACCCACGGTGCCCGCAAAGGACTGGCCGACACTGCTCTCAAGACCGCCGATGCCGGTTATCTGACTCGCCGGTTGGTTGATGTCGCCCAGGATGTCATCATCCGCGAAATGGACTGCAACACTATCCTGGGGCTGGAGGTCTCGGCCTTGAAGGAAGGGGAGGAAGTCATCGTCTCTCTCGCCGACCGTATTCTGGGGCGAGTTACTCTGGACGATATTTATGATCCCATCTCCGATGAGTTGATACTCGAGGCTGGAAAGGAGATCCGCGAAGCAGAGGCTGCGGCCACTGAGGAAGCCGGAATCGATATGGTTCGCATTCGTTCGGTTCTGACCTGCGAATCCAGACGTGGGGTTTGCGCGGCTTGTTACGGTCGTAACCTGGGCACCATGAAGGTGGTTGAAATCGGTGAAGCGGTCGGTGTGATTGCGGCTCAGTCTATCGGTGAGCCCGGCACCCAGCTTACTCTGCGGACCTTCCATATCGGTGGTACCGCTGCGCGCATTGCCGAGCAGTCGCAGGTCGAGGCCAAGCACAAGGGTGCGTTGAAGCTTGAAAATGTTAAGGTGGTTGATCGCGAGGATGGTACGACCATGGTGGTCAGTCGCGACGGCGTCGGCGAGGCGCATATTATCGATGATCGCGGCCGCGTCCGCACTCGGCTGAAGATTCCGTATGGCGCCCACCTGTTGTTGCGGGACGGTGCTGACCTCAACAAGGGTGACATCATCTTTGAAGCCGACCCGTACTCCGGCGTTATTCTTTCTGAGCGAACCGGTAAGGTCAAGTTCAAGGAAATCATTAAGGACGTCTCTGTACGCGAAGCACACGACGAACAGACCGGTTTAATTCAGTTGATTATCATCGACACCAAAGAGAAAAACCTGTTCCCAACCGTACTGATTGAAAGCCCTAAGGGCAGGACCTTGGCCAGCTACCGTATCCCGACCGATGCCCAACTCCAGATTACCGATGGTCAGATGATCAAAGCCGGTGATATGATTGTCAAGATGCCGCGTGTTATCGCCAAGTCTCGTGACATTACCGGCGGTCTGCCGCGGGTAGCTGAGCTATTCGAGGCACGGCGGCCACACGACCCGGCGGTGATTTCGGAGATTGAGGGTGTCGTCGAATTCGGCAAGATCGTTCGTGGACAGCAGCAGATCGTAGTCGTGGGTGAGCAGGATGAGACGCGCGAGTATCTTGTCCCGCACGGCAAACACCTGATGGTGCATGACGGCGACCGCGTCGAAGCGGGTGACCGACTGTGCGAGGGCGCAATCGATCCACACGATATTCTCGCCATTCTCGGTGTATACGAAGCGCAGGCCTATCTGGTTAATGAGATCCAGGAAGTCTACCGCCTGCAGGGTGTGAAGATAAACGACAAACATATCGAGACGATTGTCCGACAGATGATGCAGAAGGTGCAGATCGAATACGTTGGTGACACCAACTTCCTCGAGGGTGAGAAGGTCGACAAGATCAAACACTCCGAGGAAAACGCCCGAGTGATTGCCGAAGGTGGCGAGCCGGCCACCTCCTCGCCGCTTCTCCTGGGTATTACGCGCGCCTCCCTGTCGACCGACAGCTTCATCTCCGCGGCTTCCTTCCAGGAGACCACCAAGGTGCTGACCGAGGCGGCTGTAGCCGGTAAGGTGGATTACCTGGTCGGACTTAAGGAAAACGTCATTATCGGACACCTCATTCCGGCCGGGACCGGCGTGCTGAAATACAAGGCGCTGCAAGTCGAGGCGGAGGAGGAGCCTGAGGAAGCCAAACCGGATGGAGTATTGGTGACCGACGAGGGTGAAGCGACGACCATAGCGGACATTTTCAACAAAAACGCTTGACATGATTTGGGTATATAAGTAAACTGTGAGGCTGTATATTTGATTCAGGTTGAATTTGATTCAGGTTGAATAGGTAAGAAATTAGTTAGGAGAAAGATTGCCGACCATCAACCAATTGATACGCAAAGGCCGAAAAAGGGTCTTTGAGGCAACCAAGACACCGGCTCTCAAGGGATCGCCGCAGAAGCGCGGTGTATGCACTCGTGTGTACACGTCTACCCCCAAGAAGCCGAACTCCGCCCTGCGGAAAGTAGCCAGGGTACGGTTGACGAATCAGATGGAAGTTACTGCGTATATTCCCGGCGAAGGGCATAATTTGCAGGAACACTCCATCGTGCTTATCCGCGGCGGCCGTATTAAGGATCTTCCGGGTGTTCGGTATCATATTATCCGTGGCACCATGGACACCCTGGGTGTGGCGGATCGTAGGCGTGGTCGGTCGAAATACGGCACCAAGAGGCCAAAAGCGTAGGTTTTACTGGTAAGAAGATATGTCCAGACGAATCAAAGCGGAAAAACGACCCCCGATTCTTGACTTTAGATACGGGGACAAATTGGTTACGACCTTTCTCTCATGTCTGCTGAAGGGCGGCAAGCGGTCGGTGGCTGAGCGGATGTTGTACCAGGCTATCGATACCGTTGAGAAAAAGACCGGCCAACCCGGACTTGAACAGTTCCAAAAGGCTGTCAACAATGTGAAGCCGGTGCTGGAGGTAAAGTCCCGCCGGGTGGGCGGCGCCACTTATCAGGTACCGGTGGAAGTCCGGGCCGACCGGCGTACGGCGCTGGCTATCCGCTGGTTGATCAGTTATTCGGCGGCAAGAAGCGGCAAGACGATGGCGGAGAAGCTGGCAGGCGAGTTCATGGCAGCAGCCAACAACGAAGGCGCCTCGATTAAGAAAAAGGAGGACACGCACAAGATGGCTGAAGCCAACAAGGCTTTTGCCCATTTCAGATGGTAGATATTGAGTTGCCAGGTTAGAACGTCTCAGTAAATGAGAACACTTATTCACGTTCCTTGTGTTAAGGAGGTTGTTGTGCGACCTTGACAGTTTGAATCTCAAATTGCCTTCTGGTTGTTCTCCTCCTGCTGATTCGAATAACCGAGTGTGCAAAACGCTCAATCGGTGCCCCAGGCACCGGCTCCTTTAGTGCGGTCAGTCAGGATTTTTTTTGTCAGATAATCATGAATTTGAATCACGTTAGAAATATCGGTATCATGGCTCACATTGACGCTGGCAAGACCACCACCACCGAGCGCATTCTGTTTTATACAGGCAAGACGCACCGGATGGGTGAGGTCGACGACGGGGCAGCGACGATGGACTGGATGGAGCAGGAAAAAGAGCGCGGGATTACTATAACCTCCGCAGTGACTACCTGTTTCTGGCGTGATCATACTATCAACATCATTGATACTCCCGGGCATGTCGACTTCACCGTTGAGGTGGAGCGGTCGCTTCGCGTTCTTGATGGTGCCGTGGCTCTCTTCTGCGCCGTCGGTGGTGTTGAGCCTCAGTCGGAAGCCGTCTGGCGACAGGCCGACAAGTATGGTGTCCCGCGTATAGCCTACATTAATAAGATGGACCGGACCGGGGCGAACTTCGCTGCTGCCCTCAAGGCCATGAACAGTAGCTTCGCTACCCAGTGTGTAGCAATCGCTATCCCGGCGGGAGAAGGCGAAATGTTCAGCGGTATCATCGACCTGCTCACGATGAAGTTCCGCGTTTTCCACGAGGATTCTCAGGGCACGAAATATGATGATCTTGAGGTCCCCGACGATATGCTTGCTACCGCCAACGAGTATCGCGAAAAACTACTTGAGGCGGTGGCGGAACACGATGACTACCTGTTGGAGCAATTTCTGCACGATCAGGAACTCGACCCGGCACGGGTGCTAAAGGCGGTGCGAAAAGCTACCATCGCCAATAATATGGTACCTGTGCTCTGCGGGTCGTCATTCAAGAACAAAGGAATTCAGAAACTGCTCGACGCAGTGATTGACTTCCTCCCCTCGCCGTTGGATCTGCCTCCGATCGAAGGGCGCCATCCCGCCAAAGCCAACAAAATAGTTCTGCGCAAACCAGACCCCTCTGAACCTATCTCGGCGCTGGCCTACAAGATTATGGCCGATCCTTACGTCGGCAAACTGACCTATATCCGAGTTTATTCCGGACAGGTCAAGACCGGCACTTATTTGCTCAACCCCAATCGCGGTCACAAAGAGCGCGTTGCGCGCTTGCTTAGGATGCACTCGAACAAGCGCGAAGATATCCAGATTGCCTCGGCCGGTGATATCGTCGCCGTAATAGGCATGCGCAAGACCACTACCGGCGACACGCTGTGCGATGTCAAGCACCCGGTGATTCTCGAAAAGATGACCTTCCCCGAGCCGGTCGTATCGGTAGCCATTGAGCCCAAAACTCAGGTTGATCAAGACAAACTGGACGATGCTTTGACGCGGCTGGCGGCCGAGGACCCGACCTTTCAGGTTCATCATGACGAGGAAACCGGTCAGACTATCATAAGCGGGATGGGTGAATTGCACCTGGAAGTGCTGACCGTGCGGCTGATTCGCGAGTTTGGTGTCGCTGCCTCTATTGGGCGGCCTTCCGTGGCTTATAAGGAGGCTATCACAAAAGAAGTGGAGACAGAGGGCCGGTTTATCCGGCAGTCCGGCGGCAAGGGGCACTACGGTGTGGTCAAACTGAGACTGCGGCCCACAAAAAATGGCGCTCATTTCCAATTTGAGAACAAAATCGTTGGCGCAGCCGTGCCAAAAGAGTATATTCCCGCAATCGAGAAGGGTATCCGGGAAGCCATGAGTTCCGGCGTGCTGGCCGGGTATCAGTTGACCGGTATTCACTGCGAACTACTCGATGGCAGTTCGCACCAGGTCGATTCCAACGAATCGGCCTTTCGAGTCGCCGGCCATATGGCGCTGCAGAACGGCGCCAAGAAAGCGGCGCCGGTGCTTCTCGAACCGATAATGGATGTAGAGGTTGTTGTTCCCGAAGCTTATATGGGCTCGGTGGTCGGTGACCTTAACTCGCGACGCGGCAAGATAAATGGAATGGTGCCGCGCGATGGTGCGACCGTGATCGCTGTCACTGTCCCACTGTCTGAGATGTTCGGGTATGCCAACACTCTGCGGAATATCTCGCAGGGCAGAGCTGTCTTTACAATGTTGTTTTCGAAGTACATGCCCGTACCCGACGAGGTATCGCAGAAGATGTTGGAACACGTGAGATAAACGGAGGTAGTCGAAGGCTATGGCGAAGGAGAAGTTTGAACGGACAAAGCCGCATGTGAACGTCGGCACGATTGGTCACGTTGATCATGGGAAGACGACGTTGACGGCGGCGATGACGATGGTCTTGTCACGCAAGACTGGTACCTCGGTGCGTTCGTTTGATTCGATTGACAACGCTCCCGAGGAACGCGAGCGTGGGATTACGATTGCCACCGCTCACGTCGAGTATGAATCGGACAAGCGTCACTATGCGCACGTCGATTGTCCCGGACACGCCGACTACGTGAAGAACATGATCACGGGAGCGGCTCAGATGGACGGAGCTATCCTGGTGGTGTCGGCGGCCGATGGTCCCATGCCTCAGACGCGCGAGCATATTTTGTTGGCTCGTCAGGTGGGTGTGCCTTACATCATCGTTTACATGAACAAGATTGACCAGGTAGATGATCCTGAGTTGTTGGATTTGGTTGAGCTTGAGGTTCGCGATTTATTGAGCAGTTACAAGTTTCCGGGTGATGATATTCCGGTGATTCGTGGTTCGGCGTTGGAGGCGATGACGGCCGGGGCTGATGAGTCGAAGCCGTTGGATGATCCGGCTTTCAAGTCTATTCACGAGTTGCTGGACGCTTTGGATACATATATTCCACAGCCGAAGCGTGAGAAGGACAAGCCTTTTTTGATGCCGGTAGAGGATGTATTTTCGATTACCGGTCGCGGGACGGTTGGTACCGGTCGCGTTGAGCGTGGTAAGATCAAGCAGGGGGATCCGGTGGAGGTTCTTGGTATTCGGGAGACTCGCAAGACGGTGGTTACTGGTGTCGAGATGTTTCGGAAGATATTGGATTACGCAGAGGCCGGCGACAATGTGGGCTTGTTGCTTCGTGGAGTTGACAAGACTGATTTGGAGCGTGGAATGGTTATAGCGGCTCCT
>SDBU01005088.1_pt1 | contig 15846 bp, 9 predicted proteins | sample 2277071 | NCBI WGS metagenome assembly SDBU01 (sample SAMN10397929, study PRJNA504765) | marine sediment metagenome | isolation source: marine sediment core GS08_GC12, 126 cmbsf | place: Arctic Ocean: Gakkel Ridge, Loki's castle | collected 2008
TTCGATAATCAACAAATATATTTTAGAATACGTCAAGCCACATTTTGCCGTCGATAGTTACCGCAAAACAGTCGATAGATTTTCGATAGATTCAATGCCCCGTTGAACGTCATCCAGATCGATAGATTTCGCGTTTTAATCGATAGATTTTCGATAGATTCATTTTCCGTCGGTATTGATTTCGTAGCGTGTCGCGCGCCCTTTTCCACGCTGGACGAGCAAACCTCGTTCCACAAGATCAGAAAGATCCCTATAGGCAGTGTTGTATGAAACCCCGAAGGTGCCACGACACCATCCGCTGGTCACTTTTCCTTCCTGTTGCACCTGAACCATTATTTGTTTCTGGCGCTCATTCAATTGTGCTTCAATCGATGGCGGCACAAGCACTTTTGTATCGACAGGGGTTCGCAATCGATCAAAATTGCCGTCAGGCCCCGGTAGGGTGACTTTAAAATAACCATCCCGCTGATCCAATTTGTGATTATCCAAACCATGGTCGCGCATCGCGGCACGCATCCGCTCGAAACCCGTACCCCGCTGTTCCATGAGATCAAGAGCGGCCATGCACTCCGCAATGACCGGATTTCGGCGGCAGGATTCATAACGGCCGCGTCTCAGCTTGGCCAAGGTCAATGGTTTGGGTGGATAGCCGGGGCTTGAAATGACAAGTCTGTCCCTGAAAATCTCCAACCGAATCTTACGGGTTGTGTCTTCGTAGTCGCGATGAGCAAAGGCATTCACCAACGCCTCACGAACGGATTTCTTCGGATATTCATCCAGCTCTATGTTGTTGATCCCAACGATACGCGTTGGATGCGCCGTGTGGTCATATACGAAGGTGAGAAGATCTTCAATGAGACTTGGGATCGGACTACTGAACTTTTTTTGTGCAAAGGGCTTCGAGGTGACTTTAACGTCTCGGTAAGCATCGGCCAGCACCTGGCATTGCGGGAACCTCATTGCCGAATCATGACCGAGAAACACAACACCGCCCGCCGTCGGATATAAATCCCCGGACTCGCCATCTCGCCAGACCAACCCCCGCACCCTGAAAACGGGAGCCATTTTGGTGATAGGCAGTGATTTTGCGGACGTTCCACGCAGATATGCAAAAAGGGATCGGCTTGCTTCGACATCCAAATCACCAAGCGCCAATTCATCCTGCTGAAAGGCCTCGAATGTGGAAGCTGCTTCAATCGTCTCTTCTCCGCTTTCAGCAACACCCGATTCGGGGACGATATTCCGTTCCTCTTTGACAACCTGTGCCAGCCATGTGGATACGTTCTTCTTCAGATCAATACGATCTATGAAGCGCTTGTAAGTGAATTTGTCCGCTTTGATCTGACCTATGAACGCTTGGGTTTCTGGCTCTCGTCCACGGTCGTGCCGTCCTTTGATCATAGCCAGAGACGGCATATCCTTTTTTCGTGCCAGGTTATATTCATGATGTGTGGCGGAATTCTTACCCTCTATCGGTCCATATTCCCGATCAAGCATGAGGACGTAAACCTGACACTTATCGAGTTCTTTCAAGTAGGGCTTTTCCGTTGGCCGGGACGGGGGTGGCAATTTTTCGAACAGGACAGGCTCGAAATGTTCTTTTAAAAACGGATCCGTCGTGATCAGCGAAAAGATCGCCAGTCGCTCAGGTTCCAATTCCTTTTGGACCGAACTGATGAAGAGCCTGTATTTTTTCTCCGCCATAAAGATATTCCCTAAAAACCACGTCCTTTCTTGAACGAAAGAACAATCCACCCAGCATCTCTCATCCGTTGCTGTAAGATAAAGCTCGGAATGCGCTTGCGTGAGCCGCAGCAAAAGCAAATTGCGCTATAGAATCTCTTCTTCTCTTTCTTACTTCATCATTATGTCCCTAATCCATAGTGCCTTGGCGTTCAATCCCTTCATAAGTCAGGTCTTCATTCGAACGTATGTGCATCCGAGACTGCCACCAGTGGCAGTCTCGTCTCAATCCCTTCATAGATCAGGTCATCTTTTAAGTTTTGTCCGTTGTCCGTTGTTTTTTCCGGAACCTTTCCGATTGATTTCAAATATGCGTTCAGTTTGGGCGACAGTTCATCAACTTAAAAATAGCTCCGATAAATGATAGAGCTCATAGCCCCTTGTCAATTGTCAGTGCCAGCCGCACTTATATTATAAAACTCAAGCCATAGCCATGCGTAGCCCCGCGGGAGTAATCATAACCTCATCGAAATCCTTTCTTGTTTTTCCAACGGACCACGGACAACTGACAACGGACACCCAATTGAGCGTTTTCGCTCAATTGGGGTACCAAATCCCTTCATAAGTCAGGTCATCATTCGAACCTCTTTTACCTCGATCCACCGTATTACAAGGCACCGTAGTCTCAATCCCTTCGTAAGTCAGGTCACCAATCGCACGGCATGATAAAGCGGATTGGCGTTAATGGATTGATGGAGTCTCAATCCCTTCATAAGTCAGGTCTTCCGTAAAAACACTCTGGCTTGCCTTCGTAATGCACGAACTCCACGAGTCTCAATCCCTTCTTAGTCAGGTCTTCCGTCAAAACTCCGGTCAATCTGGGCCAGTTTCTTATCAATGACCTGTCTCAATCCCTTCTTGGTCAGGTCCTGGCCTCCGGCCGAAAGTGGTTAGTTATTAGGGACGTAGAGACGTAGTGTTTTCCTTACGGGAATTTCCAAGAGTACACAAACCTAAAAACAACCACCATTAGAGCGTCCCGGCAAGCGGTATTAAACCTTTCATTTGTTACACTACATCCCTATGTCCCTTCCTCCCTACATCCCTGCGCTGAAAGCGCGCATCCCTTCGTAAGTCAGGTCATCATTCGAGCTCCGTGAACCGTGAGCTTTCCATCGACCTTATGCTGTCTCAATCCCTTCATAAGTCAGGTCATCTTTCGAATTCAGCGTGTAGGTGATGCTGATTGGAGGATTGATACGTCTCAATCCCTTCATAAGTCAGGTCACCATTCGAACAGGAGGAACTTACTAATGCACGAAGGCGAACTGATAACGTCTCAATCCCTTCATAGATCAGGTCATCTTTAATTTTTGTCAGTTGTCAGTAGTCCGTTGTCCGTTGTTTTTTCCGGAACCTTTCCGATTGATTTCAAATATGCGTTCAGTTTGGGCGCCAGCTCATCAACTTAAGAGTGGTTCCAATTAACGATAGCGCTTCTAAACCGTTGGTAGTAGCGGTCGCCTTTGTATTATTGAAACTTAAACAATGCCAGCCCCAGACGGAGTAATCATATCATCATCGAAAGCCTTTCTTGTTTTTTCCAACGGACCACGGACTACTGACAACGGACACCCAATTGAGCGTTTTCGCTGAATTGGGGTACCAAATCCCTTCATAGATCAGGTCATCTTTCGAACAGGCCCCATTTAATGCTGTATAAATTCAACCTGTTAAACCCCCAATTTCTGTAATCCTACCCCACTAAAATCAGAATTGGCATTCAGATTTTAGACAACGGGGCTTCGCCCCTTTTGTATTCGCCTCAAAAACATCTCTCGCAAGCGTTAGCGAAACTTCCTCGTAATCTGGTTGAATCCAACATGAAAGCAGTGCGCCAGCATTGCGTTTTCTTTTTCTCGGATGCCCTTTTCCGAAAAAAAGGTCTCAATCCCGTCATAATCCGGTCAAATGTTGAACTTCTCATTTATCCAGAAAGCAGGAAATGTTCATGTCTCAATCCCGTCATAATCCGGTCAAATGTTGAACATCCCGGAAAAACGCTTAAAGATAATGTGAAAAAAGTCTCAATCCCGTCATAATCCGGTCAAATGTTGAACCCCCTTCCATTTTATTTGTATCCCATGGAACAAAAACCCTAAGCAATAAATATAATTGTATTTTATTAATACCTCGGCAAGCCTCATTTCGACTTTCATTTGTATCACTAGTTTGAATAAGTGAATATAACCTATCAATATTTATGGAAATAGGCTAACTTTCCCCGTATTTTACCATTCGGGCAAAGACGTTACAAAAAATAATATGTAATTTCCTATAGTTGATTTTTATTCCCTGCCCCCACCGCCACAAGCGCCAACCTCTTCGTAATTCAAGTTAATTCAGAGCAGTGCCCTAGCACTGCGTTTTCTTTTTTTCGGATGTCCTTTTCCGAAAAAAAGGTCTCAATCCCTTCGTAAGTCAGGTCATCATTCGAACTGGTACAATTTAATGTCTAATAAATGCAGGCTATTAAGCCCCCGATTTCTGTAATCCTTATTTTTCGGCCCCCTTTCTGAGCAAATCATTGTTTTTCCTCCTGCAATAATCGCATTTAATTTTTATAAATACAATGTGTTATCCGCATTTTGTAATCCTACCCCACTACAATCAGAATTGGCATTCAGATTTTAGACAACGGGCTTCGCCCCTTTTATATTCGCCTCAAAAACATCTCTCGTAAGCGTTAGCGAAACTTCCTTGTGATCTGGTTGAATCAAACATGAGGGCAGTGCCCTGGCACTGCGGTTTCTTTTTTCCGGATGTCCTTTTCCGAAAAAAAGCTCTCAATCCCTTCATAAGTCAGGTCATCTTTCGAACCTACACCACAGGAACCGATCTGATACTCGCCCATACGTCTCAATCCCTTCATAAGTCAGGTCATCATTCGAGCAGCCCGAAAAATTTGCAGATGATCTCAGAAAATTGGGGTCTCAATCCCTTCTAATTCAGGTCATCCGTCAAAACATTCCGTTCAAGGATTTTGATACGAATTGGAGTGTGTCTCAATCCCTTCTTAGTCAGGTCTTCCGTCAAAACGCCATTAGAGAACGTGCTTTACCCAAAATATTGGTCTCAATCCCTTCATAAGTCAGGTCATCATTCGAGCACCGCAAAGTGGCGACGGTATGACAACTTTCCCACGTCTCAATCCCGTCATCATCCGGTCAATTTTCGAACCCCTCTTCCGTTTATTTTGTGCATCATATTATGCTACTTGCAACATATTAAAAACATTTATTAATTTCGAAAAATCGTTAAGATTCATTTTGATTTCCCGCTCACTTGAACAACCTGAATATTTGATAATAACTAACCAATATTACATCAAATAAGCTAACTTTTTCTTCCATTCACCATCTTTAAAAAAGTCTCGTGTGAAATGATGTTTAATTTCTAATAGTTGTTTTATGCTTATTGTTTTAAATTTCGGGTAATCTTATCATTTTTATCGCCAACTTTTTTCGCTGCTAAGGTAACTCATCTTTACCCTGGTTAAATATCCTCACATTAAAAGATGCCGCCGCTGACATTGGAAAAATGTATCGAAATTGATCGAATTGGCGGCACCTCATTACCGGATACGTCGTTTATTCATGTGCCATCATAATTTGAAAAGAATCGATCAGTAACAAATCTCCACTACATCCCTTCCTCCCCATATCCCTAATCCCTTCCACCACTAGACGCTTAATCCCTTCTAATTCAGGTCATCTTTCGAACGCGGTTGACACCATCTATGCCGGAAAGCAGTACAAGTCTCAATCCCTTCATAGATCAGGTCCTGGCCTTCGGCCGAAAGGGGTTAGTTATTAGGGACGTAGAGACGTAGTGTTTTCCTTACGGGAATTTCCAACAGTACACAAACCTAAAACCAACCACCATTAGAGCGTCCCGGCAAGCGGTATTAAACCTTCCATTTGTACACTACATCCCTTCCTCCCTATGTCCCTACATCCCTGCGCTGAAAGCGCGCATCCCTTCATAAGTCAGGTCATGGTTTCAGACTCACATCTTGGACAGACACCGCAGACGGACTTGCCCCATCGCAATCCCTTCTTAGTCAGGTCTTCCGTTAAAAATTCCCGCTGGATCGGCGGTGATCAGGCGGTTGGCTCGTCTCAATCCCTTCTAATTCAGGTCATCCGCCAAAACACGGGTACGGTTAAGGTTGTGTCGGGTGAGTTGGAGTGTCTCAATCCCTTCTTCTTCAGGTCTTCCGCTAAAACATTTATGTCATGAATGATCGTGGAGATACAATAGAGTCTCAATCCCTTCTTCTTCAGGTCTTCCGCTAAAACGCCATTTTGAGATATTTTCAATAGATGTTGGTGTTTTATGTTCATTTTCAAAGAACGATATCGTTTACTTCCGGTCATGAAATACCACATATAACAACTGATATGACTCATTAGAGTAAAGATAAACTTATGAAATAAAAATAGAAAATAGTTCTTTTAGCCTTCAAAGGAATAACTCTGGAAAAAATTAAACCCTAAAAGCACTGGCCCATCCAAATCTTAGATAACGGGGTTACATCCCCTAATATCGTTTAAGCATCACACAGCTTAATATCCGAGCAGTGCCTCAGCACAGCATTTTATTTTTTCTCGGATGATCCTCCCGAAAAAGGTCTCAATCCCTTCATAAGTCAGGTCATCTTTCGAACAAAAAAAGGATATCTTAAACACAAGAACATTAACAAAGTCTCAATCCCTTCATAAGTCAGGTCATCATTCGAGCACCGCAAAGTGGCGACGGTATGACAACTTTCCCACGTCTCAATCCCTTCTTATTCAGGTCTTCCGTTAAAGCAAGGTCTATTATAACGGTGCACTGATCGGTACCGAGTCTCAATCCCTTCATAAGTCAGGTCATCTTTAGAACATCAGGTGGTCAGTTTCACGGAAAGCTGGTTTTCAATCAGTCTCAATCCCGTCGTCATCCGGTCAAATGTTGAACATCAGGCGGCCATGGATAACGGCCCGGCGCAGTTTCAATCCCGTCATAATCCGGTCAAATTCCAAACTTCCAAGCGGAGATTCAATGTTTATGAGAGCTTCGTTTCAATCCCGTCGTCATCCGGTCAAATTTCAAACCCCTCCAGTTTATTTTGCACCTCACATAATTCCACTACCAACACATTAAGAACATTGATTGATTTTGATAATTCGTTAAACTTCATTTTGCTTTCTCGCACGCTTGAGCAATCCGAATATATACTGATAACTGTCCAATGTTATTAAAAATAAGCTGACTTTATCTTCCCTCCACCTACTTCTGTTTTTCTTTGACCTTGAATTTGCCTTTAAGTATAGACAGATTCGCCGGGGCTGAAGCCCTGCGAGAATTATCCGGCGTCTTCCCTTCTTTCGTATCGATAACATCAGGTTGTTTTGACATTTTTATTTTTTCGTCTTTACTCTTGTTGATATCCTCGTCTTCAAAACAGGCCTTTACCCATCCCATCGGATATATGCCCTCAGCGAGATTGCGTGTATTTCCCCAAGATTTTTTCTTGCCGGGAGGTTTTGGGTTTCGGTAGCGATCAAGCGTTACGCTTTCAACTCCGGAAAACCGACCGATTCTCAACAGAAATGAGTTTTGATCTAAAGTTGTATCAAGCAACTTTTTTGAGACATTTTCAGCTTCAGTATTTTCATAAAATTTTTGATGCTCATCTTCCATTTTGTCTCTGTAAAATTCAGTGCATGATTTTACAATCTGCTCTCTGGTTAAACTGGTGCTTAAAAACTCTGTTGAAAAAAGCTCTTCATCAAAAATGATCTCGGTCTGGAATTCAACGAATTTTCCGGTAATATCAGAATGGGTAATTTCACAAATCATCTGAATATTGTTGGCTTTTAATGCTCTTCCGTTTGTTTTAGATACGTTCTGTATTTCACGTATAATTGTGGCACCCTTTTCCAGGCACTTGTCTCTTATTTTTAATCCCCGAAAGGGATCGTTTTTAGCGTCTTTGTATCCCAAAACCTTTGATTCAAAGGCGTATTCGTCTCTAACGCTTTTGGGTTCAGGCAAGTTTTTTTTCTTGGCAAGTTCGGAAATAACCGCCGTGCGAATGGCGCCTTTAAGGGAGCTGCCAGGCACGAGAGGCTTAGCCTCCCCTTCTGTTCTGATAAAAGGGCTGATCAACAACTGATTTCGTATGTCCCCTTTTTTGGAATGATAAGTTTCTATCACATGAGGATTCACCGCAACGGAGTAAAAAGATTGCCGATAGGTATCAATATGCTCCAAAACATACTCTCGAATTATTAAAAGGTCGCCTCTGTCTATCAATTCCTCCAGTTTCAACCGTTCGGTATCATTTATTCCCGCTACGAACCTTTCAAAAGATATTTTGTATAGCCTTTCCCCTTTAATGATATAGCTCAAGGGATCTATCTCTCGCCCTGAGCCTATATGAATGGGAGATAAAATTTCACAACTTAATTTATGTGTCTTCATGGTTATCCTCAATATGAATGCCGATGGGAAAGGCCAAGGCATAGTGTCTGATCTTATTATTTTGGTGAACATCATTTAATAGCGAACCGTATGCTTTTCCGCCAGAGTAGTCGTTGTCATAGAAAGTTGAACCGGATGAAAACATTATAAGGGGTTTCTTAAACGGATTCCCTCCTGCTTCAGACGCTCCTTTAGCGTAAAGGCCGCCCAATTTACCGAATTTAAGAAAGGTTTGATAATAACCTTTTGTGGGATCCTTTTTAGCGGGAATATAGGAAGAGAGTGTCATAAATGCGTTTGGATTTTCAGCTTCAGGCAGGTCGATTCCATCCTCAATTTCAAAGTCAAAATATCCCTTGCCGGTCGACTTATCTTTTCCAAATCCTCCGGCTTTAATATACTCAAATATTATATTAAGGTCTTTTTTTACAAAAAAATTCGTTTTTAAGTATATTTCAAAAATCCCACTGTTTTTATCTTCAAAATCGTAAAAAAACTCTTCTTGAGTATACAACCCCCCGGTTTTAACATTGCCTTCTATCCTGTTGATCGTATTATGCTGTACAATACTGCTCTGTTCCTTGCTTAAATCACTTGCAACGGAATCATATCTGTCAAACATTGCTTTAAAGAGTTTGCTTGGGGTTAGCTTTTCCTTTTGAAGCATTTTGAAATCATTTTTAGCAATGCACTCCATCTTTTTTATATGCTTAATTTTAAAAGAGTTTTCTATTCTGTCACCTGTTTCGACTACCACTTCCAACTCTTCCTGTTTGATCGGCCGAATAATCGGTTTAGGAAGGTAGCCTTTTGGGAAGCCGTTGCTAACAAGGAGTGGAGGTTTTTCACTGTCATCAAAACTGTTAAGGAAAGCATCGAGTTTTTTTGATGACTCTCCATTGAGAAACCTTATCGCCCAGCAGATATGACCAAAAATGGTGTCAGACTGAAACCGAGTTACAATGGGAGACTTAAGCGTTATTACAATTGTATAATCACGGTACTCATTCATTTTATCATTCCAATTCTATAGTTGGAAAATCTGAAGGTTTTACCTCGCTAAGATCTTTTAAAACTCCATTGTTGAGTTTTACTTTGAATTTAACCTGTCCGCATCCCCTGCTTCCGGCACCACCGAGGGCATCCATTTCGATGAGTTTAAGTCCATCCAGAATATGTTCAAACATTTTTTCATCGGAGACACCCTGGTCACCACTTTCAAACACCCTGTAGCTCATTTTGAAAGAGAATTTTGAGCCGGACAAAACCCTCTCAAAGTTTCTAGGATTCGCCCTGGCCGTAATTCGGTTGATGGTATTTTCCCATTTGTCTTCGGTTAAATCACTGGGTATCCAGTTCGGGTTTTTTGCTTTTAAGGTTTCTTTATACTCCTGGTCTAACACTGCATCCCTGACAATGAGACGCGTAGGACCGATCCCTGCATCTTCCGCCGATGTCCCGAAGATAGTGCATATGGGGCATGTTTTTTCCCCACACCATTTATGAACCTCTCCAAAATCCCTTCTGTTTTTTGGGCTTGTTTCGACTTTGCCAAGTTTCCACTCAAGTAGCGACCTCATTTTGCCCTTGATGGAGGAGCCAGGAATATAGGGTTCTTTTGTCAGCGGATGCTTGATAACCGGGTTATCTTTACCGCCGATTTCAATAATGGCCGTGCTTCCTCCAATATGAAGCCCTGTTAGAGCCTCTATGGTTCCTTCGATTGTTTTATAACCAATAAATTTCATTTTTAGCGGCCTCCTTGCCCGTAAAAAAAACCCACTACAGATTCAAAGCACAAAGCAAATGCTTTGAAATCTTTCCAATCCTCGATATTATCTACCATCTCCTCAATATATTTTCTAAACTCATCCGGCACCTTTCTGTCCCTTCCCGTTTTCGGACATGCATATGCTACTTTGGATTTCATCATTTTTACTAACGGCCTGAGTTTAGAGAAATCAGCATCCGGGTTTTCAAGACTTTTAACTCTTTCTTCCAGCTCTTTTGCCTCAATGTGAAATTTGCGCAATTGTGCAGAAGTCAATTTCGGGTTCCGCTGCCATCTATCCTTTGGGGACTTTGGATAGATAAAGCTTTCAGCCCACGATTTTGCCTGATCCGTTAACAAAGTTTCTCTAATCTCTTTTTTATTTTCATCCTTATAATAATAGTTTGCCATTCATCTGCCCTCCTTTTCCTTTAATGCATCTTTTCTATTTTCAAAGTTTTGCAATTTTTCCTTAAACTGTTGGAAATATAAAAGATAAGCTTCAAGAAAATCGATGATCATTGCCGCATCAACGCCTGTAACCTTATTCCCCCTATATTTATCTGGATGTGCACTCCAATCACCAAAGTCTTTTATATTCGTTGCTATGTTTTTTAAATCAGAAGAAATTATTCCATTTTTATGTAATTGCTCAATCCTTCTCCCTAAAAAGGTTATTTTATTATTCTCTCCTTGCTCCTCAACTATACTTGCCTCTAAAGATCTTCTACACATCATTAATGCGGCAGTATAAAGATCGAAATTAAAGCAAGTTAATGCTTCTAAATAAGCTTCCTTTACAGAATAAGGCTGATTATCATATACTTGGTTATTAATTTCTCTCATTACTCCAGCCTTCTTTATGTAACTTCGACAAATCCTCAACAAGGATGAAAATGCACTTTCTTTTTCATCTATTCTATATGAAGGCAAGATAACAGCCATTCCCTTTCCTTTTCTGCATTCAAAAGCAATACAAGCTTCTCTATCAGGACTCATTTTAGCTAAAGGTGTCACCTCTATGCACTCTTTAGAGCCGGGAAGATGGTCGTAATATAAAAAGTTTGATACTCCTTTACAGATATCAAGATAATAATTTACAGGAATGAATGCTATTGGGTAATTGTGAGAGTTTCGTTTAAATATTAATCTTGAAGAGTATTCTGGTACAACCTCGGCCAAAAAATCATAACAAATAAATTGTTGTATATAATATTTATCCATATCTGGAATGTTTTCTTCATCAAGCTCTTCAAACTCTTCATCATCTCGAATATCAAACTCCAATCTTTTAATTGGTGATCCACATACAATAACCAATATTAAATTGTTTTGTTTTAATAAATTCTCATCTTCCAACTCTGTTTTAAGCTTGTATAATAATGGTGCTCTTTCTTGCTGCATTTTTTTTTCGATCGTCACGTCGATAAGAACCGCTTGGTATCCAATCAATGCAGAAGGAAAATTAGTATCTGTCCATTTGACATACTGAATATCCTTTTGGTCTAATAACTTATGGAAATGATCGGAAATTACTAGTATGTTCATTATCCTTACCCTCTATTCCGATATAATGCCCAAAAAAGCGGAATTTTTATATTATATATCAATGACTGTTCATCGAGTTTCTCATTGAGCAGCAGTTGTAAGGCCATTTTCTCTTCTTTGCCTTGTATAATCCGGCCGTCTTTATCCCATTTGATTATGTTACGACCGATATCGTAACTTAAACTTGAAAGATATTTTAAGCCTTCCAGCTTTTTGTCATTCAAAAAGTTCAATGCCATCTGGTGATATACATTCAGCCTGTAAAGAAATGCCGTATTGATTTTTGAATCTTCATCCTCAATGTTCAATTTGCTGTTCAGGAATAAAAAGAAATTTATTGCTTTTGGGAGTTGATCCCATTCGATAGTTGTACCGAAGAGGGTTATTCTGTTTTTCCCCAGTGTTTTTGTTTGCTGCAATTTTTGGTATTTTTCTTTTGATTGCTGCAATAGGGTTTCAGCTTGATGTATGGCCGAAGCGATAGGATGTTTAGGCTTTACAAAAGCAAGTCCGGCAGATAGCGTAATAAATGGATTGTTACAGGTAAATTCCCTGAATTTCAGGTTTAAAAAGATTGAAAAGACAATCATTGTCTCCCACGGCCCCACCAGGACCATATCATCACCACCGGAATAAACCGTGTAAATATTATTAAAGTTTATCACATTCTCTTTGAGGTAGGCCTGGAACCTTTCTTTTTCTTCAATATCGTTTATCTCAGTTAAAGCGTTAATAAGAGCTTTTTTATTGTCTTTCGACATTATTTCTTTTATCCATCCTGAAAAGAAAAGCTCGACCATTCGGCTCATGGTTAAAAAGCGTGAAACCGTCTTCCTGTCGATGTCATCATATTCTTTTTCTGCCCTTCCGGGGTTCTCAAATCCTTTGGAAAATATTAATCCCAGGTTATCTATATCTGCCTTCAATACACCCAGAAAGTCACTGCCAAGGATCTTTTCTCCTTTTTCCCATTTTGAATGTTCGCTAATTCTTTCAAAACTAAGTACACTTCCATCCTCTCCTAACGGCACATGGTTTGCGATATATTTTTTCAATGGTTGCTTACGGTTATTTGAGCCACAAACCAGATGGACGTGTCCGATGTCATATAGCAAATAGTATTTTTCGCTGTTTTCGTATTCTTTTAATAGCTCCACATAGTAACTTTCTTCACTTTCTTTACCCTTATTTAACCTGTCACTGTAAATTACGATCTGTTTTCCTTTCTTTTTTTTTCCCAAAGGGCCTTTGCCGAATGCGACGTAATTGCATTTGGGGAGTTCGCTGCCAATATCAAATTTATCCCGGTAGCATATCGGGCAGGTCGTAATAATACCACCGGTATCAGGGTCGCCCTCTTCACAAATCCCCGGGCCTTTTCCGCATATTTTACAATCTCCTTTGCCGTTGTACTGCGCATACATTTTGTCAGCCTTGAAGGCTGATACATCCCATTGGCCCGTTTCCGGATCGATTAAAACATTTCGGGACTTTCTGAGCTTTTCTGTCTCAAGCCGGTGGAACATTTTGTCTGCGGTTTTAAAAAAATCGTAAATTTTCAGCTCATCCCTGCAAACATGAATATCCATCCAGGACATCAAAAAGGAAAACTGGTTAAAAAAAGACCGGTGTATTTCGTTTTCGATTTCCGTTTTGACGTGTTGAAGAATATTGCTTACGCCTTCGATATTCGGCGCAAGCAGAAGGAATTTACCCCCAGCGGAGAAAAGATTACACACAAAAGGAAGGTCAAGGGAATGGAGTATTTTGTGAATGGTAACTTCTGAAAATACGGAAATGAAGAATGAACGCGCCCTAAGCCTTTTTGATGCACCGCCCGAACCCCTGTTTGTAATGTCAAAGATATAATCCTGTATCCCCGAAAAATCACCGCCAACAAGATAGAACTCATTTCGCCTGCTCCAATTCGTACCTTTTTCAATGGAGGATATATGGCGCTTATACATGCAGGCAGAAAATGCTGCTGTCGATCGCAGATGATCATAAAGCGACACATCCGAATTTTCATACCATGTATCACTCGGTACGGACCAAGTATATTTTTCCAGTAAATTCAACCAGCAATTTAAGATATCCTCAAACCTTTCATAGGATAAAAAATCAGGAATCGCGTTTTCAAATTCCTTGATAAGTTCCGCATATTCGTGTTCGTTTAAAGCTTTAATTTGATGTGGAAAGGATGTTGCCGGGTCAAGTTTGCTCAGATGGTATCCGTATTTTGGTCTTTCATCTTTAGTTTTTACATCCAGATTTATATTTGAAAAGACAGATGTAAGTGGAAATCTCTGACGGGATACACCTTTCCTTCTATCTTGGCTTTGGTCTCTTTCAGCACAGGAATAGCTGTCTGATTCCTTAACAATTCTAAGTAAAGCCCACACCCTTTCTTTTTCTTTATCTAATTTATTATCAAAATATGCATCTTGAAGTGCACCCGCCTTTGATGAATGGTGATGACAAACCATCAGTTTCATAAGCTCCATATCGTAAAATTTATCATTTTTCAGTTTGTCACTAAATCTGTTAATAAACTCTAAAGAAGCCTTTTCGTGCGTAACTTCGTATTTGTCAGGCCCACGGTGCAAAAATTTTCCTATGTCGTGCAACAAAGCTGCCAACACAACGGCTTGATACTCTTGTTGGCTAAATCCTTCCATTTCAGATCCTCTCATTTTATTTAATACAGTTCAGACCTTATCTCCCCCAACCCAAACGCCGTCTGTTTCCCGATATGGGTTTGTTCGCAGAACTCTATCAGCGGCATAAATTCATCCAGCACCCCTTCATATGTCACCGCCCCCAGCATGCCGCCCATGAGCATCTTCTGATCTTGCCTTTGGGAATACCTGTGCCAGTCATACCAGCGCAGGTCGGATTCCGATTCCACAATGCGCACCGTTTCGGCCCGGCGCACCAGCCCCTTGAAATCCAGATCCGGCGACTGATCACCGTAGCAGCGCAGCAGGCTATCGACCCGGCGCAGCATGGCCCGCACCAAAAGATGAAAGGGCAGTTCGGCCGAAAGGCGGTTCTGGAATTTCAGGCGCAAGGGGGTTTTGAGCATTATTTTCATACGCGAACCATTGCGGGAAGGTTCTTCATTGGGTTGCTTCAGGGTTAGGCGAGGAAAATCGTCGCTCATATCGAGGCGTTGATCCGTATCCGCGTATATGGTGCGGCCATGGTGCTCGACCGCTTTCAGGGCGAAGCGGCCGCGGCGGCCCTTGAGTTTTTTACCGATGCCGATTTTGCCCATTTGGTCAAAGGCGTAGATGAAATAAGGCAGGTAGCGGTTGATCTGTCCGAACAGGAGCAGGTTGAAATCAAAATAATCGGCGGCGGAAAAATTGGTCTGAGCGGTCGGTGGCGGCTCAATGACGAAAGGATGGGGAGGAGCGGCGATCCTTGCGCCTGGGGGCGGGGGAATCGCATGATGCGTTTCGAAAACCAGAGCGTAGATGCATTGTGTTTTGAGCAGGCACTGATCGCATGTTTGGCGCTTTAAGGCACAGACCACTTTTTTTAAGGCGTGGCCGAATACACCCCGAAAAGTCGATCCTTTATAAGCCGGCAACCGGGCTTCGCTTTCGAAGCAACAGCGGAAATCGTATTTTCCAAACAGCATATTTCACCTTAGTAGTTCAGCCACTAAGGCTCAAAGTCACAAAGAAGAGGGTTGAATGATATGAATTCGCTTTTTGAAAGCGGGTGAATCGAAAAATTCAGATTGTGTATGGGTCTCAGATAAACCGCAATATATGGAAGCCTATCGGATGCGGTGACAATCGTAGTTCAGCTATCATAGACGAGACGGGTTGTCAATGTCCGTTTTCAGGTAATATCACTAAATTACGGCCATTTTGGGTAAAGATAGGCTTCCAGCGAACAATCTGGATAGATCAGACAACTTGTCCGCCTTGGAAAATCGTCGCCAGAGGGTATGTGAAATGTATCAGGGTTTATAAAAACCGCCATAATCATGTGGGGTGATGCTTCCTTGATGATCTCGTAAAAAGTCACGAATTCAACTATAGATGGCTAAGTAAGCTTCCCTTCCGTTTAAATTCGTGGTATTGGTTTTCAGCTTACATTCAGAACTGCAATCCAGCCTTATTCAATTCCGTAACCCACAAAAATCAGGAGGTGGTGTATGCGAATCCTACTCATTGGCCAGGCGGCCTTTGCCGCAAAAGCATTGGAAAGTATGCTGGCAAGGGGTGATAATGTTGTGGCGGTTTATGTACCACCTGACAGGCCGGGCGGCCGCACCGATCCCCTCAAGGACATGGCCG
>SDBU01005089.1_pt1 | contig 15845 bp, 12 predicted proteins | sample 2277071 | NCBI WGS metagenome assembly SDBU01 (sample SAMN10397929, study PRJNA504765) | marine sediment metagenome | isolation source: marine sediment core GS08_GC12, 126 cmbsf | place: Arctic Ocean: Gakkel Ridge, Loki's castle | collected 2008
AAATACCGCTAGGTGTTCATCCTTCAGAGCAGGTGCACCGATGATCGTGTGGTTTTCGTTTATATGGGCCTCAATATGCCCGATCTCGCTTTCCGAGTAACCAAGGTTTTTCAGCGCCAGCGGTACGGTGCGGTTGACGATCATCATTTGGCCGCCGCCGACCAGCTCCTTGACCTTCACCAGCGAGAAGTCCGGCTCGATGCCGGTGGTGTCGCAATCCATCATGAAAGAAATCGTGCCAGTCGGGGCGAGAACGGTGGCCTGCGCATTTCGATATCCGTTTTGTTCACCGGCATCTACCGCTTCGTCCCAGGTTGTTCGGGCGGCCTCGGTCAGCTTGTCTACGTCCCCCTGCGTCGGGTCGCTCTCATTTATCTCGTAGGCCGCATCGCGGTGCTTGCGCATCACATCCAGATGGGGCCCCTTATTTTCAGCGTAACGGTCGTACGGTCCCATCGCTGCGGCAAACTCGGCCGAGGAGCGGTAGGCCTCGCCCGTCATTATCGCGGTGATCGCTGCGGCAATGGTGCGCCCCTCGTCGGAGTCGTAGGGCAGACCACGGGACATCAACAGGGCACCAAGATTTGCATAGCCCAGGCCCAGCTGCCTGAAAGCCCGTGCATTGTTGCCGATGCTCTCCGTCGGGTAGCTGGAGAAGTCGATCAGAATATCCTGTGCCAGCAGCATCACATTGATCGTGTGCTTGAAAGAGTCAATGTCGAACGATCCGTCGTTTCGCTCAAACTTCATCAGGTTGAGAGATGCCAGATTGCAGGCGGAGTTGTCGACATGCATATATTCCGAGCAGGGATTAGATGCGTTGATCCGTCCCGAGTTGGGACAGGTGTGCCAGTCGTTGATCGTCGTGTCGTACTGAAAGCCGGGGTCGGCACAGCGCCAGGCGGCATCGGCAATCTCATGCATCAGCTCACGGGCGTCGTAACTATCGACCGGTTCGCCTGTTTTACGGGTAATCGTCTGCCACTTGTCACCACGCTCAGCCGCATTCATGAACTCGTCTGTGACTCGCACCGAGTTGTTGGAGTTCTGATACTGGATAGAGACGAAGCCGTCGCCGTCGATCGACATGTCAAAGCCGGCCTCGGCGAGTGCTTGTGCCTTCTCCTCCTCCCTGGCTTTGCACCAGATGAAATCCTTGATGTCGGGATGGTCGATATTCAGGACGACCATCTTTGCCGCCCGACGGGTGGTGCCTCCCGATTTGATCGTTCCCGCCCAGGCGTCTGTGCCGCGCATGAAGGAGACCGGCCCCGAGGCGTAGCCGGCTCTGGAGAGCCTTTCCTGCGAACCGCGAATCTTTGACAGGTTGATGCCGGAGCCGGAGCCGCCACGGAAGATCAGTCCCTCCTCGGTGTTCCAATTAAGGATCGATTCCATCGTGTCTTCGACCGAGAGGATGAAGCACGCAGAGCACTGTTCCTTGCCCTCTCTGGCGAAGCCTACGTTGAACCAGACCGGTGAATTGAAGGAGGCTTTCTGGTGCAGGAGAATGTGGCTGAGCTCACCCTCGAATGTCGCTCGGTCCTCTGGTGTGGCGAAGTAGCCAAATTCATCGCCCTTGCCGGCGATGCGCCTCACCACTCGTCCGATCATCTGCCCGACCGAGCACTCGCGCTCCTTCGTGCCCTGTTGCCCGCGGAAGTACTTCTGCGTGACGATGTTGGTTGCGTTCTGCGACCAGAACTTTGGGAACTCGACCTCCTTCTGCTCGAAGGCGACCTCGCCGCCGTGCCCTATTTGCGCGTCCCTACGCTCCCACTCAATGCTGTCGAATGGATCCGTGCCAGGTTCGGTGAAGTAGCGCTCTATTGCCAGGCCCTTGCCGTCCTGATCGGCGGATACGGTCTGTTGGGTTGGGCTATCTGTGGCTGTCTTTGCCATCCAATACTCTCCTTCTTTGAGGTCTCTCCTGCCCTCGAGCAGCAAACAAACGTGTCTGAGGGGATAACTTGTAATACTTGCGCATCGGTCGGACAAACTTTTTTTGCACTTCAGCCTCCGGAAACCCGCGTTTTGCGCTTTGATTTTTCAACTTCAGGTTCGGCGTTCAGTCGCTGAAGCTCCTCTGCGAAGTCTGCGACATCATCAAAGTCTCGGTACACGGAGGCAAAACGAACGTAGGCCACCTGATCGAACTTTCTCAAACCACGTAGTGCCAGCTCCCCGATCTCTGACGTGGAAAGCTCACCGCCGCTCGAACGCAGGTCGTCCTCGATGCTCTGAACCAGCCTGTCGAGCTGACGATCGTTGACGGGCCGTTTGTTTGTTGCACGCACCAAGCCCCTCAAGAGCTTTTCCCTGTCGAATGGCTGTCGCGTGTCGTCGGCCTTGCGGACCGTGAGGCTCTTCTGCTCGTACCGTTCGTACGTGGTGAAGCGGCCGCCGCAAGACTCGCACTCTCTCCTCCTGCGCACAGCATCACCGGAATCGGCCAGCCGACTATCGGTGACACGCGTATCTTTTGCCTGACAGTTTGGACAGTACATATAACTACAACTTACTACATAGTGTGTTTATATCCTTCTTTCATACTACATGTTGTATGTATTGAATGACAGGCAGAATTCGCAGTTTGCGTAAAGAACTCTCTCCAAACGTCCGCGAGGAGGTTTATTCCAGGCTAGATACTTGCCAGTGTTCGCTCGATGCCGTCGGCCAGATTGGTTTTGGCCTGCCACCCAAGTTCGTTTTCGGCACGGGTTGTATCGAGCGCGATACGCTCAGCCTCGCCTGCACGTTCTGGTTCAAACTTCGGTTCGAAGTCACTGTCCGCATGTACAGCAAGCGCCTCTACCAGGTCCAGCACAGAGGTTTCCTGCCCGCATCCGATGTTGAAAGGGCCGCCCGCATCCGAGGATGCGGCAGCAAGGAAGGCGTCAACAACGTCTGCGACATATACGTAGTCTCGCGTCTGCATTCCATCGCCGTAGACCGTCGGACGCTCTCCAGCTCGCAGCTTGCCGCAGAAGATCGCAATCACACCGGCCTCGCCGAGGGGATCCTGCCTGGGCCCGTAGATGTTGCCCGGGCGAAGGCTGACGGTCGACAGGCCGTGGATCCTCCGGTACAGCTCGCAGTAGCCTTCGGCTGCGAACTTTGACTGGCCGTAGGGAGTCATTGGCTTGACCGCTGTCGTCTCCGGGGCTGGAATCTCATCGGGCTCGCCGTAGATAGCGCCGCCGGTGGATACGTTTACGAATCGACCCACGTTGGCGGCACGGGCGGCCTCGAGCAGGTTGATCGCACCCCCGACGTTTATCCGTGCATCGTGCTCAGGATCTGAAACCGCCTTACGCACATCTATCTGCGCGGCGAGATGGAAGATCACATTTGGGCTGATTCCCCCGATCAGTTCTGAGATAGCTGTGCGGTCGCACACGTCGGTGACGTTGAGCTTGGCGCCGTCATCTACCGCCTTGTCAAGGTTCTCCTTTTTACCTGTCGAGAGGTCGTCGATCACGGAGACCTCGTCACCACGCTCGAGAAGTGCGTCAACGAGATTCGAGCCGATGAAGCCCGCTCCGCCTGTAACCAGCGCACGCACGGTTAGCGTTTATCCATGTTGGATGAATTCATGTCTGTTGCCAAATTGATCATATTTGTTAATTGCAAGGAAAAAGATACTTTGGGAGCTTCCCTCTGTTATAAAGAATAAAGAGTAGTAAGGAAAGAGAGCTGACCATGGAGGGCGACAAAGCTACATCATGTCGTAGCGTTTACGACTATGGAAAGGGCCGCACTGCTCTGCTGGGCGTATTCGTATGTGTAGCCATCTGGGCATTCACTGCAGGCGCCGCACCCGCTGCCGTCGTTTGGGCGGTTGGGGACGGCGCCGGTGCCAACGACAACGATCTGCTCGTCGCTTCGATGATCGAAGCCAATGGCCTCGACAACCTGCTCTATCTGGGTGACGTCTACGATACGGGAACAGCGGCTGAGTACACGAGCCATTACGAGCCAAGCTATGGTCGCTTCAAAGCCAATACTTACCCAATTCCAGGCAACCACGAGTGGGGCAATCGCGATACCGGGTACTTCCCCTACTGGTTCTCCAGGATCGGGGGTGCTCCCTACTACGCGGTCACCATCGGTGGTTGGCGTATCTTGAGTCTCAACTCCGAAAGTGACTACGGAGCAGGTGGGGCACAGGTTGCCTGGCTGCGATCGGAACTGGCTGCAAATCCCGGTACCTGCAACATCGCTCTTGTTCACAGGCCGAGATTCAGCGCCGGCAGCCACGGCGATCAAACACGGATCGATCCCCTTTGGCAGGAGCTGAAAGGGCGTGCGGCGATCATGCTCAGTGGGCATGACCACAACTACCAGCGTATCGATCGCGGTGAGGGCACTACCCACTTCGTGGTTGGAAGTGGTGGACGCTTCTTTTATACGTTCTCCAACTTCAGCTACACCGGCCTTCGGGCGTACGACATGACCAACTACGGTGCGATGCGGTTGGAGCTGACGCCTGGACTGGCCAAGTACGAGTTCAGGACTGCTGCCAACGCAGTTCTCGATCAGGGGACGATAGGTTGCGAGCAGCCTGCAGGTTCGAACCCTGACAACCCTGGCTCATCACCTGGCAACCAGACGGGGCTGAGCCTGTCGGTCAAGCCCACTCCCAAACGGCAGTCACTGGCCTACGCAATAAGAAAAGGTGTCAGGCTCAAGCTGAAGTGCGGGGCAAGCTGCACGGTCACGACCAAACTGCAGATGTCAAGACTCACTCGGAGCAAAAGCGGTAAGAAGCGCAAATCGAGATCGAAACGACGTCGCAAGGTAACGCTGGGCCGCAGTACCTGGAAAATAACCGGCGCCAGATCCAGAGTTGGGCGCATCAAGTTCAGCACCAAGAGTCGGGCATATCTCAGGCGCAGGTCTCGCATCACCGTGAAAGTGGTCGCGAAAGCAAAAGACGAAGCCGGCAAAACTGTCAAGAAGTCGACCCGAGTAACGCTTTCAAGGCCAAAATAGCCTCCAATACCGCCAAGGGCTGCTACTCTCGCGCAACTCAAAAAACACGAATCGGGCTAATGTCAGCCTGACAGACCTGTATCTTGAGGACTGCAAAGATGCGACTGATAATCACAGAGAAGAACAACAGTGCGAAAAAGATCGCCGAACACCTTGCGGCTGCCGCGGGCACCACGCCCACGTCTAGCAAGTCTTACGGCATTCCTTACTACAGCTGGTCTGATGAGGCGGGAGAACACTGCGCGATCGGACTCAAGGGGCACGTCATGACGACGGCGTTTCCGGAGGAGTACAGCGATTGGCGAAAAACCGACCTGACCGAGCTGATCAGCGCGGAACTGGTAAAGGTACCGACTCAGAAAAGCGTCGTTAAGGCCATTAGAAAAGAGGCCAAGGGCGCGGAGTCTTTGGTGATTGCCACCGACTACGATCGCGAGGGTGAGTTGATCGGGGTGGAAGCGCTGGATCAGGTACTCGATGTAAACCCGAAGCTCAAAGACACCGTAAAACGAGCCCAGTATTCAGCCCTCACCCGCGCAGAAGTGGACAGGTCATTCAATAATCTGGCGGAGCTCTCCATGCCTCTTGCAAGGGCCGGTGAAGCGCGACAGGACATCGACCTGATCTGGGGCGCAACACTCACAAGGTTCGTTTCACTTGCAACGGGCCGGCTCGGCAACCAGTTTCTCTCTGTCGGCCGGGTTCAGAGCCCGACACTAGCTTTGATCGTAGAGAGGGAGCTCGAACGCCGCGCTCACAAGGCGGAGCCGTACTGGGAGCTCTTTGCTGCCTTCAAGCACCCCGAGGGTGAGGTTGTCGCGCACCATAAGACCGACAAGTTCTGGAAGGCGGAGGAGGCCGAGGCGGCGCTCAAGGGAACAAAAAGCCCTGGCAAGGTCAGCAAGATCGAGGCAAAAAAACAGACTCGTAGACCACCGGCTCCATTCAACACGACATCCTTTACAGGTGCAGCGGCGGCAATAGGGGTTTTGCCCGCCCGGGCGATGCGGATTGCCGAGAGCCTCTACATGGACGGCTTTATCAGCTACCCGCGAACGGACAACACCGTCTACCCCGACTCGCTGCCGGTGCGCGAGTTGCTCAAATCCCTGGCGCAGGTGCCGGCCTTTTCTGCGGCCAAGGCTGTTGCGGAGAAGGAAAAGCTGTCTCCCACGAGGGGAAAGAAGCAGACCACCGACCATCCACCGATATACCCGACCCAGGCGCTGGACCCCAAGATCATCGGCGACGAGCAGAAACGCAAGATATATGAGCTGGTTGCCGCCAGATTCCTGGCAACCTTTGCCGATCCGTCGGTTAGCGAGTCCACGAGGGTCGATATCGAGGCGGGTACGGAGGATTACTTTATTCGCGGAAATCGCCTTGTCACACCCGGCTTTCTTGCCGTCTACCCGTACTCTCGCCGTGCCGATGAGGAAATTCCAAAGTTCGAGGAGGGCCAGGAGCTTGAATTCGCGAAGGATCCCTGGCTGGATGCCAAGGAGACCAAGCCACCGACTCGGATTGGCCAGGGTAAGCTGATCGAGATGATGGAGGAGCGGGGGCTTGGGACCAAGGCAACGCGCCACTCGATAATCCAGAGCCTCTACGACCGTGGCTACATGCACGACAATCCGGCCCAGCCCACTGAGACCGGGATCGCGATGATCAAGGCACTGGGAGAGTTCGCACAGCGGATAGCGACTCCCGACATGACGTCCGAGCTGGAGAACGACATGGATTTGATTGCGGGAGGTGACAGATCCAAGGAGCAGGTCGTCGACCACTCTCGAGATCTCTTGCACGCAGCCTACGAGGCCTTGGAGAAAAACAAGGAAAAGCTTGCCGAGACGATCTGGGAGGGAATGAACCAGGACCGAATTCTTGGCCCCTGTCAGAAGTGCGCCGCAGCCGGTCGCGTGAATGAAGATGAATCGCCGAGCATGTTACGCATCATTCGTGCCAGGAAGTCAGGCAAGAGATTTGTCGGCTGCCAGGGATATCCCGAGTGTGATCAGACTTACGGCATTCCGCAACGCGGAGAGCTCATCGGCCTTGACGAGGTCTGCACGATCTGTGGCAAGGCACCGAGGGTGAAAGTGGCAACGGGCAGAAGGCCCTGGAATCTCTGCCTCAACGACGACTGCCCGTCGATGGAGGAGATGCGGGCCAAGCGCGAGGAACGTGTCAAGGCCGCCGCTGAGAAGAAAAAGAAAACCAAGGGCACGAAAAAAGGCAAGAAGGCCAAGACAGGTAAAGCCAAGGCAGACAAGGCCGAGTCAGACGAGGAATCAGAAGGCGACGACTCCGTCGAAGAATCGGGCACCAAGGTCGGTGCAAAGGAGTAGAGCCAGGTTGTCCGGTTTCGCTACATGGGCTTGCACCCCATGAACGGCGACGGCGGGTTTTTCATAACTTTCGAAGGAATCGATCGCTGTGGCAAGTCAACCCAGGCGCGTCTGCTGCAAGAGGCGCTGGAAGATGATCCTCTGCTCCTGCGTGAGCCGGGGGCCACTCCCGCAGGCGAGCGAATCCGGGAGATACTGCTCGATCGCTCTACTCAGCTTGCGCCCGTAGCCGAGGCAGCGCTGTATGCGGCGGCGCGTTCCCAGCTCGTAGAGACGACGATCCGGCCGGCGCTCGCCGAGGGAAGAACGGTCATCTGCGATCGTTACATCGACTCATCGCTTGCATACCAGGGTGTGGCGAGGGGCCTGGGGGAAGAGCGCGTACGCAAGTTGAATGAAAATGTCACCAACGGCCTCTGGCCCGACCTGACCCTGTTGATCGAAGTATCGGTCGACGCGGCCGCAGGTCGTGATGGCGTTAGCGACAGGCTTGAACAGGAAGGGGCTGGGTTTCAAGAAAAAGTATCTGCTGCCTACTCCGAGTTGGCCGAGCGCGATCCGGAGAGGATCGTGGTTATCGACGGGTCGCTCCCCATCCAGGACGTGCACACAGGAGTTGCGGACGTTGTGAAACAAAGACTGGAGGACAGAAGCTGATGCCGGTTGAGCTGGGAGTGCCCGAGCACCAACCGCATGCAAGGATGGTTCTTGGGAACTCGATCGCCTCACTTTCCGGCGGCGACAAGGATCGAGCAGCGCTATCCCACGCCTACCTGTTCGAGGGGCCTCCGGGTGTGGGGAAGCGGGATGCAGCTCGTTCCTTTGCGGCAGAGATCCTGGCTGCCGGTCAGAACGATAGCGATGGGATCAAACGTCGCGCCTTCAATGGAAACCATCCGGATCTAACCTGGATTGTCCCCCGCGGCGCTCATGGAATTCTGGTAGCCGATGTGCGCGAGCAGGTTGTAGCGGCGGTTTGGCGCCGTCCCTTTGAGGCTGCCAGGAGCGTCTATGTAATCGAGCAGGCCGATCTGATGAACCAGGAAGCGGCAAATGCCCTGCTCAAGACGTTGGAGGAGCCGCCGCCGTACGCTCATCTCATACTCACATCGGACATGCCCGAACGGTTGTCCGAGACAATCCGGTCACGATGCCAGTTCGTTCACTTTGCACCCCTGTCTGCGGAGTTGATCTCCCAGGAGCTCGCCGGGGACGGCGTGCTGCCAGACAGAGCTCGGGCATGCGCGCGAATCTCGGCTGGTAACGCCAAACTCGCTCGCAGTCTGGCCGGCGAGGGTGGAGAAGTCATTCGCGACCTGGTCAAGCAACTGGTGGTGTGGGTTGACGGGGACGATCAGTCTCAGCGACCATGGTTGAACATGCTGAAGCTTGCGGAGGAGGCGGGCTCAAAGGCCGAAGAATCAGCGAAGGACGAGATCGACGAAGTTCTGGAGTTCTACCCCAAAGGCAGGGACCGCCAGAGAGTCAAGCGCGAGTTTGAGCAGGCTGCGAAAAGACGGTACAGGCGTGAATTGACTGCGACGCTTGATCTGCAGCTAAAGCTCGCGCAGTACATGTTCCGCGACCTCGTGGCGCTCGACAAAGGTGCATCCGAGCAGGTGCTGAACGTTGATCTACAAGAGTGGCTTGATAAACGCACGGGCGGGGGCACAGCGGGATACTTGAAGGCCGTAGAGATCTGCGAAGACACTCGCAAATATCTGCGCCAGAATGTGACAGCGGAGCTGGCGCTGGAATCACTCTTCTATCGAGTGGGCTCGGCCGTTAACTGAAAATATCAGCGCAGGAAGCGCTCATATGTATCAACGAATCACTTGCCCTTTAACATCGGGTCGACAAAGTCACTGAACTGGTCGATATCGATGACTCCGGAGGTGAAGTCCTCCTGACCATTTGGCCCTAGAAACAAGAACGACGGGGTTGAACTTGCCCCCTCGTCTTGAGCCCTCTGCTCAAAGTCTTGGAGCTTTTCATCGTGTTTTGTACTTTTGAGGTCCTTCTTCCACTTTTCAACATCCAGGTCGGGTATTTCTGATGCAATGCCCTCGAGGAACTCGTCGGTAACGTAGCCCGCATTCTCAGCACCCTGGTTCTCATATGCCAGCTCCGTGAAATGCCAGGCACGGTCCTGCTCGCCCGCCGCGAGCGCAGCTTTTGCGGCCGTGGCTGAGTCGGGGCCGATGAAGGTCAGGTAGACGATCTCCATCTGGATCTTGCCGGTCTTGACGTACTTATCGACGACCTTCGTGAGTGTCTGGTCTGTAAATGCCTTGCATGCAGGACACTGAAGGTCGGCGAACTCGATCACCTTGACGGGAGCCTTCTTATCCCCCATGACCAGACCGGCCATATCTATCCCTTCAAGCTCCTTCTTCACTTTGTCGCCGGATTTGGTATCCGAGCCTCCGCCTCCGCCACCCCCGCTGATGACGATCAAAACAACAACGACAACTGCGGCAACCGCGACTCCACCGGCGATGAGCCCTATCCCTCTGCGTCGCTTGGAACTGGTCGCATCTTGCTGAGCCCGCTCCTGGCGCTCGCGTCTAAGTTGCTCCTTCTGCTCTTTTCTACTGGACATGCTCTACCTCACTTGTCGCGTTTACGTCTTCTTATCCAAGATGATCGTGGCAATCATAATGTTATGCCGCATCTTTAGGAAGGTTTTACGCATTCGGCCCATTACTGAGATGCTCCGCGGGGACCGTGAAAACACGGTTAATTGGGTTTACTATTCGAGGAAGCATGCCGACGTAGCTCAGCTGGTAGAGCACTTCACTCGTAATGAAGGGGTCAGGAGTTCGAGTCTCCTCGTCGGCTTCGGGGATTTGCAGGGGTTTTTCAATCGCGTCCATTTGAGCCCCTCCCGCCACCGAACAAATCACGAACACTAGATCTGGCTTTCTGTATGGCATCTTCCATCTTTTCAAGCTGATCCAGGTCCTGTTCTTGGAATTCATGTGCATAGACATCGAGGCATACAGACGTGCTGTGGCCCGCTTGTCGAGCTACCTCCACGACGTTTCTGCCTTCGTGTATCAAGAGCGAGACGAATGTGTGCCGAGCGTCGTAGGGGCGAGAATCTTCCAAACCGACCTTTGGTGCAACATCCTTCCAAACGCGCCTGCGCCAGTTTCGTTTTCCCGATTCAGATACAACGTTCCCGAAGGTGTCTGGGAAGACGAGGTCAGTGTCACGCTGTGGCTTCGTAACCCGTTTCCAAACATCCAGGTCTTCGTCAAGGGTTGGGGTTATCCGAATATGCCTCTTCCTTCCCGTTTTAGTAGGTACCAATTGACTGAATGCGCTCTGTTGGAAGACGTGTATGTGCTTTCCGATGGCGCCCCAAGTAAGCCCCAACGCTTCACTCGGGCGCAGTCCACCGTACGCCAATACGCTGATCAAAGTCGCGTCACGTATCTTCCCAGCCTCATTCAGGTGGTGTCTAATCTCTTCAATTACCTTTGGAGGCCACGGTGTAACTTGTCTTTGTCTAGTAACCGTTGGCTTCCTGACGTTCCTGACGGGATTCGAAGACAGATACTCAGATTCAACTGCCTGTTGGATGATCCCCTGTAGAACAAGTACAGACCTGCGGATCGTTGCGTTGCCCTTGCGCTCTTTTTGAAGGTCCGCAATCAAGCGCTTGACAACCAACGGCTTGATTTCGCGCAGCTCAAAATCTCCAAGCGCAGGAAGTATGTTTGCGTTTAGCGCTGACCGGTGTGCCTTCCTTGTAGCGGGAGTTAGAAAACGAACCGCGTAGTTATCCCAGTACTCTACGACAAAGTCAGCCAGCAGCTGTTTCCCCGCATCGATCTGATCGAGATCTTTGGTTTGCTGCTTCAGCTGAACACTCTTCCAGAAGTTTTTTGCATCACCCTTACGAATGAACGTTCTGCTTCTTTGTGTGCCCCTGAATCGCCACCGAACTTCGAACCTGTCTCCCTTTTTTCTTTTGACCTTCTGAATGCTCATTTCCTATCCCCTTTTTGATCCCGCTGGAGCTGCAGCCTTAGCCTCGATGTCATCGAGATCGGCCAAACAGCTCTGCACACTATCGCTGGGACTACCTCTCGATGTTGAATCGATACTTTCAACATCTCGCAATTTGCGGTCCCTGCCCGATTGCGTGGCCTTGCTTCTCAGCCCCTCAGTGAAAGCCGCAAGGTCATCACGCGTAACCCTGAGCGTCCGTCTCCCCAGCCTTGTGGCACCTAGCGTGCCCTGCCGAATCCACCTGTAGACAGTATGGACATCCACTCGTAAAACGCTGGACACTTCTTTTGGTGTTAAGTAATGCTCGCTCATCTTTCTTTTCCCTCCCCTTTCAAGTGATCTATCAACCCCTCTATCCAGTAATGGACATCGAGACGGCCCATACTGGTAGAAGAACAATGAAATAATTTCACCCATCTACTTAATAGTGGACATCGAGAAGGCCCAAACCGAAGGACAAACTTGAAAATATTTCCTCTCATCTACTTAGTAATGGGCATCGAGAAGGCTCAAACTGGTAGAAGAACATGAAAAATACTTTCTTCGGGTCAACGTAGCCAAACACGCAAATTCGTGTTTAAGACCCTCCTCTTACTGCGCCGACAGGGTAGCTACGCTTCGGAGACTGCGCCCGTGGCCGGTGCTCGCTCCTACTCTTCGCTTTGTTGCGGCTATATCGGGGAGGGTCGATATGAATTAGAGTCCTTGCTTGAAGCGCAGACTCCACATTCCTCTCCTGCTAGAAGTCGGGACTTTTTCTGCATGTATTTCGCATTATTACAAGGCCGGATAACGTACAAAACACGTACACCAGGTTGACATCTGTCGTACACGGCAGTTCAAACCTTTGAACTCAGAAACCATTGATTTCCGGTGATATTAGTGTCGCACGTGTACGGCCTTAGTCGCGCTTACTGCCCTTTGGGGTCACTGTGTGCGAGCTTGCCTTCTACTAGCACTTCCGGATATTGCATAGTCAACAAAAAAACCAACAAAGGCACCTATGTAGACTGGTATGAAGATTGAAATTGTAAGAGCATAGAATGCAAGGCTCCATACGGGATCACTTCCGGTTAGCTCATGAGTTAGCCGGAAGTACACGCAGAATACAACGACCGCTATCAAAAGCACAAAGAAGAAGTGCTTTTTAAGGATATATCCCGCTCCGAGACCGCCGATGGCCGAACCTATAACGATCGGCAGTGCAGAGTATTCAGCTGCCGATGATTCAAACATGAAGCCTAGAGAAACACCCGCCACAGCAACAGCGATACCCAGGATAATGCGGAGGGCAAAGACCAGACCATTTGGTGAAGAGTGGTTAGTTAGACCCATCATCTGCATATAAACCCGGTAGGAAGTTTGGTTACATCCGCTATCTACTTGGACTAGAGCCCTCGCTTGAAGCACAGGCTCTACAGCCCTCTCCTGCTAGAAGTCGGGACTTTTCTTCCATTCGTTTGTCTTATTTGTACTATGCACTAGCAAGTTACGTAGTAGTATCTTGCTGTCACAAACAGGCTACTCACAGGTCTTTTAGGTGAAGGAGTCTTCTAGAGGCAACGGCGGATAGAGGATCGGGAGGGGAACATCAAGGGGATGAAACACCGAACGTCGCTTTTTGCACGTGACGCCATGGCATTGACAGTACTTGCAATGCTGCTACTCCTTAGTCTCCCGGCACTTGTCAGCGCTTCGCCACCACTGCGTTGGGGTGACGTGTTCGCTAAAGATGTCAGTCGTGATCTTCTGTTTGACACGAAATTGAAAGTCCGCGCTCAGCTGGAAGAGATAGGTGGCACATACAACGTCGATGTAAGTCTGTCATCGGGCGAGCAGTTTCAGAATCCTCGAGGGTGGGACTACTGGAGCGTAGATTACGATGTTCACTTCGCCGACGTGGATGGAGACGGCAAGTCTGACATCGTCGGCCGCAAGTATTCGACAGGCGCCGTCCGAGTTGGCTTGTCAAATGGTCAGCGATTTCTGAATTCGACACCCTGGGGTAATTTGGACATGGATTTAAACATCCAATTCGCTGACGTTAACGGCGACAACAAAGCTGATATTTTGGGCCGCAGCTTCACGACCGGTGATATTAAAGTCGGCATATCGACTGGAGCGCAGTTCCTGGAAGCGACACCTTGGGGCGAAGCGTGGAGCCCAGGACACGATATCTACTATGCCGATGTAAGCGGGGACGGAAAAGAAGATATTGTCGGCATAGGCTTTTCAACAGGCGATATCTTGGTAGGCCTCTCAGATGGGGTGCAGTTCCAGAACTCCTCCTCGTGGGGAAACTGGGACATGGAATACGATGCCCATTTCGCTGACGTAAACGGTGATGGAAAATTCGACACTGTTGGTCGCAGCCGATCGACGGGCGACATCCGAGTCAGCTTATCAAATGGAGTTCAGTTGCAAGATGCAACGTCTTGGGGCGAGTGGAGCCAGGAATACAATCTTGACCCCGCCGATGTGAATGGGCAAGGGATGGTAGGCATAATCGGCCGCGACTCTTCAACCAACGATGTACAAGTAGGGCTATCTGATGGCGAACAATTCCAAGATCCAGACTCGTGGGGAGGTTGGAGTTCAGAATACGATACTCACTATGCCGATGTTAATGGAGACGGTAAAGCCGATCTGATCGGTCGCACCCCGCCGGGGCGTGTGTTCACCGCGCCCGTCTTCAACGAAAATATCGACTCATACGAACTTCCGTGTAAAAGCGGCGGCGAGTTCGTAGCCATGCCTTACTACTCGCTCGGCGAGTCCTTTGAAGGGCTATCAAGAACCGCATCTGATAGAGAATGTGACGACGAGTACATCGGCCAGCGCATTAGCGGGCCATACAACATGATGTCTGATATGTACGGGGATTGCACGATTGAAGAAGACGATGAAGGTGGCTGCTCACTACCGTTAGAAGTCCAGACATGGCCAGCATGTGTTCGCACTGAAGCCAGCGTTGATGAATACCCCTTACCGTACGAAGAGGTTCAGATTGGCGGAACGGACGCCATCGTATTTAAAGAAGGTCATCTGATTGAGCTTTACACAAATAATGCCACCGTTGCAATCTTCGGTAATGATCCTGAACAAGTAAGGCGCGCCGCAGAAAATGTAGAAAGGCGAACTGATGACGGTGCAGCCGAGATTCCGTGCGAAGCCCCGGGAGGCTAGAGATGGAGCTAGCGATGTTTTCGAGTCTGCTCACTAAATACGGTTCACACTCATCTGTATCAGCCGGTGCCCGAGGCACGGGGTCGGTACTCAGAGCGATCAGTGATCGAACGCTGTGCACAGTCCTATTGGTTCTTGCATCCGTTATCAGTGTGGGTTTGATCGCTGAGACAGCTAGTGCAAGCTTTTCATCGAGTGAGTACACGCGTAAAAGCAGCCAGTGCGGGCCCAAGGCCAACGCTGTGGATCCGATCAATATCGTGTTCTACGGTTGGCAGGCTCAGTGGTGGTACGCGGACGATGCCGTCGCCGATGCTACTAACTGGGCGGCCTTGAATGATGGATCTCCACAGTGGATCTCCTCTCATGGGGACTGCCGTAGGATGGAAAGTCAACGGGCGGACGGCTATTTCGAAGACCCCTACCGCTATCACATTCGCTACTTCTCCACACGGCACCCGGACAACAAAGGACGGCTCGAGACAGTCGGTGCCGCACACTTTGAAGAACATAAGCTTTGCCCAATCTCGCGCCCTCCATTCTGGGTCCTGAAACACGCTGTGCCAAGAAACGGCTTCAATATCGCCAGAGACGTGATTAGGTGGGGACTCATCCATGACGGAATTCTGCTCGGAGATAATGATAATTTGCGCAACACGGACAAAATGTATCAGTGCAATGGAAATTTTGCCCGGAGCGACGGCCGTGTGCTCTGGTTCAGGATAGAAGGGTGGGAGGCCACGGCTTCATTCAGCTGGCCCGATCCGCCGCCCCCATTTGGTGAAGACCATGAGCCACCTCCAAACTGCGACCCGGTAAGCCTGGCCTACAACCCAAGTTCGGTCACAGTCCACCTTGGCGAGCAGGTGTCGATCGAGCCAACTGTCTTGGATACCACTGGCGGTTTGAACTTCACGGTGAGTCCCACGCTGCCTGGAGGCCTGACACTAAATAGCAGCTCGGGCAACATTTCCGGCGTACCGACAACACCCCAGGGTGCCACTCAATATACGATCACGATGACTGACTCGGCCGGCTGCTCTGTCGCCGCTTCGTTGACGATTCGGGTCTTACCACCAGTACGCATAGGTGTCATCGCCGCGGACGGGCGCGCCTGGGTCAAGGAAGGCGGTCTCAACGACGCGGGATGGGTGGAGACGTGGGGAACACCTACAAACGAATTGGACTTAAGCGGCGATCGCATAGGTGTCATCGCCGCGGACGGGCGCGCCTGGGTTAAGGAAGGCGGTCTCGACGACGCGGGATGGGTGGAGACGTGGGGAACACCTACAAACG
>SDBU01005090.1_pt1 | contig 15845 bp, 11 predicted proteins | sample 2277071 | NCBI WGS metagenome assembly SDBU01 (sample SAMN10397929, study PRJNA504765) | marine sediment metagenome | isolation source: marine sediment core GS08_GC12, 126 cmbsf | place: Arctic Ocean: Gakkel Ridge, Loki's castle | collected 2008
TTCTTCATCTATTAAAAAAATTTTCATAATAAAAAATTTTATAAAACTTGGGGATTTATTGTAAAAGGTTTTTTTTAATCTTCACTCCCGAGATGTATAGTTTAAGCGGTTATTGAACTCATAGTATTTCTCCGTTTTTTATTAAAATTATTTTATTTATTATCAAAATAACTACATTATTATTAAATAATAATAATGTAGTTATAGATTATTTACTAATATTAGTAAATATTTTACTTTAATCTTAAAAAAAACGCCTAAGCAACTTATAACTAATGACATAACAGGATTTATTTATTTATTTTTAATAATCTAAAAATTCTATTATCTGTTCCATTACTCGATAGTTCTCGCTTAAAGATATGTAAAGTAAACATTTTAATCATTTCTTTAAACTAGTTAATGCTATATAATTAAACTTATAAATTATTAATAATACTTTTTATAAAAACATTATAATAAAACGCAATGTAAGGAGGCAATAACATGTCGATTCCTAAAATATTAACTTTTTCAAAAGAAGCTAAATTCCCAGTTCCCGAAAGAGTTCAAGAAAATGTAAAAGCTATGAACTTTTCCAAAAGCATTGGAAATAATAATTTAGGAGCTTCACTATCTTTAGTGTCTAAAAAAACATCCGGACTTATATCAGGGGCAGTAATTATCCCAAATCCAAAATACATAGCAAAAGCAACTCTAAATAAAATTAGAAAAATAAATCCCTTTAGAAATAAACAAGCCACTTCTCAAATCAAAAATAGCACCTATATTGATATGGGAGTTTTTGAAGGATTATTAGGTAAAGCAATTACTTGGTATTCTGAAAATTATCCAAAAGGATTTTATGACACTAAAAATTTAGATGCTCAACTAGACTCTGTTTTCAATCCTTTAGTTGCAGATGGTACAGATGAGATAAATTTAAGTTTTGCTCAAATCTCTAATATCGCAGCCATATTAAATCCTGATCTAACTAAATCCTATTCCGGAACAGATAAGATTTTAGAGATTTTAAGATATAATCCATCTGGAGATAATCTAGCCATGAATAAACCAATCGTACAAGATGGCAAAAAATTACCTCAGGATATCATTCAATACATATCATCTTATGCGAATTCAAAAGGCATAAAAGTTGATCTATCTTTTGGTGGAGCAATAGCTACAAATACTGATTATGTAATTGGCGATCCTACAACTGCTGCAAATAATTTAGTAGCTTTAATGGATAAATATAATATGGAAACAGTTGATTTTGATATAGAAGACGTATCAGGATTAATGGCAAATGGAGACGCTAAAGTACTTTCATTTTTAAAAACGCTTCATAGCGCTTTAGCTGCCAAGAATAAAAAAGTTCTATTAACTGTTCTAGGATCTGCAGCTAACGGCCCTAGAGGGCCTTTAAAAGCGATATTTAATGAGTTTGATTCATGTGCTGATGGAGTTAGATTGATGCTTTATAGTAACGCTCAGTTTTATATCGATGCTAATAACACAGATTGGGGTTTTAAAACATGGGTAGAAATCATTAAAGATCCATCAAAAATAAGCATTGGATTTTATGATAAAATTGCATATGAAACTCCTCAAAGCTCAGATCCTGATTATAGCGCTGAAAAATATAGTGACTTTCCTACAAACCCAACAAGAGCCCAAGCCGCTGCTTGGATCTATAAAAAGGTATCTAAAGATTCGGGGTTAACTATATCTCAATTAGGCGCACCTTTTACTTGGACAGATGATCCCCTTACAATCTCAACTAATCAATTTTTTCAAGATTTTGATAAAGATTTAAATCAGTAATTTTTTAGATCAACTTTGTTAAACACTCCAGCTTTTGGTGGAGTGTTTTTTTTGTTTATAAGAAAGTTTTTAGCTGAAAGAGTTAAAAAATCATTAAACTTAAAACTATCGCGCTTACAATTGTTATTATTGCTATTCTTTAAAGTTCCATGTTTTAGGCCACGATCTGTTGAAGATTTGAATCTAAGTACATAATAAGGATCCATTCTTCTAGCAAGTTCAATAAAAAGAATTTTTAATAAAACAGCCATTTTTTTTCTCGTTCGGAGGAGTAATTATTTAAAAAATTATCCCACTCAAAATCATCTATATAAGTTTCTAAAATGTTTGAGCAATCCAGTTGATTATGTAAAGTTCCATGAAGGGAAATAGGCGCTGCCTTTCGCCTTGAAAGACGCTTCTTCTGGGAGATCTCATTCAGCATAAGCACTGGCAAGGGTTTGCAGAATTTCTCAATTTCACGGACTCCTTGAGGATCTACCACGATAAGCTGGATAAGAGATAATTATATTCTCCTTTATTAAAATTTTTAAGAGAAACGATTATATATTTTAAAATATTGATATTAAGAAAGTCTTAAAAAAAGAGAATAAAAAAGCTGAATAAAAACCTAAAAAAAAAAAAATTATGATCTAAATAATCTCTTATTATATTCTTAATATTTAAAAAATTAATTTGAAAAATATACTACTTTTTTGTAAAAATTGACATAAGTGGTGAAATTAAAAAAACCTAATTAATTGTGAATAAATCAGACTCATTTTATAATGAGCTAAGAAAAAGTAAAAAAACATGAACCAAATACATTTTATAGAACAGTTATATAACAAATATTTTCCTCAAAGCTTTGCTAAGGGTTTGAAGTTAACTCACATATCAGAGGATATGGAAGCGTTGCCTCAAGAAGAGAAAAAAAAGCTAGCAAATACTCTTCTTTCAAAAGCAGAGGAGATATTGTCAAAAGAAGATTTAAATGCTATTAAATTATTTAATGAAGCTGCGCAACTAGACCCAACAAATCCTCTTATTTGGTATAGACAAGGACTTGCTTTTTTTGAATATGGAACAGCTACTAACAATGAAAAGGCTCTGCAACTTGCTAGTAAAAATTTTAAAATAGCAATTAGTTTTGATACAGAAATATTTGATTTTTGGTGGGCTTGGGGAAATGTATTATTTGTACTTGGAAATCAAAAAGAAGAGTATCACTATTTTTTAGAAGCTAAAAAAAAGTATAAACAAGCAATTGGACTTTCTAAAAATCAAACAGATGATATTTTAGCTGAGCTTTATTGGGATAGAGGCCTTATACATACAAAGATAGCAGAGCACTCTGGAGAAGCTATTGATATTAAAAAAGCTATAGAAGATTTTTTAAAATCAATGAGCTACCAAAAAGAAGCGCCAGCTTCCTTTTTTAATGACTTAGGATCAGCTTACTTAAAGATGGGAGAGCTTATTAATGATAATAATATCTATCTTCAAGCGATCGATTATTTTAAACTAGCAACTAAAAAATCCCAAAAGTATGTAGATGCTTTTTCTTCAATTGCACATGCATATACCCAACTATATATAAATACATTAGATGAAGGTTATTTTACTTTAGCAAACAAACATTTTGAAATATCTTTAGAGATCAATCCATTAGATGCAACTCTTTGGTTAGATTGGGCTCAGCTTCTAGGAGAGAGCGGAAAATTAAATAGGGATTCAAAAAAATTAAGAGCTTCTATTGAAAAATGTATAAGAGCAAAAAGAAGAGATAAAAAATCAAATCAGATAATCCCTCAATGGGTAGAATCTTTAGCTCTTTTAGGCGCATATACAAATAGATTAGATTTAATAATAGAAGCTGAAAATAAAATAATGAAAGCAACTGATCAATATTCAGATGAGAGCGATCTTTGGTATTCATACGGAATATGTATGAGAGCTTTTGCTATGTATTACGATGATATCGATTATGATTTTTTTGCTATTGAAAAATTTCAAATAGGTCTTTCATTAGATAGAAGCAACCCGGAGCTTTGGGCAGAAATAGCAGCTACGCATTTGGCACTTGGAAAAGATTTAGAAGACATCGATATGTTAGAGAGAGCAATAAAATTTTATGTAAAAGCAATAGATCTAAAACCGGCCTGCCCTTCTATTATTTTTGATTACGCAAAAACACTCACAACACTCGCTCAGCTAACTTTAAATCAAAATACTCTAGAAGAAGGTATTAGACAGTTTGAAATAGCTCTTTCTTTACAAAAAAACGCAATACTCTCGCATCCAGATTGGATTTTTTATTATGGATGCGCTTTAGATCTTTTAGGAGATCTCTTTGAAAAAGAGAGTTTTTATCTAAAAGCTATTGATATCTTTAATAATGTGCTCTTGGTAGATCCTGATTTTGAAAAGATTCATTTTCGATTAGCTCTATCTTTTACACATCTATTAGAAGTGCAACCAAAAACTGAATATTTTGAAAAAGCTAATAACTGCTTTCAAATTGCAACAAAACAAAATATTGAAGATGATACAGTTTGGTTGGAATGGGCTCTGATGTTAATCTCTTACTCTTTTGAAAGCATCGACCCGGATAATCAAAAAAAATATTATCTAGAGGCTGAGCAAAAATTACTTAAAGCAGGAAGCCTTGGCAACCAACACACATATTATCATTTAGCTTGTCTATATTCTCTTTGCTCAAAATTTGAAGAATCAATTAATTTTCTGGAAAAAGCAAAAGAGATCGATATGCTCCCTCCTATTGATGAAATGCTAGATGATGAATGGTTAGATAATTTAAGAGCACATGATCTATTTTCTCAATTTTTATATGAAATTGAAAAAAAACAAAATATCTAGTCTGCATTTCAAGATTTTGCTATAGTAAATTCATATAAATATTAAAGGACCAAATACATGGACAAACGTACAATTATTTTCATTATACTTTTAGCTGCAAGTTTTTATGTAATGCAATTTATTTTCCCGCCTCCAAAAGCAACTGTTCAAGCAACTAAAATAATAACTCAGGAGAAACCTGAAGAGAGAAGAGAGTATGCACCAAGCATAGCGCAAAAAGAGAAAGAGAGTTTTTATGTTATTGAAAATGATTTCCAGCAGCTCGTTTTTTCAACAAAAGGAGGAGCTCTTAGCGAGATAAACCTACCTTTTAAAACAAAACAAAATCAAAAAAGTGTTGTTAATGAAATTGACTTTGATAGAGACATTTTAGAAAAATCAAGACCAAACGCTACTTTCCCACTTCATTCATATCAAACTTTTGAAGATGGTAAAATTGTTGAAAAAAAAGGAGAATTAAGCGGCTATTATCCACTACTTAGAAGACAAATAATAGGAAGAGAAGAAAACATTTCACCTAGTTTTTATGCATTAAATATAGTTAGCGACCAAGATAATTTAGAAAATTCCATATATAAAGTTGTTAGATTAGAAAAAGATTTTATCGAATTTGAGCTTGAAACATCTAATAGAAGAATTGTAAAAACATATCAGTTTGCTAAAGAAGCTCCCTACACCTTTGAAATGTCCATTAATATAGAGGGAGACTCAAAAAATCTTTGGCTAACATCTGGAGTGCCGGAAGTAGAGCTAACATCCGGAAGACACTCCCCCGCTCTAAAAATCAGAACCTATAGAAAACAAAAAAATGTAGTAGATCAGCTCACGCTTCCTAAAAGCATAAGTACAATATCATCAATTTATCCTGATTGGATATGTGATTCTAACGGATTTTTAGGAATCATCGTTGACCCTTTAGATGAGATCCCGCCTGGATACAGAACTAAATATATAGCAGGAAACACACTTCCAACTAGACTTACTTTAATAGACCCTCAATACAAACTATATCCAGCTGATAAATATCCAGGTTATGAGATGTTTTTACCTCTAAAATCTGATAACAAAAAAACAAACTTTAGAATATTTTCAGGTCCTTTTGCTAAAGATATTTTAAAAGCTGTAGATGCAACGTATTCTAATGCGATTACAGGATATAATCCAGAGTATATCGGAGCAAAAAGCTTTCATGGATTTTTTGCTTTTGTATCTGAGCCTTTTGGTAAACTGATGTTTATCTTAATGCAGCTTTTTCATAAAACAACTCACTCTTGGGGCCTTTCAATAATACTTCTAACTTTTGTTTTAAGAGTTATGCTCTATCCTTTAAATGCTTGGACAATAAAATCTCAAATTAAGATGCAAGAGTTTGCTCCTAAAATGAAAGAGCTTCAAAAAAAATACGCAAACAATCCTCAAAAGCAAAAAATGGAAATGGTAAAATTATATAAAACAAAAGGCTCTAATCCATTAATGGGTTGTTTTCCAATGTTTATTCAGCTTCCATTTTTATTTGGTATGTTTGATCTTTTAAAATCTACCTTTGAGCTAAGAGGAGCTGTTTTTATACCGGGATGGATAAATAACTTAACCGCACCTGACGTCCTCTTTAGCTGGTCAATGCCGATTCCTTTAATAGGAACGTCTTTTCATGTCCTGCCTCTTATTATGGGCGCTGTAATGTATCTGCAATCAAAATTCATGGCAAAAAAACCCCAAAAAGATGGACCTTTAACCGATCAAGAAAAGCAGCAAAAAATGTTAACTCTATTTATGCCGTTAATATTTACTTTTATTTTTTATAAAATGCCATCGGGATTAAATATTTACTATTTATTCTTCTCATTATTTGGTATTTTGCAACAATGGATAATGAACAAACAACAAAAGAAAAATTTAATTAAACCATGAAAGCTTGGAAGCTTTTTTTAAGCGATCTAGAAAAAAAGATTGGAGCCACTACTGTTAGGAAGTGGCTCTATAGTTTAAAAGTAATTAAATTTGATGCTTGCAATCTATATTTAGAAGCTGAAAATCATTTTGAAGCTAGATGGTTTGAAGAGCATATTAGACCTATTTTAAAAAGGGGCTTTTACAATGAGAATTTCCATAAGATAAAAGTTCATCTCTCTTTAAAAAATGCAGATTTAAAATCCAAAACTATAAAAGATGTAAAAAACCAAATAGTTTCAGATCCTTTAGAGACATATTTAACATTCGCATTTTTTATTGCCTCTGAAAATAATCTAATGAGTGTAAAACTTTTAAAAGAGGCTGTAGATAAAGGCTCTAGTTTTAATCCTATTTTTTTATATGGGCCTAAAGGTTCAGGAAAAACCCATCTTTTGCAAGCAACAGCTCATAAGTTCAAAGAGAACAATCTAAATGTTTTTTATGTGAATGCTAAAAGCTTTACTAACCATGTAGTCGATGCTATTAGAAATGGGAATATGCAAGAGTTTAGAAAAGCTTATAGAAACTTAGATGTTTTAATAGTAGATGATATTCAGATATTTTCAAGGAAATTCGCAACCCAAGAAGAATTTTTCCATACTTTTAATACACTTCATTCAAACAATAAAACAATAATTTTAAGCTCAAATGTCCCTGTAACTATGTTAGATGATATCGAATCTAGATTAATCTCTCGTTTTGAATGGGGAATATCTCTATTTTTAGAAAAGCTAGAAAAAAAAGAGCTTAAAATAGTTTTAAACAATCAAGCAAGCATTTTAAATCTACACATAAACCCTCAAATAGAGAAATTCATCATAGATAATTTCAAAAGCATAATATCTATAAAAAAAGCTCTAAAAACTCTCGCTTTAAACGAACATTTAGAGAATCAAAAATCTTTAGAGTTACATAAAATTAAAAACTATCTCTCCCCTTTAATCGAAGAAGAAAATCAAAAAACTCTAAGTCAAGATATAATAATAAATGAAGTCTCAATTTATTTTGGCATAACATCCAAAGATATTTTAGGTAGATCTCAAACCAAAGAAAGCACTCTTCCTCGTCAATTTTCTATGTATCTTTGTAGAGAACTTTTAAAAATGCCTTATATGAAAATAGGAAAAGTTTTTACTAGAGATCACTCAACTGTTATGACTAGTGTCAAAACCATTAAAAAAGATCTAGAGGCTAAAAATACCGATATATATTCAGCTTTTATGGAAGTTACAAAAAAACTAAATAACTTTTCTTAATTAATAGCACGTTGCATTATTAAAAAACCGCTTTTAAAAACCTATTCAAATCTATACATGTAGTAATGATTTTTTTAGGGACGTTGACCTAGCAGTTTTCTCAACGGTTAACATGTGAGAAATTCGCTCACAAATAGGGAAAAGCCTATTTGTGGATATCGACAACTTCTCGTCCAAAAATGTAATTGAATCCACCGCTTTTAAAATAATGAAAAAAGCCATATTTAATTAAGTTTCAATTTTAAACAATAAAGCTTTGGCAAATTGTGTTATATTTCGATTCTATCGACTTTCTCTAGCAATTTTTTGTTTCGGTTGCTTACCTCCCAACAATACTTTTGTATCTCAATGCCATTAAAAGTCTGTGGCTTCTCTTTGTCGATATACAATGGATCGAGAGCAATAGGCTCCTCTGTACGTACAAAACCCCAAGAAATAGTTTGTCTCTTGAACGGATTATTAATTAATAGATCCCTATTAAAAAAACTATTTTTACTAAGACCCAATCTATTTAGGGCCTCATCTGAAGTTAACTTTTGAGGAACAATAGTTTTCAATCCTTGGATTGAGGTTAAATAAAGAAATAAAAGTGCATTTGATCCTTGATCCATTAATTTTTTTCTTGCCAGTAATGTAATCTTATCTTCATATGGGCTAACGTCAACTGTGTTATTGTTACCAAAAGTTAAAAAAAGCATTCCACCTACCTTTAGCATTTCTGCTAGCTTGGCAAGTATTTTTGACGGCTGACCGCTATAGCGAAAGGCTCCATGAATATCGATTACGACACTAACACGACCATGAAGAGAATCTGTAGGAAACTCAAGCATGTCATGAAGGAATATATGCAAATGTTCTAAATGGTCTCTTTTTAGCCATTCGATATCATCTTCTGGATTACGTGGCGGGGTTATACCCACTGCATAAAAAACAGCTCCTTTTGGACAAGTTTTCACATAATCTTCACCGGCCGTACCTGTACCACACCCTGAGTCAAAAATGATATCTTCAGGTGTAAGACGCTTTATTATTTCAAGAAATGGCCGATAATCAACGCCTGCTTCATAAGATTTTGACTCTTCAGAGGAAACGCTATAAAAGATACGAGTCTCTAGCCAAGCCCCTTGATTGCTAGCTGATCTCTCATATCGTGTATATCGTTCTATGTCTTTACTTGACATTTCAGATATAGTGGGAGGCAGACTACTGGACATATTAATGTCTCTTATTTTTTATTAATTATTTTCTATATGCTATTAATTATAATTAACAAGTTATAAATTATTAACTATACCATATTAAATAAATTTAATCAATAATATTTTATTATTAACATTTAAATTATAAACGTATAACATTGATAATTAATAATATATGCAATTGGCAGCTGTGGATTAATTAGTCTGAGCTGCCAAGTCTTAATGAAGTAAGTCTCTAGAAAATCGGTTGTTATATAAAGGATATTGGCATTCAATGAGGCTTATTAGCTCTCTCATGTTCAAGACTTTATAATAGTTCACTTTCATTTAGGAGGCAATGATGACTCTGGCTTTTTTCAGATGTCCCTGCCTCGTCTATATCCTATCCTTTCTGGTTGTTATCGAACTTGCATCGATATAAGTTATTATCCATGCCGAACTAACAAAGACAGCTACTCGCTGTCTTTTTTTATAAAACTTATAGTTTTATGATAAAAATTTTGTATCGCTTCTGATTAAACTTTTACGAATCCACCGGCTCCGCCTGGCACCTCTCCTGAAGGTTGCCCTGGCAAAGTTGGTTTAGCTCCTCCTGGCATTGGAAGGGTAAACGGTTCAGGTTCTTTTCCTTCTGAGATATCAATTACAATCTTTCTCCATTTTTCGATAGTCTCTACAAAAAGTGGTGCAAATCTTCTAAGTGCTGAAGCATCAACGCCAAGACCCATATCTAAAACGCAATGAAGTAAAATCAGCTCTTCTTTTACAGCAAGACCAACTCCGCCACCAGCCATTTGACCGCCTAGCATTGATCCTTCTAAAAGTCTTTGATAGAGTTTCAGGATGATTTTATCATCTTTTGGAAGGCCATCTAAAAGAGGTGAATATAAGTATAATCTATCTGAATTAGGCTCATATGTTAAGTGCAAGGAAAAGGTATTATCTATTCCTAAAATACAAGTATTGTTTTCATCAAATCCTAAGCCTTCAAGATTTAATTCTTTTGAAAATTCTTTAAGGTTTGCTTTGGCATTTTCAAATGACATTATTTATCCTCCGAATATTAATTAATTTTGGACACACATATTATCAGAATTTTATTTTTAAACAAAATATTTTTTTTAATACATATGCCGTATTACTTTTTATAAATATAATCTATAAATTTATTTTTTTCAATAATGTTTAACTTGATATAAATTAAAATATTTTTTTTATTATCAATTAATTATTTTATTTTACAGTTTATTTAATCTCATTTGTATTTAGAAAAAGCATTTCGAAGGAGCTTTTTCAAATCAAAAATTTTTGATTTGCTCACCTTACCTTTTCTTACTGTTTTCAAATCATGAGATTTTAGCCTGTTTTTAGCTAGTGTATAAGCTTCTATTGAGGACTGGAACATTATCTTCTCTTTATTTTAATGTTTACTATCATTATTTAGAATAATTATAACATATTTGATCTTTATATTAAAGATTTTAGATTAATAGCATTAATCGATATATAAAATAAACTTTAATTTTGACAATAAATTATTTTAACTTGATTCATTCTTCGAGGAATAAAACCTTAGATTTGTTTAAAAAAAAGTAGATAAAAATAAAAAATACTCTAAAATCACTTTAAAATGGAGAATAAGTAAAACTTGTCAATTTTTCAAAACTTGGAGATAAAAAAAGGTCAAAAAGCTCCCTTTGGCAACTTTTGCACTAAAAAAGGTTTTAATTTTGCATTTTACTCTGATAGTAAAAATGTAAAATTGATTCTTTCCAACAAGAGCGAAACAAAAGAAATTGCTTTAAATATTTCAGATGATGACAAAATCTTTCATATAGAAATTTTAAACCTTCCTAAAAACACACTATATGCATACAAGGTTGATGAAAATTTATGCTCTGATCCATATGCTAAATCTTTTGCATCACCAAATGTTTGGGGAAAGAAATCAACTAAAGATACATATGTTTTTGCAAAACTAGAAAAAGATGAAGAATTTGATTGGGAAAATACAAAAAAACCAAATATTAAATCTGTTGATTTGATTATCTATGAGATGCATGTAAGAGGTTTTACAAAAGACAACACATCAAAAGTAAAAAATCCTGGTGTTTTTCTAGGGGTTATAGAAAAAATCGATTATTTAAAAAAACTAGGTGTAAATGCTATAGAGCTCAACCCAATTTATGAGTTTGATGAAACATCATATAATATAATAAACCCTGAGACAAAAAAAAGGCTCTTTAATTACTGGGGATATTCCCCTGTCTCATTTTTCTCAATAATGAAAAGATATGGAACTGAAAATGATTTTAAAACTTTAGTTAAAGAGCTGCATAAAAATGGAATCGAAATTATTTTAGATGTTGTCTATAACCATATGCAAACTCCTATTAAAGATAAAAATTACTTTTTATTAGATGATAAAAATAATCATCAAAACTTTTCAGGTTGTGGCAATACCTTTAATTGCAATAGTAACGCAGGATCTAAGCTTATCTTAGATAGTCTTATATATTTTGTAGAAAAATTTAAAGTTGATGGCTTTAGATTTGATCTAGCATCTATTTTAACAAGAACAGATAATGGGGGAATTTCAGAAAAACCTAAAATTTTAGAGATGATTAAACAAGAAAAAAAACTAAAAGATATAAAATTCATAGCCGAGCCTTGGGATGCCGCTTCCCTTCATCAACTTGGCTTTTTTGAAAATTTTAATTTTTTAGAGTGGAATGATAAAACAAGAAATGTATTTAGAAAATTTATAAGAGGAGATAAGAATTTAGAAAATGATTTTTTAGATTCTATAACAGGAAATAATTCCCCTTTTAAAAATCATAAAAACTCAATAAATTACATCACTTGCCATGATGGTTTTTCTTTATATGACTTAGTAAGTTATGAAAATAAACACAACTTTTTAAATGGAGAGGAAAGTAGAGATGGAAATACTAGTAATTTCAGCTCAAATAGCGGCATAGAAGGCCCTAGTAATGACAAAGGTATTGAAGATCTAAGAGTTAGAAAAGCTAAAAATCTTATTCTAGCCTTAATGCTTTCTAAAGGAGTTCCCATGCTATTTATGGGAGATGAATACCTACATACAAAAAACGGCAATAATAACACTTGGTGCCAAGATAACTCACTTAACTATTTTTTATGGGACAGCAAAAATGTTTTGCAAAATTTCATAAAAAGTTTAATAAAATTTAGATTAGATAATCAAAAAATTTTATCTTTCAATTCTGAAAACTTTTCAACTCAAAAAAATGTAGAGATAAAAGATAGATTTTTGAAAATTGATCTCCATAATTTTGTAGTTATCTTTAACTCAAATGATAAAGAGATAACTACCCATTTAAATACAGACAAATATAAAATTTTGATAGACACATCTGATGGGAAAAACAATCTAAAAGATTCGAGGGTTTTACTAAAATCCTTTTCTGCAATAGTTTTAAAAAAACAAAACTAGCCAAGAATAAAAAACTTTTGCTACACTCAAGTTAATATTATTTAATTTTTTGGGGGATAAATGATTAAATATTTAGCTTTAACTATTTTTTCTTTGTTAGTTTTTTCATCTTGCTCAAACAGCCAAGATGCAAATAACACCACTTCACGTTTTTATGATGATGGAAGAGCAAGACCAGTTGTGGCTATTAGCTCTGTTATCGATTCAACTACATATGATCTACCTTGGAGTTTATCTGAAGAGATCACTTTTTTAATAAAAAGCCAGCTTACAAACAATAAAAATCTATTTTTATCATCAACAGAAATGATGGATGAAAGTCTAACAAACACAGACGCTCCTTTTGATCTAAATGTTAATTGGATGAAAGATAGATTTGATAATAGCGAGTTTTTAGTATTTTTAGAGCTTTTAAATCACAATGAGCTCAAGAAAGATAATATCTCAAATCTCGAGATGTCCATGAGGATAAGAATAGTAGATGTAAGATCAAGAGAACCAAAAGTTATCCTGCAAGAGTGTATTGATGAAAACTATTACATAGCAAAGGGTTCAATAAAAGAGGATTATCAAAATGTAATTTGGGGATCTTCAGAATACGCAAATTCAAGAATGGGTTTAGCTCACAAGCAACTTGCAAAAGAGATCTCAGATAGGATTTCAGATTATATAGCTCTTTCTAAGAGTAGATAATGGTTGGAGTAGAGCAAAGTCCTTTAGCCGATGAAATAAAAAGTGCTATATTTTTTTTTCTAATTGCTATAGTGACTAGCTCTATTGCTTATGTTAAAGGATTTTATAAGTTAGAAAAAAGTGAGAAAATAAACTTACCTTCCTCTTATGCTCTTAGTGTTTTTTTTATCTACGCATTTTTTTATATAGGTTTGGGATCTATCATTGGAAAATACTTAAAAGGATATATAACAAAAGAAAATTCTGTAGGAATTAGTGTTTTTTTTACTGTCTCTATTAGTTTGGTAACCCTACTTGTTTTATATGTTTTTTGTTTAAAAAAAAGAAAAGAGATTACTTTTCCCATTATAAAAACCTTTGAAGAAAACTCAAAAAGCCCTAAATATGATATGGGGTTTGGAATTTTTTCTTGGCTAGTTGTATTTCCTTTAGTTACTTTTTTTTCATCTATTTTTAGTATTTTTATATATGCAGTTTTTAGAGTACAAAAAATTCCAGATCAAGTAGCTATCTACTTTTTAAAAGCTACAATGAACAATCCTATTTATTTTATCTTAGCTATGATAACTATCGTTATTTTAGCTCCAATATTAGAAGAGTTTTTTTTCAGAGGGATCGTGCAGAATTTTTTTAAAAAATTTTTAAATAGATGGATCTCTATTATTTTTACAAGTTTAGTATTTGCCTTTGTACATTTTTCTTATGCACAAAAACTTGCAAATATAACAATTGTAGGCTCGATATTCATTTTTAGCTTATTTTTAGGTTTTATATATGAAAAGCAAAAATCGTTAATATCGCCTATTTTTTTACATGCAACATTTAATGCTATAAACGTTTTAAATCTACTATTTATAAAAGGGATATAGATGAGACCAAAAATTGAAGCATTTGGACTGTCTGATATTGGTCATGTAAGAAAAAAAAATGAAGATGTCTTTAAGATTTTAGAAGAGCATCTTCTATTTTCTGTAGCAGATGGAATGGGAGGTCACAGGGCTGGTGATATAGCAGCTTTGCATGCAACAACTCATATAAACAATCTACTTGCTAAAACACTGCTAACAACCGTTTCAATCGATCAGATTATAAATCTCATAAACCTAGCTATTAAAGAAGCGAATTTCAGAGTCTTTAATTTATCTAGATCCAACAGGGATTACTCAGGCATGGGTACAACTCTTTGTTTTTTACATTTAAACTCCTCTCATGCTATTTTTGCTCACGTTGGAGATAGCAGAGTCTATCACTATCAAAAAAATAGTTTTATTCAACTTACCAAAGACCACTCACTTATCAACAAACTAATAGATCAAAATAAAAATTGTGATAAAAAAACTTGTAAAAACATAATTACAAAAGCAATCGGCACCTACCCAAAAATAGAGCCAAGTATAGATACAATTCCATATGAAATAGGTGATATCTTTTTAATGACAACAGATGGTCTTACAGACTATATTTCCAATGATCACATAAAAAAAATAATTGAATTTAGCAAATCTCCTCGAATCTTATGTGAAAACCTCATAAAAGAAGCGAAAAATAATGGCAGTAGTGATAATATTACAGCATTAGCTGTAAAAATTATTGAATAATGAATCAAAAAATATATTTAGATAATAATGCTACGACCTCAATAGATAAAGAGGTATTAGATCAGATTATCAATCTTACTCTTCCTCTAAACCCATCTAGCGCTCATTTTTACGGCAGGAAAGCAAAAGGGCTACTTGAAGATGCAAGAGAGAAAATAGCATCATATCTAAAAGTTAAAGCTGATAATTTAGTCTTTACATCAGGCGGCACTGAAAGCTCTAATCTAGGGATTAGAGCGTTATTAGAAAATCCATCAAAACCCCAAGAAAAAGCTCATATTATCGCAAGCGATATCGATCACTCATGTGTTTATAATACTTTAAAGCATCTAGAAAAAAAGGGTTTTGAGATCTCTTATATCAAGGCAGGAAAATATGGGGCTATAAAACCTGATCAAATACTCCCCTTAATCAAAGAAAACACAAAACTAATAGCTACATCTTTTGTTAATGCTGAAACCGGTGTTAAAACAGATATAGATAAAATAGCTAAAATAGCTCGAGAAAAAGATATTTTTTTATTCGTGGACGCTGTCGCGCTACTTGGCAAAGAAAAGTTTGTTATTCCAAAAGGCGTAACATCTATGGGTTTTAGCTCTCACAAACTCCATGGCCCTCAGGGCGTTGGCATGTGTTATTTCAAGGAAGGCATAAAAACCTCTCCCCTCTTTTTTGGTGGGCCTCAGGAATTTGAGAAAAGACCTGGCACTCAAAATTTAAGAGGGATAGTAGGTTTTGCAAAAGCTGTTGAATTACTAAAAAAGTATCTTCCTAAAGCCACTGAAAACATGCAAAAATTAAGGGATCATTTTGAAACCACTTTAAAAAGTGAGCTAAAAGATGTTTTTATAAATGGAGAAGGCCCTAGAGTCTGCAACACCTCTAATATCTGTTTTAAAGGTGTAGACGCCGAGAGTTTGCTGATTCTATTAGATAGAGGAGGCGTTTTAGCATCTCACGGCTCAGCCTGCGCTTCCGGCTCTATGGAGCTATCTAGAGTTTTACT
>SDBU01005091.1_pt1 | contig 15843 bp, 11 predicted proteins | sample 2277071 | NCBI WGS metagenome assembly SDBU01 (sample SAMN10397929, study PRJNA504765) | marine sediment metagenome | isolation source: marine sediment core GS08_GC12, 126 cmbsf | place: Arctic Ocean: Gakkel Ridge, Loki's castle | collected 2008
GGTGAAGGGAGTCCCCGCGTCCAGCTTCTCCTCTGCCTGTTCGGGCGTCAGGCCCCGGCAGAGGCGGTCGTAGCCCGGCCGGGCGCCTTGCGCGCCCCGGAGCTTCTGCATGTCGGCCAGTCTTTCGCGCGTGCAGAAGCAGCGGTAGGCGCTGCCCGCCTCCAGCAACTGCTGAGCGTGTCGGCGGTAGATGTCGGCCCTCTCGCTCTGCCGATAGGGGCCGTAAGGCCCGCCCACGTCCGGCCCTTCGTCCCAGTCCAGCCCCACCCACCGGAGGGCCTGCAGGATGGCCTCCTCGCTTTCCCTGGTGGAGCGCTCCGCGTCGGTGTCCTCGATGCGCAGCACGAAATCCCCGCCCTCTTTCCGCGCGAACGCGTAGTCGAAGAGCGCGATGTAGGCGGTGCCCACGTGAGGAGAGCCTGTGGGGGAGGGCGCTGCGCGCACCCGCACGCGGTCGAGAACGCTGCCCATGAGCATTGTCTCCAGGGTGTGCCGGACTAAGAAGCCCTAACAGCATGGACCGTAGAGGTCGCGGAGCGCGCAGAGAGCGTCAAGAAACAGGGCGATGACAGGGGTCTGGCCCTCGGCGTCCTCAGCGTTCTCGGCGGTTAATTCTTCTTGTTCGAAGTTCTTAGAACGGCCCGGGCGAACCGCCACTCTATCACAGGCGGGTTGACACGTCAAAAGCGGCTAGCTGCCGCGGGCGAAAGCCCTCAGGTGGGCCGGGTGCCACGGGCCAAGGCCTTGACTGGCTCGGACACGGACAAACCTTCGGTTTGCTCCGTGCCACGCCGCGAACAGAGCAAGCGGAATCACGGCGGGGGCGAGACCACCACGCGAAACCCGACGCCGAACGCGGGATCGATCCTGCAGCGGTAAGCACACCGATAGGTCCCATGGGCGCTGTACCACGAACCGCCCCGCAACACGCGAGTCAGGCCGATACTCGGACCTCCAGGGTCTGCCCCCGGGCTCTTACTGTAGTAGTCTTTGCGGTACCAGTCCTGGCACCACTCCCAGAGGTTCCCGTGCATGTCATAGAGGCCCCAGGCGTTCGGCTTCTTCTTCGCAACACTATGGGGGTACTTCTCTCCAACATCCTCTGCATTCTCACTGTACCAGGCGTAATCGCGCAACCTCCTCCTGTCGTCACCGAAGCAGTAGGCCGTTGTGGAGCCAGCACGACACGCATACTCCCACTCGGCCTCCGTCGGCAGCCGCACGGTTTGGCCGATCTTCGCGCTCAGTTTCCGGCAGAACTCCCGTGCGTCGTTCCACGAGATGTAGTTCGCTGCTGCGTCTCCCGACCTCCCGGCGTACTCTTGCCGCGACCATGGCTGCTTTCCCATCACGGCCTTGTACTGCTCCTGCGTAACCTCCGTGACGCCCATGTAAAAGGGCTTTGTGATGCGGACCCGGTGCTGTGGCCGTTCGTCCACGTGGGGGCCTTGCTCTGGGGGCGGGCTGCCCATCATGAACTCGCCTGCGGGTATCAGCACCAGCTTCATCGTCACCCCACCGCCCAGGTCGAGCGTCAGGTCGCGCTGCTTTTGTACGTCTGCCTCAGCCGGCAGGTGCTGCTCAGCAGGTGCCGCAGGACGGGTTACAGCGGTCGGTGCCACCTGGGCCTGCTTCCGGCCGCCGGCCAGCAAGATTGTCACTGCACCAACCACAACGACCACTATCAGAATGCCCAGGCCTTTCTTCATCGGCTCCCTCCACATGCAGCGTTATGCGCCTCCGGAAGCGCGCCCCCGTACTCGACCGTTCGTCTACTGCCCCCTTTGCCCCATGCCGTTACAGGGGCCATGGACAAGTCGTGCAGGGGCTACTCTACCCACCATATTGTGTCGCTTTGCTCACTTTGTCAAGCGCCAGCTCCACACGTTATGCAGCCGGCGGAGGGTCGCCGAAGAACAGGCGCATGGCGTTGGCTGTTGTGAGTGATGCGATGGTTGCCGGCTCTTCGTCCCGCAGCGCGGCAAGGGCCTCGATCGTGTCCACGATGAAGGCCGGCTCGTTGCGCGCGCCGCTCCTGGCCGCCGGAGTCTGGTAGGGGCAATCCGTCTCCACCAGCAATCGGTCTTCGGGCACGGCACGTGCGGCGGCCTTGGTCTTCTTGTGTCCCGGTCGCGTGACGGCGCCCGCAAAGGAGATGTGGAAGCCCAGTTCGACGTAGCGGCCCGCCACCTGAGCCGATCCCTCGAAGCAGTGTCGGACCCCGGGCGGGACCTCGCCCTCCGCCGCAAGGATGCGGAGCACCTCTTCATCGGACTTGCGCGAATGCACGATGAGGGGTTTCCCCGTCGAAAGCGCCAGCAGCGTGTGCCGGCGGAAGGCCGCCCTCTGCTCATCCGGCGGGGTGAACTTGTGGTGAAAGTCCAGGCCCGTCTCGCCAACGGCGACGACCTCCGGCGTTGCGGCAAGGCGTTCGATTTCGCTCATGTCGTCGGGGCCGGCCTCGCGCCACTGGTTCGGATGGATGCCCACGGCGGCACGGAGGCGGCCGGGAAAGCGTCGGGCGAGTTCGATGCATCGGCGCGATGATGCCAGGTCGGTGCCGACGCACATCATCCACCGGACCCCCGCCGCTGCGGCGCGGTCCAGCACCTCCGCGAGGTCCTTTTCGAACTGGCGCCCGTCCAGATGCGTGTGCGTGTCAACGATCCGCATGGCTGCCGTCGCCCCCATCGGGAAGAGTGATTCTAGGGATTCGTTGTCTAAGGTCCGCCAAGGCATTATAATTGACGTGGCAACGACCTGGCAGGGAGCATGTGCGCGATGGCCGAACTCAGGCGCGACCCCGTTACCGGTGGGTGGGTGATCATCGCCACCGAGCGGGCCGCGAGACCCCATGATTTCTTCGTCGGCAGAGGCGAGCGGAAGGCGGAGTTCTGCCCCTTCTGCGAGGGCAATGAGGACCGTACGCCGGCCGAGATAGCAGCCATCAGGCCCCTTGACGGTCCTCCGGACACGCCGGGCTGGAAGATCCGCGTTGTGCCGAACAAGTTCCCGGCGCTTCGGCTGGACCAGCCGCTGCGCGTGCAGGGCCATGGACTCTATCACACCATCGAGGGGTTCGGCGCGCACGAGGTGATAATTGAGTCGCCGCAGCATCTCACCAGCCCGACCCAGATGACGAAGCAGGACTTCCAGCTTGTCATTCAGACCTACTGCGACCGTTCGCGTGCCCTGAGCGCGGACGATCGGCTCAGCTACGTCCTCATCTTCAAGAACGTGGGGGAGAGCGCCGGCGCCAGCATCGAGCACACGCACTCGCAGATCATCGCCGTGCCCATTATGCCCAAGCTGGTGCACGAAGAGATGCGCGGGTGCGAGGAATCATATGCCGATGGGGGACGGTGCCTCTTCTGCGACATTATCGAGCAGGAGCTTCGAGAGGGCGTGCGAGTCGTGGTGGAGGACGAGGACTTCGCCGTGCTGAGCCCCTTCGCGGCCAGGTTCCCTTTTGAGATGTGGGTCCTGCCCAAACGCCACGCGAACCACTTCTTCGAGCTGGACGGCGACCTTGTCGGCGGGCTGGCCGCCGTTCTGCAGGAAGCGCTTGGGCGGATGGAAGTTTGCCTGAAGGATCCGCCGTATAACTATGCGATCCATACGGCTCCGGTGGGCAGCACCCAGGCGGATCACTTTCACTGGCACATCGAACTGATTCCGCGGGTCACTCGCCTTGCGGGCTTTGAGTGGGGCACGGGCTTCCACATCAATCCTATGGCACCGGAGAGGGCCACTGAGTATCTGCGCGACGTGTCCGAAGCCAGGCTCCAGGAGAAGGTTGCTTCGGTGTCGGCCCGCAGGAGGGGCCATGAGTAACGTGCGGGCAGGCTGCAACTGCCCGTGAGACGGAAGGGCGCAGTCCGAGAGGATAGCTCACAACCAGAGAGAAGGCGCAAGGACACAGACCCATGCAGATTGCAATGGTAGCTTCCGAGGTCACGCCCTTTTCCAAGGAAGGGGGACTGGCTGACGTGCTCGGTTCGTTGCCTGCCGCGCTGTCCGAGCTCGGAGAGACAGTCTGGGTCATCAGCCCGCTCTACCGCGGGGTGCGAGAGATGGCGGATCGAGTGGGCTCTCCGCTCCAACGGGTGCCGGACGGGCGGTTCACGGTGCCCATAGGAGACGCCGACGTAGCGGCCACCGTGTGGAAGTCCACCTTGCCGGGCACCGGCGTGGAGGTGTTCTTTCTGGAGAACGACCACTACTACGACCGCGAGGGGTATTATACGAACCGCTCAGACTACAGTGACTACCAGGACAACAGCGAGCGGTTCGTTTTCCTGTCCCGTGGCGCACTGGAGATGTGCAAAGCCGTGGGCCTCAGGCCCGACGTCTTGCACTGCCACGATTGGCCGACCGGTCTGGCGCCGATCTACGTGAAGTACATCTACGAGGCGGATTTCCCCGGCACGGCAACAGTTTTCACCATCCACAACATTGCGTACCAGGGCATTTTCTGGCACTGGGACATGAAACTGGCCGGTCTGCCGTGGAGCCTCTTTAACTGGAAGATGCTCGAATACTACGGGAACCTCTCTTTCCTGAAGGCGGGCCTGGTCGGGGCGGACGTGCTGACCACGGTGAGCAAGAAGTACGGCGAGGAGATCCAGACCGAGGAACAGGGCTGCGGGATGGACGGGGTGTTGAAGGAGCGCTCTGAAGACCTCTACGGAATCGTCAACGGCATTGATACCGACGTCTGGAACCCCGCGACCGATTCTCTGATCCCGGCCAACTTCTCGGCCGACGATCTGTCGGGCAAGGCGCTCTGCAAGCGGGCCCTGCAGGAGAAGTACGGCCTGCGGCAGGAGCCCAACGTCCCCCTGCTGGGCATGATCTGTCGGCTGGTGGACCAGAAGGGCCTGGACCTGTGTCGGCAGGCGTTGCCGCAGTTGCTGAAGAGCGATGTGCAGTTCATCGCGCTGGGCAGGGGCGAGGCCAAGTATCAGACCTTCCTGGGGCAGATGCAGGCGGAGCATCCGCGCTCTTTCGGGCTGCGGTTGGCGTATGACGAGGACGCCGCTCACCTCATCGAGGCGGGCAGCGACATGTTCCTGATGCCCAGCCGGTTCGAGCCGTGCGGCCTGAATCAGCTCTACAGCCTGATGTACGGCACTGTGCCCGTCGTGCGTGCCACCGGGGGACTGGCGGACACGGTGGTTGACTACGCTGCCGGCGGGTCGGGGACGCAAGAAGCCAACGGGTTTTCGTTCGACGAGTACACCTCCGCGGCGCTGACCAACGCCGTTGTGCGGGCGCTGGCGCTCTACAAGGACCGCAATGCATGGCGGCAGCTCATGCTGACCGGAATGCGGCAGGACTGGTCCTGGAAGCGCAGCGCGCGGGAATACCTCGATGTGTATGGTAAGGCGCGCGAGAAAGCGGCGCGACGATTGGCAGGCGGACTTGAGGGAGCAGTGGCGTGACGGAGAGGCCCGAAACAGCCAAGGAGCGGCGCAGGGCCGTCGAAGTGCTGCGCGATCGCAGCGAAGACGTCATCCACAGATGGCTGGAGAAGATCCATCTGCTGGTGACGGACAGGGGAGCCGAAGGGCTCGTGGACGATGAGCTGTTGCTTGGCGACGCGCGTGAGCTGTTCGAGGTGGTCGTCTCCCGTCTGGCGGGAACGCATCCCGAAGCAGACATTGCCGCCTTCTACCACCTGGTGCTGCAGGCCCGGGAGCACAAGGTGGGTGTGGCGGACATTGCCTACGGGCTTCTGGAGCTCAAGAGCGTCAGCAAGCAGGTCATCTTCGAGAGCCTTGGCGACGAGTTGCAGGCGTTCCGAATCTCGCGCCAGGTGGACGATATCATCGAGGCCATCCTGCGCAGGACTGTGGAGCTGTACGAACTGACCAGCGAGGCGGATCAGAAGACGACTCAGGAAAGGCTGCAGGAGATCTTCGCCGCGTGGGACATGGAGGGTGCCCTGGCCGAGGCCCAGACACCGGGCGAAGTCTGCGGGCTGATGGCCGAGAAGCTCGGAGCCATCTGGGATCTGCTCGGCTGCCGGCTGCGCCTTTGCGAGCCCGTGCGCGGGGCGGCGCCGGACCTCGTCGCGGGGTCCGAGCTGCCCGTGCCCGTCGTAAAGGGAAAGCCCCAATACCTGACCGAGCAGGAGGCGGAGGCCGGCGGCGTGGTCAGCTTGCCGGACGTGGTCAACCGGCGCCGAGAGGAGTTCATCTGCGGGGACCTGGGCGACGATGACCGGGTCGTGAACTCCCCAGAGTTGCTGGACGCCGGCGTGCGCAGTATCGCGTGTTGCCCGCTTGTTGCGCGCGGCGAAGTGAGCGCCGTGCTGCTGCTGTACGGGGCGCAACCGAACACCTTCCGTCAGAGCGACAGGCGCAGACTCCGCGACTTCTGCAATGTGCTGGCGCTGGCGCTGGACCGCACGCGTCACCTGGAGCGTTCCCACAAGGAGATCAGCGAGGCAGAAGTGATCGCGCGGATCGGCCGGTCCTTGTTGGAGCTTCCTTCCAGAACGGCGCTTCTGCAGGGGGCCGCCGAGGCGCTGCGGGCGTTCAGGGATTACTTCGACGTCTCGCTTTTCCGAATAGACAAGGAAGCCGGCGAATGCGCACTGGTGGCGGAGGCCGGACGTGAGAGGCGTTACCGGCCCAGCGATTACCGGCAGAAGATCGGCGAGGGCTTTATCGGCCTGTGCGCTCAGACGGGGGAGACCATCCGGGTATCGGACCTGGAGGCCGATTCCAGGCGACTGATCGCTTTCGACGAGGAGTATCGCGCTCGCAGTGAGCTGGCCGTGCCGGTCAAGAAGGGGGAAGAGGTGCTGGGGGTCATGCACTTCCTCTCGGAAAGGGAAGAGGACTTCCCGGAGAGCGAGACCGCCGCGCTGGAACACGTTGCCCCGCACATCGGCGTGGCCCTGCAGAACGCGCGGATGATTCTTGAGCGCCGTCGTGACCGCTATGAGATCGAACAGGCCCATGAAGAGCTTGCCAACATCATCCGGAGCGCGGCCGTCGGGATCACCAGCACCGACACCAGAGGGGTCTATACGCACTGGAGCCCGAGCTGTGAGTCAATGCTCGGCTACAAAGAGGAGGAGGTCGTAGGGCGCGCGACCCCTTCGGACTTCGCGGCGGAGCCCTACGATCTGCAGGAGGTCCTGGCTGAATGCCTGCGCGAGGGCCGCACGACGGCGGAACGGAAGATGGCGCGCAAGGACGGCAACGTCCGCGTTATCAGAGAGGCGCGCGTGCCCATGCACGACGAAGAAGGGCGTCACGTCGGGTTCACCGACTACCTGGTGGACATCACCGACCAGAAGCGGGCGGAGCGGCAACTGCGGCGTGAGCGCGATACCCTGAACCTGGTTGTTGAGGCGATGGGCGCGGGCCTGGTGCTGTTGGACGGCGACCGCGGGATGCAGTGGGCCAACAGCGCGATGATGAAATGGTTCAGCTTCGACACTTCGTCGTTCGGCAAGAATTGCCATGAGGTCCTTCGCTGCGGGAGTTCGGCCGACGACTGCCCCGCAGCCAGGGCCGTCTCTACGGGGGAGGTGCAGACGCTTGTCCGTGAAGTCACGGACGAAACGGGAGTCTGGCACTGCTATGAGCACGTCTTGACGCCGGTCGTTTACGGCGAGACTCGATTGCTCGTTCTTACGCTGGACATCACCGAACAACGACGCCAGACCGAGGAGATGCGCCTGATCAACAAGTTGACCGAGAAGGTGGATACCTCGCTGGACCTGGAGCGCGTTCTTCACCTGGTGCTGACCTGCGTGACGGCCGGCCATGCGATAGGCTTCAACCGCGCGTTTGTGTTCCTGCTGGATGAGGAGGGCGCGCACCTGGAGGGCAAGAGCGCCGTGGGTCCCGTTTCCCCGGCCGACGCGCAGCGGATATGGAACGACCTGGCCCAGAGGGCACAGACCATTGACGATCTGGTGGACGCAGCCTCGCCATCGGGCAGCGACAGACGCCTCGCGGATCGCGTCAGGGCCCTGCACATCCCGCTGACCGACCGCCGCAATCCGCTGGTCAGGGCGCTGGACAGCCGCAGCACGGTGCACGTCGGTGACGCTCCTTCGGCCCCCTACATCGGCCCCGAATTGATCGAGCAGCTCGAGCTGGAGGAGTTTGTCTGCGTGCCGCTGGCTGTCCAGGACGAACCGTTGGGCGTCATGCTCGCCGACAACAAGTACTCCCGCATGCCGGTGAGCGAGGATCAGATGGAGCTGATAGAGATGTTCTCGCGCCAGGCATCTCTGGCGATCGCCAACGCGCGGGCCTACGAGAAGATCCGCACCCAGCTCAGGGAACTGCAGCGCACGCGCGATCAGCTCATCGAGGCCGAGCGCATGGCCAGTGTAGGCCGGATGGCCAGCCATCTGGCGCACGAAATCCGCAACCCCCTGACGGCCATCGGAGGGTTCGCCTACTCAATAGCCCGGCAACACCGCGATGATGCGAAGACGCACCGCAATGCGATGATCATCTACGAAGAGACCCAGCGCCTGGAACGGACCCTGGCCAACGTCCTGGAATACACGCGGCCGCTGCGGCCCAACAAGGTTCCCGTTTCCCTCAACACCATCGTGCGCCAGACGGCCGAGGAGTTCAGGAGCTATCTGGAGGAGAACAACATCTTACTTGGGATGTCGCTGGCCAACGACCTGCCGGAGATCATGGCTGACGGCGGGATGATCAAGCAGGTCGTCATAAACCTCGTCAAGAACGCCGTAGAGGCGATGGAAAGCAGGGAGAAGGGCAGCCTTTCGGTCGCCACGGGCGCACGCGACCGCGAGATCGAACTGATCGTTGCCGATACGGGGGTCGGGATGGAGCGTGACGTTCTGGAAAACCTTTTCAGCCCGTTCTTCTCGACCAAGATCGGCGGCATCGGGCTGGGGATGTCCGTCTCCCGGCAGATTGTCAGGGAGCATGGCGGGCGTATTGAAGTGGAGAGCGAGCTTGGCGGCGGGAGCAGATTCACCGTCACCCTGGCGGTCGAGCAGCCGGCCAGCGACGGCGAATCCGAGTCGCCAGGCTCCAGAACAGGACGCTAGCGGGGTAAGGAGGTCAATTATGGCAAAGATCCTGCTTGTAGAAGACGAAGAGAACGTGCGTCTGCTCTACCAGCAGGAGCTGGAGGAACAGGGCTATGAAGTCATCTGGGCCGCCGATGGCAAGACGGCCGTCGAGCTGGCCAAAGAAGCCAAGCCGGATGTGGTCATCATGGACATCAACCTGCCGGAGAAAATGGACGGCATCCAGTCCATGTCCAAGATACTCAGCCAGGACAAGGACATTCCTGTGATCATCAACACCGGCTACAGCGAGTACCAGGACAACTTCATGAGTTGGGCGGCCGACGCTTACATTCTGAAATCGGGTGACGTCGGGCCCCTTGTGGAGGCTGTCCGGGAGGCGCTCCGCAAGAGGGGAGCGGCCGGTGCAGGCTGACGTCCCGCTCGTGACGCTTCGGATGACGGCCCTGAGGCTGCGACCGTAACGTACGGAAAGGTCAATTCACTCCTGCGCCTGTTACGGAGTTGCTTGAACGTATGACGGCGAGGAAAGCCCCGGATGTTCTGAAGGACACCCTCGTGATGGTGCTGGCCGGAGGGCAGGGGGAAAGGCTGTACCCGCTCACCAAAGACCGCGCCAAACCCGCCGTGCCCTTTGCGGGCGCCTACCGGATCCTCGACTTCACCCTCAGCAACTGTCTTAACAGCGGACTGCGCAGGATATACGTGCTTACTCAGTACAAGAGCGACTCGCTCGACAGGCACGTCAAGCTCGGGTGGAACTTCCTTCCCCCCGAGGCCGGCGAATGGATTGAGACCCAGCCGCCCCAGCAGAGAATGGGTTCCGAGTGGTACCTCGGCACGGCGCATGCCATCTATGAGAACATCTACACGCTGGAGCAGTTGCGGCCTGCGCAAGTTCTGATCCTCAGCGGCGATCACGTCTATCGCATGGATTACTCGCCCATGCTCGAAGCCCACGTGCAGACAGGAGCGGACCTGACACTGGCCTGCGTGGAAATGCCTCTGGCGGAGGCTGCCGGGTGCCTGGGGGTGGTGACGGCCGATGCCGAGGGGCGGGCGATCCGGCTGGAGGAGAAGCCGGCGCACCCCGAACCGATGTCCGGCCGCACCGAGACCTGTCTGTGCTCGATGGGCGTCTACGCCTTCGGCACCGAGACGCTGGTGCGGCGCGTGACCGAGGATGCCAGGCGCACGAACACGCATGATTTCGCCAGGGACGTGGTCCCGGCCATGATCGAGGCCGGCGACCGCGTTTTCGCCTACCCCTGCTCCGGCCTCTACTGGCGCGATATCGGGACCCTCGACGTCTATTGGGAAGCTCACATGGAACTGCTGGGAGACAAGCCGCCCCTCGACCTGTATGACGGGGACTGGCCGATCCGTGGTTATGCGCGGTTCCGGCCGCCGGCCATGGCGCTTGTCGAGCTCGATGGGCAGGAGGAGATCCCGCCGGAGATTCACAACTCGCTCGTGTGTCAAGGCTGCGTCATCCGCGGCGCCCACGTGTGGCAATCGGTCATCGGGCCTGACGTTCGCATAGGGGTCGGCAGTCGCATCGAGCAATCCGTGATCCTGGAGGGCACCTCGGTGGGCCGCAACGTCGTTATCAAGAAGGCCGTCATAGACAAGAGCAACACCATACCGGACAACGCCCGCCTCGGCGTGGACCATGAGTGGGACCGCCGGCACTTCGCCCTGAGCGAGGGCGGCGTTGTCGTCATGCCGAAGGGCATGCCGTTTCCGGCCTTCTGACGGAGGGAGCCAGCGCATGGCAGCGGCGCCTGACCATGCCGAGATCAGGATGGGTGCGATCGCGCGCGACCCCTCATCGGTCTTTCTGTACTGGGAGTTCAGCGAAGTGCTGAGGGCGGACGTCGCGCGCGAGCTGGGCCCGCGCTGTCAGTGGGCGTTGCGGGTCCTGGACCTGGAGGGCGCCGACGTCAGAACGATCCCGGTCGCTCCCGAAGCGGGCAACTACTACCTGGACGTCGAACCGGGCCGGACTTACGCGTTTGAACTGGCGGCCCGCGCGGGAACGCAGTGGCGCGCCGTCTGTCGCACCGGCCCCCTGCAGATGCCGTCCCGACAGCCCGACTGGCGGCGCGGAGAGCGCAGTTCAGAAGGACCCTCTCCGGGCGGCGTGGAATTCGGGCTGAACGCTCTTCGCACAGCGGCCCGTGGCATGGGCGTTCCCGGACTCAGTTACGAGTCCACGGCCCTCTACCTCGGCTCTTCCCCCTCGGGGTCGCGCAGAGACTGAGAGGACGCCTGGCGCTCCCGTGTCCCGGCCGCACGTGTCCAGCAGGCAATATGGCCAAAGGTTATCTGATACCGGTCTTGCACTGTCACCTGCCCTACGTGCGCCATCCTGACTACGACGATTTCCTGGAAGAGGACTGGTTCTACGAGGCCGTGTCGGAGACGTACGTGCCGCTGCTCCATATGCTGGAGCGGCTCGAAGCGGACGGCGTACCTTTCGCGTTGACCCTCTCGTTCAGTCCCACGCTCTGCGAGATGCTGTCCAACGACCTGTTGCAGCGACGCTGCGTGCGTTACCTCGAAAAGCGGGTGGAACTGGCGGAGAAGGAGATCGGGCGGACCGAAGGGGGACCGTTCTCCGAGGCCGCCCGCCTGTATCACCGGCGCTATCGGGACGTGCACCGGACTTACGCGGAGCGCTATGATCGGAAACTGCTCCGGGGCTTTGCCGAACTGGCGCAGCGGGGCTCCATCGAGCTTATCGGTTCGGCGGCCACTCACGCGCTCCTGCCTCTGCTGGACACGTCGGAAGGCAAGCGGGCCCAGGTGGCAGTGGGCCTGCGCAACTTCGAGAAACATTTCGGCGGCCGGCCCGACGGTTTCTGGCTGCCCGAGTGTGCGTATGGGCCGGGCATTGACGATATCCTCGCCGAGTTCGGCCTGCAGTACTTCTTCGTGGATACTCACGGGGTGTTGCTGGCCGAGCCCCGGCCTCGGTTCGGTGTGTTCGCCCCGCTTGCGACCCCGGCGGGCGTGCTCGCGTTCGGGCGCGACGTCGAGTCATCCAGGCAGGTATGGAGCGCCGACGAAGGCTACCCCGGCGCGCCGGAGTACCGGGAGTTCTACCGAGACCTGGGCTATGACGCCGAGCTTGGATACCTGCGGCCGTACCTCCACGCCGACGGCGTCCGGCGTTACGTGGGCTTCAAATACCATCGGATAACGGGCGACGTCCCGCTGGATCGGAAGGGGCCCTATCGGCCTGGCGACGCGACGGCGCGCGCCGAGGCCCACGCTGAGCATTTCGTGAAGCACCGCGTGGATCAGGTCAGTCGCCTCCACCGTGCAACCGGTCTGGAGCCTGTGATCGTGGCGCCCTACGACGCGGAGTTGTTCGGCCACTGGTGGTTGGAGGGCTTGCAGTTCCTGGAGTCGGTCTTCCGGCGGGCTGCGGTGCGCGACGAACTGGCGTGTGTTACGCCCGGCCAGTACCTGCGGGATCGCCGGCACCACCGGCCCCGAGCCGCGCAGGGGGGACGGCCCGCGCTGTCCACCTGGGGGGATCGCGGCTACTTCGAGGTCTGGGTCAACGGTTCGAACGACTGGATATACCCGCGCCTGCATGCAGCGGAGGCCGGGATGGTTCAGGTCGCGGCGAGCATGCCTTCGGCGGACGGCCTTCTGGGGCGTGCGCTGGACCAGTGTGCGCGGGAGCTGATGCTTGCGCAGAGCAGCGACTGGCCGTTCCTCATGTCAGCCGGGACCGCCCGGGACTACGCCGTCAGGCGTTTCAACGACCTGATGGGGCGCTTTGACGACCTGTTCGGCCAGGTGCGCGCCGGCAAGATTGACAGAGGACGCCTGAAGACATATGAATGGCTCGACGACGCCTTCCCCGAGATGGACTACACCGTTTTCCGGAAGAAGGAGGACGGGCCCCATTCCGGCGCTCCTTAGACGGGCCGTTGGGAACTGCGCACCCGGGTTCCGGCGCGCCTGATTGACACTTTCCGCGGGGACGTTTATACTCTGATGTCTTGCCGCTTCCCGGCGCGAGGGGGTGACGATCGGTCGCCGGCCTCCCCCGGGAGCGGCGCTGAGAACATCCTCTTCATCGGCGGGACCCGGAAGTGGCGGAATGCAATGTAGCTCTTTTCGGTTGCGGGACCGTCGGCATGGGCGTGGCCGAGGCCTTGCTCACGCCGGGGGCCCTGAGTGAGCGGATCGGCGAGCGCCTTAAGCTGAAGTACATCGTGGATGCGCGCATTGAGGAGGTGCGTGGCGCGCTCCCGTCGGCCGAGGGCGTTGCCGTCACGGACGACCTGGAACAGCCGCTGAACGATCCCGACGTGCACGTAGTAGTCGAGCTGTTTGGCGGCACCACAGCAGCCAGGGAGGTGGTGGAGCGGGCCCTCGGCGCCGGCAAGGACGTTGTGACGGCCAACAAGGCCCTTCTGGCTGAATACGGAGACGGCCTGTTCCGTTTGGCCCGCCAGTGCGGACGGTGCATTGCTTTCGAGGGCAGCGTCGGGGGCGGCATTCCCGTAGTCGCCGCAATTCGGGAGAGCTTTGTGGGCGACCGCGTCGAGAGTATTTACGGCATTGTCAATGGCACGTGCAACTACGTCCTCACGCGGATGCTCGAGTTGGGCGTGTCCTACGAGCAGGCCCTCGCCGAGGCGAAGGGGCTGGGTTATGCGGAGGCCGACCCCCGCCTGGACGTGGACGGACTGGACTCGGCGCACAAACTGGCCGTGCTGGCGCGCCTTGCGTTTGGCGTTAACGTCAGGCTGGCGGACATCCCCTGCGAAGGGATCGCAGGGGTCGAGCTGCGCGACCTGCAGTACGCGGATTCTCTGGGCTATACCCTCAAGCTTCTGGCGATCGGCGTGCGGGACGGCGAGCGCCTGGACCTGCGCGTTCATCCCACCCTGTTGCGTCATGACCACCCGGTCGCGGGGATCGGTGGCGTCTACAACTCGGTCTGCATTCACGGCAGCCACGTGGGGGAGGTGGTGCTCACGGGGAAGGGGGCGGGCCGCATGCCGACCAGCAGCGCCGTCCTGGCCGACATCGCCAGGGTGGCACTGGGCACCTACGGGACGCAATTCGCCACGCTGAGTCAGTTCGGCGACGTGCCCGATGCCCGGTTGGTGCCGTTGGGCCAGATCCAGACGCGCTACTACTTCCGCCTGGACTGCCTGAATCGGCCCGGCGTGCTGGGCAAAGTGGCCGGCATACTGGGCGAGCAGGACATCAGCATCGCGTCGGTGCGGCAGCAGGAGATGGCACCGGCCGGTGAGGACTTCGTGCCCGTCGTGTTCATGACTCACCGCGCCGGGGAGGCGTCGCTCCAGAAGGCCCTGGCCAGGATCAACGAACTTGATGCGGTCAGGGGCGGGCGCACTCGCGTGTTGAGGGTGGAGGACATATGAACCGGGGTCGCAATGGCGCAGGCCCGTGGCCCCGTGTGCGGAGGCGTGGATGAAGTACTGCATTATCGTCCCGGACGGCGCTGCCGATTTCCCTGTGGCGAAGCTTGACGGCAAGACGCCGCTGGAAGCGGCCCGCACTCCCAACATGGACCGCGCCGCCCGGGAGGGACTGCTCGGCACGACCCGCCACGTCCCGCCGCGCATGCGCCCCGGCAGCGCCGTTGCCATGATGAGCGTGATGGGCTACGATCCCATCGAACACTTTCCGGGCAGGGGGCCGCTGGAGGCGGCTGACCTGGGCGTAGAGATGGGGCCCCGCGACTGGGCCATCCGCTGCAACCTGATCACCGCCGGCGATGACACGCTCGTTGATTTCACCGCAGGACATATCACCTCCGAGGAAGCCGCCGTCCTTATCGAGACTCTCAACAAGGAGCTGGGCAGCGATGTCCTCACCTTCCACGCCGGCACCAGTTACCGGCACATCTTAATCTACAGCGGCCCTCTGAGCATGGCCGTTGAGACCGTGGCGCCTCACGACATCGTGGGGCAATCGCTGAGCGAGAACTACCCGCAGGGCGAGAACTGCGAACTGCTCGTTGATCTGATGGAACGCTCGCGTCCTGTCCTGGAGGCGCACGAGATCAACGGGGTGCGCCGGGACCTCGGACAGGACCCGGCCAATATGATCTGGCTCTGGGGGCAGGGCCAGAGGCCCGATCTGGAGGACTTCCAGGATCGCTTCGGCCTCAGCGGGTGCGTGATCAGCGCCGTCAACCTCGTGCGCGGCACTGGTCGCCTCGTCGGCTGGGATGTCATAGAGGTGCCGGGCATCACGGGTTACGTGGACACCGACTACGCCGCCAAGGGCCGCTACGCCATAGACGGTCTGCGCACGTGCGGTCTGGTTCTGGTGCACATTGAGTCGCCTGACGAAACCAGCCACGATGGCGACCTGAAGGGCAAGATTCGGGCAATCGAACAGATTGACCGCATGATCGTGGGGCCCGTCATGGCTCTGCGCGACCGCGGCGAGGAACTCAGAGTGCTCGTCGTGCCCGATCACGTCACCTCGGTCGAGGACGGCAAGCACAAGCGGGACCCGGTCCCGTTCGCAATGTGGGGCAGCGGGGTGGGGGCCGCCTCCGGGTTTCCGTTCGCGGAAGCGCACGCGCTGGCATCCGAGATTGAGATCGAGCACGGCTGCGACCTGATGGGAGAGTTCGTCGGCGGGGGCAGGCACTGATCCGCCGGGCGCCTGCCTTGCAGCGTGCGCCCGTCGTCCCTATAATGGGGTTTACTGGTGGGGACGTAGCTCAATTGGGAGAGCGCGGCACTCGCACTGCCGAGGTCGGGGGTTCGACTCCCCTCGTCTCCACCATCTGC
>SDBU01005092.1_pt1 | contig 15843 bp, 13 predicted proteins | sample 2277071 | NCBI WGS metagenome assembly SDBU01 (sample SAMN10397929, study PRJNA504765) | marine sediment metagenome | isolation source: marine sediment core GS08_GC12, 126 cmbsf | place: Arctic Ocean: Gakkel Ridge, Loki's castle | collected 2008
TGGCATCAGCCACCCCCTTCTGATGCTTAATTGAAGACCACTTAGAGTGCCCTGACATTCTTAGCCCTCCCTAGCCACCTAATCAACCTTATTTAATTCTACCACCTCACCTGGCTATGGTCAAAACGTACCAAGCGCAAAGTGCCCAGGAAAGCAATTCCCTAATAAAGCTAGCGATGGCACTAGTCGCCGCTTCAAATTGAAGGTTGGCGTGGCTTATATACAAAAGAGACTATGAGCAGGACAACCCCAGCAGCTAAAAGACCAATGCTAAACATTTGCATAGGAGCTAGGAAGTCATTAAGTAACTGCGGTATCCATGTCTGGAGCGAAGCGGGAATACCGGGTTGGGCCATCAGTGGCCCAGCAAAATGATTAGTAAGTAAAATTTCAGCGAAGCTGAAGGCTCCAATAACCAAGAAGGTTGTGCCTATCCCGCGGGTAGCGCTTCTTACCTGGCGATTTATGAGAATAATCCCCAGGATTAGTAGCACAATGAATCCAATCAGAGCTTGGTAACCGAGTTGGAAATAGCCAACATACTGCCTTCCCTGCGTAAGCGCCTCCTCAGCCTCTGCCAGTGCTTCAGCAATACCCTGTCTTCCTTGCTCAAGCCCTCCCTCAGCCCCCGCCAGTGCCTCAGCAATCTGTGCCGGCATCTCAGTGCCCAACAAGCTTTCGTTAAACTCAAAGGTTGACGGTATCTGCGTGGAGAATACCGGATAAAATGTGTCAAAAACCAGCTCTAATGCGGCTGGGGATAGTGTGGCAAGCTCTGGTGGTGGTGATTCTAAAAAGGCTTCCCTCAGTGTATCTTCTATGCTTCCCATTAAGGGTTCCAGAGAGATTGCTACGTTCAAACTTTGGCTTTCCCCCAGAAGGTAATCCAATATGGGGTCAGCGGCGACGATTAGTTCCTCTTTTATCGCAGGTTCAAGTTCAACAATGACGTCATCCAAGTACTCCTCCAGATACCCTAGTTCTTCAGGGATTTCACCAATAACCTGCTCACTGAGGAATTCTTTTACCAAGGAGGATATATCAAGCTCATCCACCAGGGAGGCAACGAAGTCCGAAGTAAGAAAAGTCTCCCTCAGTGTAAGTGACAGGTCTATGCTTTGCCTTTTCCCCAGCAGGTAGTCAAAGATGGGGTCAGTGGCGGCACCTATTCGCTGTTTTATCAAAGGTTCAAGTTCAGTGATGGTATTAACCAGGGCAGCCCCAAACTCTTCGGGAAACGCTTCTCCGCCCATTTGCCCACTAAGAACTTCTTCTGCCAATGAGGCTAAATCGAGCTCATCCACCAGGGGGACGACGAAGTCCTGACTAAGGATAGTATCCCTTAGCGTAGGCGCCAAATCCAGGCTCTGGCTTTTCCCCAGCAGATAATCATAGACAGGGTAAATGGCGGCACTTACTTGTTCTTTTACTAAGGGTTCAAGCTTGGTGATGGTATTAACCAAGGCAGCCTTAGACTCTTCTTCAGGGATTTGCTCACTAAGAACTTCTTCTGCCAATAAGGACACGTCGAGCTTGTCTATTTGAGAGACAACGAAGTCTGGGTTGAGGATAGTACTATTTAGCATAAATGCCAAACCGAAAATGGATAGAGACAGAAAAAGGAGGAAGCTTAAAAGGCTGAGAGCTAAACCCTTAAGGAACTTCATGAGTAGTATCCTCCGGTCAACAGCTTAAATCAGGATTTTTCCTTTTTGTTTCACCGACTACGAAGGCGACAGCATATTCCTTTGAATGGGAAAGGCTGATAGCAAACTTGCTTAAGCCCAGGCTATCAGCTTGATTTTGTGCTTTACCATAGAGATGAACTAAAGGCTTGCCACTAGGCTCAGCCAGTATCTCAATCTCTCTCCAGCCAATACCCTTGGTCTGGGTTCCAATAGCTTTTATTACTGCTTCCTTGCCGGCAAAACGGGCGGCTAGGAATGAAGGCTTTTTGTGGCATAATTTGAGCTCCGACTCAGTATATATTCGGTAAAGGAAGCCCTCCCCCCAGCGGGCTATTACCTTTTCAATACGAGCTATTTCTATTATATCTATACCAATATAGTGCATTATTCACGCTGCAATCTAATTATTAGTGAAACGCCTACTATTTATGGTGCAGCTAAAGGGCAAGCTCTACACCTTCTACAGCTAGCTCAGCATCTGTAATCGTCCTTAAGGGAGGAAGAACTTCTACGTTCATTCCAGGCTCATATTTGAAGATGTCAGCGAGTTCTCTATTAAGCATGAAGGTTAAGCGAGAAAGGGGTAACTCCATAGGGCAGACATCCTGACACTGACCGCAATTGACACAAGAATCCATGACATGGGAAAACCATATCATGGGGAACATGACATCAGGTGGAATCTCCCCTCCAGCTACTATGCCCCTATCTGCCTCTAAGGTGCAATCCTTGCAGTAACATATAGGGCAAGCATCCCGGCACCCATAACATTTAATACACCGGCTGAATTGACCAAACCAGTAACTAAACCTCTCGTCAGCACTCATTACTTTGAAGTCAGCGAAGTCCTTTTCCTGCCACTTCAGTGCCCGTTCAATGGCTGCCTCATCCTCTTTCTTTCTGGTTTCCACTGCTCTGCCACCTGCTTGCTCGACCCTGATGTAGCCGGCCTCAATTGCCCCCTCAATAAAATTAGACCCCTTTTCCGAGCAGACCTCAATGAAGGTTGTCTTCTTGTCGGTGGTTCCCCATTTGCCACAGGCTATATCAGCCATTACCGGAATATTGGTCTCACATCTCCGGCAATTCTCCCGCCGCCCATACCCCCTTTCCTCAAGCTCAGTCAGGTTCTTCTCCTTTTCTGTCCCATCTTTTAACTTGATTGTGAGCTTGTCCTCTTCTATGTCCTCGCTAATGACATCATCAGGGTCTACTTCGAATTCTTCTTTCATCATCACCTTAGCCTTTGCCGGGGGTAGGGTACCGATGCAGTTCAGACCTATGAGGAGCAGGTTATCAAGGTTAATCTGGATTCTCTTGGTGAGCTCAATAACTGCCTTGGCATCACACGGCTTGACGACCACAGCTATCTTCAGGTCAGAGGCACCGCCGAGGTATTCCTTAATAAAGCGGGCGATATTAGGCGAGGCGCAATGCAATGACCCTGCGGTTTCTATCACCTTGTCTGGCTCAGTGATTAAGACAGGTATACCATCGTATCTATTACCATCCCTTGCCTTTACCGCAAGCACAGCATCTACCCTTTTGCTTTCCAGGGCAAATTTCAGAAGGGAGGTAACCACCCCACCACATTCAGCTCTCTCTAATATCTCTCCATCTGAAGCCCGGGCAAGATACATATCTCCCTTCACTGCTTTACCTCCATCTTAACAGCATGGAATATGCTCCTACCAACTATATTTAACATCTTCTCATTTTAACTACCCTTTTTCTATTTTTGCTGCACAGACTTTGAACTCCGGTATCTTCGCCAACGGGTCTAGAGCGTTATTCGTCAGCACGTTGGCTGCAGCTTCGCTGAAGTGAAATGGTAGAAAAATCTCTCCTTTCATTATATCACGGGTTACCTTTGCCATCGCTTTTATCGTGCCACGCCTTGTGCTTACATAAACGAATTCTCTGTCCCTGATGCCAAACTCTTCTGCATCTTCCTCGTTAATTTCCACGTAGCCGGTTTTAACCTCTGAATCAAGTGTTTTGGAACGTCTTGTCATCGTTCCCGTGTGCCAATGGAAATACTGCCTTCCCGTGGTTAGGATTAACGGATATTCACTATCTGGCACTTCAGCAGGTGGGTTATATTCTGTGGGCTTGAAATGACCAAGGCCATCATCTGTTGAAAATTTCTCGGAATACAGCCACTTCGTTCCTGGATGGTCAGCCGTTGGGCAGGGCCATTGCAACCCTTCTGCCGCTTCCAACCTTTCATAATTCATACCACCATATTGTGGGGTTACCTTGGCAATTTCGTCAAATATAGCCTCGGCACTTTCATACGAAAACTGCTCTCTATATCCCATGGCTTCAGCAATCTGGCATATTATACGCCAATCCTCACGGGCTTCACCAGGTGGCTGAACCGCTTTCCTAACCCGCTGCACACGTCGACTCGTATTAGTAAAAGTTCCGTCCTTTTCTGCCCAGCATGAAGCTGGAAGCACAACGTTGGCAAGTTCGGCTGTCTCCGTCATGAATATATCTTGAACGACAAGGAAGTCAAGTTTTCGGAGCCCCTTTTCGACTTCCTTCAGGTCAGGCTCAGAAAGCATCGGATTTTCACCCATTATATATAAAGCCTTCAAATTGCCGTCCATCTTACCTGCAAGCACATCCATCATCTCGGTAACAGTCAATCCAATCTTACCTCCTGCAATATCTATGCCCCATACCTCCTCTAGCCTTTTACGAGCCGCTTCATCTGTAACTCGCCTATAGCCTGGGTAAAGTTCGGCAAGCGCGCCTACATCACATGCGCCCTGTACATTGTTCTGCCCCCTCAATGGATTTACACCGGTCCCAGCTCGACCAACATTTCCAGTCAGCATCTGAAGGTTCGCAATCGTCATCACATTCTCGGTTCCTACGGTATGCTGAGTAATACCCATTGAATATATTAGGGCAGTCGCTTCCGATTCAGCTATCCAAACAGCCGCTTTTTCAATATCCTCTCCGACGACACCGGTGAGCTTGCTTACAGTCTCAAGCGAATATCTGTCTTTCATTACTTCTTCTTTCAGCTTGTCGAAATCCTTCGTCCTAGATTTAATGAACTCCTTATCCTCAAGACCTTTCTTTAAAATGACCTGCATCATGCCGTTCATTAATGCTATATCTGTTCCAGAATAGAATTGCAAATAAAGGTCAGCCTGCTTCGCAGTTGGGGTATACCTTGGGTCAGCAACAATAACCTTTGCCCCCTTTGCTTTGGCACGTATCACCCTGCGGGCTATCAGCGGATGCTGCTCAATAGTGTTAGAGCCGATTATAAAGACGCACTTACTCTCTTCAATATCGGAGATAGAATTTGTCATGGCACCGGCTCCAAATGTTTGGCCTAACCCAACCACGGTTGAGGCATGGCAAAGTCGAGCGCAGTGATCAATGTTAGGAGTTTTAAGGACAGCGCGGGCAAACTTTTGCATCAAATAATTCTCTTCATTGGTACATTTCGCCGAGGATATAACACCTATCTCATCGGGGCTGTAACTCTTAAATTTCCCGGCAATTGTTTTTATTGCCTCATCCCAGCTAGTTTCTTTAAATTTTGCTTTTTCCTTTATAAGCGGCTTCCTCAGCCTATCTTCGCTGTTAATGAATTCATGCGTACGATTCCCTTTTATACATACTTTGCCTTCATTTATCGGGTGCTCCTTCCATGGCTCTAGTCCAATTATCCTGCCGTCTTTAACTACCAGATAGATGCCACAACCACAACCACAATAGGGGCATATAGTAGGCACATACTCAAGATTCATTTTGCCTCCTAAATGGGCTGGGGCCAAGCCCTTTTATAGTCTGGGTAAAGCTCTTAACTGTCTCGGCTACCTTTAATCCTTCGGAGGCTGAAATCCACTCCAGCCTGAGCCTATCCTTGCCAATGCCTATGGCCTCAAGGAGAGGCTTCAAACCGGCAACCCTTCTTCTAGCATTAAGGTTACCCTTCTGGTAGTGGCAGTCTCCCGGGTGGCAGCCACAAACTAGGACGCCGTCAGCGCCTATAGCGAATGCCTTCAATATCAGCCTTTCATCCACCCTGCCCGAGCACATCACCCTTATTATCCTCACATTGGGTGGATATTTTGTCCGTGAGGTACCAGCAAGGTCAGCACCAGTATAAGAACACCAATTGCAGAAGAAACCAACAATCTTTGGCTCAAAGCTCATACCGGTATGCCCTCCATCTACTTATTGTTTGCCGGATAAGGCTGTCTTGAGCAGCGATGGTATCCTTACTCAGGAGGTCAAAGTAGAATTCAACCCACTTATTAACGACACAGAATAGTTCACCGATGATACCTTAATTAGGTAGTTGTTAATAAATACACCGGTAGGATTATAGCCTAATCTGGGAGCGTAATCAAGTTAAGGGAGGAAGGAGCTTCACCACTTGAAACTAATACCCCCGTTGAAAGACGGGCTTGATTTTTTTCCCAGCATGATGTAAACTACCTAATGAATTCGTGGTAAGGGGGATAACTTATGATTATACCTAGAGCAATTCATTATTTTCTTTGTTTTATCTTATTCTTTGGGGTACTCGGTGGCTTGGTGGCAGATCGAGCGGCGCTCGCCACTCAGGAAAGTAGTGGTTCATTCTTGCTGTCGCTAAACCAGGAGGAGCCACCCCCTGAAGAGAAACTTGAGCTTGTTTGCAAGTACCCTTCTTTTGAGGGTAAAGCTGGTGACAGCTTTGACTTTGAGGTCGGGTTGAGATGGTTGGGCAGTGAGGCCAGAACATTTGACCTTGCTGTTACCGAGGTTCCTCCCAAGTGGAGGACCATAATTGTGGCCGGATATCCCGAGAAGCTGATACCTGGCATCGGGCTGGAGCCGCAGATGAAATATCCCGAAATGATTACCATTAAATTTGCCCCATTAGCTGGTGAGCTGCCGGAACCTGGTGCCTACGTGGCAACACTGGAGGCAAGCTCGGGCGATATGAAGGAAACTATTGAACTCAAAGCAGTAGTAACTGCCTTATATAGGTATTATTTTATCACGGCCAGCGGGCGGCTTAATACTGAGGTAACTGCAGGCAAGGAGAATCACCTATCAATCATGCTGGGAAACACGGGGACAACGGTTATTGACAAAATTGACCTTTTATCACAGAAACCATCGGGCTGGAATATAACTTTCAATCCTGACGAAGTGGAATCCCTGGAGCCTGGACTGGCCCAGGAAGTGGATGTAGTAATAAAACCACCCTCTGGAACGATAGCTGGTGACTATATGATTACCATGAGTGCTATAAGCAAAGACCTCCCCAAAAGGGAACTTGAACTCAGGGTAACAATGTTAACCCCTACAATTTGGGGATGGGTCGCCATTTTAATTGTGCTGGCAGTTATTGTTGGATTAGGTGTAATGTTTAGGCGTTTAGGCAGGCGGTGAGCTAAATATGCCATTGGCAGTAGAGACCGTAGATTTGACGAAAACCTATGATAACACTACGGTTGTCAATAGGTTAAACCTTCGCATAGAAGAGGGCGACATTTTTGGCTTCCTTGGTCCCAATGGCGCCGGGAAGACGACAACTATATTAATGCTGCTTGGTCTCACCGAGCCAACCTCGGGTACAGCCCGTATTTGCGGCTATAATTCCACCAGGGAGCCACTCAAGGTTAAGCGCATCTCAGGTTATGTCCCTGAAAGGGTAGGCTTTTATGAGAATTTGACGGCACGCCATAACTTAACCTATACCGCCAGATTGAACGCTCTCTCGGAAGAGACGGTCATAAAGAGAGTAGGTGAGTCACTGGATATAGTAGGTCTGTCTGAGGTAGCAGATAAGAGAGTACAGGAGTTCTCCAGAGGAATGAAACAGCGCCTGGCAACTGCCGATATACTTATCAAGAAGCCAAAAGTTGCCTTTTTGGACGAGCCTACAAGCGGGATAGACCCTGAGGGTGTGAAGGAAATGCTTGACCTGATAGCCGGGATAGCCAGAGACCAAGGGATGACCGTTATCCTATCGTCGCATCAGCTACATCAGGTTCAGCAAATTTGTAACCGTGTGGGGATACTAGCTAAGGGGCAAATGGTGATTGAAGGCCCGTTAGACCAACTGGGGAGGGAAGCTTTAGGAGGCGGGCGATTCAGAGTTGAGATTCAACTAGCTGAAACCACCTCGACTCTTGTTGATTGTATCAGGCGGATTGATGGTGTAGTCGGCGTGGAACGGTCTGGGGACTTATTGCTTATTAACTGCCTAGAGGACCTAAGACCGCTGATAGCCAAGGCAATCGTGGACAATAACGGCTTACTAATACAGATGAAAATTCAGAGCTACGCCCTGGAAGATATATATATGAAGTATTTCACTGAGGTCTAGTATGTCTGGGTTGATAACGGTATTCTGGAAAGAACTGGCTGATAATTTTAGTAGTTGGCGGTTCATAATATTGTTTACCCTGGTATTACTGGCTGGGGTATTTGCAATTTATGTGGCTGCTGAAAGTATAAGGGAGGCGGTAACTGAAATCAGTCAGTCTTATTTCGCCACGGCTGAAATTACTCGCTTTATCTTCCTTAAGCTTTATACCACCTCTGGTCAGGCACTGCCTTTTTCATTTCTTGACTTCCTGGTATTTCTTGTGCCCATAGTAGGCATTGCCCTTGGCTTTGACGCCATAAATAGCGAGAAGAATAGTGGGACGCTTAGCAGGCTCCTATCTCAGCCTATCTTCAGGGATGCCGTTATCAATGGCAAATTCCTAGCTGGCGTAGTCACCATGGCTATTATGCTGGTGAGCATTGTCATGCTTGTCGCCGGGATAGGTCTGATAAGGATTGGAGTTCCCCCAACCTCGGAAGAGACCTTGAGGCTAATGGCTTTCCTAGTGGTAAGCATTGTTTATGGAGCATTCTGGCTGGGTCTAGCCATGCTATTCTCTATATTATTTCAACGGGTGGCTACCTCAGCCCTAGCCTCGTACGCAGTCTGGATATTCTTTCTCTTCTTTATAATTATGTTTGTCGCACTTATCGCCAATGTGCTGGTGCCGGTTGACCAGCAATCCACTCAACAAGAGTTAGTCAGAAATGAAGGGGTTAAGATTATGGCTATGAACATATCTCCCATTACGCTCTTTAGCCAAGCGACGAGTGTGCTTCTTGCTCCTGGAGAAAGAACAATGGGGCAATGGCTTCAAATTCAGATTTCGCCTGCCTCTGCCCGGATGCTACCTAACCCCCTCCCATTAGGTCAGAGCCTGTTAATAGTGATACCCCACCTTGTAAGCCTTCTGGCACTAACAGTTGTGTGCTTTGCCATCTCATATCTTAGATTTATGCGTGAGGAGATAAGGTCTACCTGAGTAAAACTCCTATTTGCCTAAATTTTAAGATTTAAAGTAGCTTTTTCTGCATGGAGTGAATTCTATGATCCTTTTTTTTACCTTTCTTCATTTTGTCCATGACTTGTGTCCTGCTCTTCTAGCACCTCTGTTACCTCTAATCAAGCAAAGCTTTAATCTTACTTACTTTCAGTCCGGATTGCTACTTTCTGCTTTCACTATCACTGCAGGTCTTTCCCAACTTCCTATGGGTTGGCTTGGTGACCGATGGAACCGAGGGCTGCTTGTGGCAGTAGGAGTCGGGGGTGTTGGCATCACTACCTTAGCCGTTGGTCTAAGCCAGACCTATTATCTTATGCTGTTCACCCTCATTATTATGGGCGTGTTTGCTGGAGCCTATCACCCATCGGCAATCTCAATCCTCCCCAGATATTGTACCAAGGAAAAGACAGGCAGTGTTATTGGTCTTCACTCATTGGGGGGTGCTACTAGCTTTGCAATAGGTCCAGTGCTTGGCGGGCTTATAGCCGGTGTTCTTGGATGGCGTCCCGCCTTTATCATCTTGTCTATTCCAACAATACTATCTATACCCATAATGCTAAAGAAGCTAAAGAGTGAATGGCAAATAGAAAGGGAACACGCTAATAATAGTACAGCTGATATAGAGTCAGAAAGAGAATTACCCAGTATTGGCCAAATTTTTCGCCCAATAATTATTCCCTTTATCCTCGTGGTAGTTGTACAGCTTATCGCTGGAAGTGCCGTCGCTTTCATCCCATTATATTTAGTTGATAAGCATGGCATTGCTCCAGCCTATGCGGCGATGCTTCTAGGTTTACACAGAGGGGGAGGAATGGCTGGAGCCATAGTAGGAGGAAGACTGAGCGATAGGTGGGGAAGGAAGCAAACATTTTTCTCGGCGATTATAACTATTGGCCCCATCCTTTATCTTTTGACTATTTTACCCTTTAACAACGCATTCATAATAATTCTTATAACCTTTGGTTTGTTAATGTCGATGAGGGTAAACGCAATACAGACGCTAATCGTCGATTCTGTTGACATCAGACGTAGAGGAACTGTGCTGGGTATTTATTTTTTCTTGCTTATGGAGGGAGGGAGCCTGGTGCTGCCTGCTATTGGATATTTTATGGACATATTCGAAACAGCGAAGGTATTTACTGCTCTCGCCTTAGCTGCAGTGGGGATCTCGGTAGTTGCTTTACCACTGGCAAAAAAGACCAAAGCCTATACACGTTAATCTTCTATAGCTTATTAGGGCTATTTTCCAACCCGTCAGAGAGTAACAATTGAAGTAAAAGCTAAAAGATGATAGTCTACTATTGCCGATATATGGTAATAAGAAATTTGTGATTTAAGCGAGGTTTAATGTCGTTACATTACTATATTGGCACATCAGGCTGGCATTATGACCACTGGCGGGATAGGTTTTACCCCGAAAAGCTGAATAAGACAAAGTGGCTTGAATTTTATGCCAGCCATTTTACTACAGTTGAGCTCAATAATAGTTTTTACCGGTTACCTTCAGAGGCTGCCTTTGCTTCCTGGCATGACTCATCACCGGTTAATTTCACCTTTGCCGTAAAGATGAGCCGCTTTATCACTCACATCAAGAGGCTCAGAGATACAGAGGAGGCAGTAGACAAGTTTGTCGCTAGAGCTAGAATTTTAGGGGGGAAATTGGGTCCGCTTTTATATCAGCTCCCGCCTAATATGCATCGCAATGATGAAGTGTTGGAGTCATTCCTGCCTACTTTGCCCCAGGAAATAAAGCATGTATTTGAATTCCGGCACGAGTCCTGGTTCAAGGAAAAGGTTTTTGAAATTTTACATAGATATAATATAGGGTTCTGTGTCTTTGATATGCCTTCTCTTAGTTGCCCTCTAGTGGCGACAGCAGATTTTGCCTATGTTAGATTTCATGGTAGCACTGGACTCTATTGGAGTTGTTACTCTGATGAGGAGTTAGCTGATTGGGCGAAGAGGCTGGCTAATTTAGCAGTGAATCTGAAAGCAGTCTATATCTATTTCAATAATGACGCTGAAGCGTTTGCGGTGAGAAATGCCATAACGCTTCGTGCTTATCTGGAAGAGGAGTAAATTGACAAATCATCTTTATAAACTTTTAGTGATAGATATAGATGGCACCTTGCTGAGCAAGAACGGGATTATCTCGGCTGAAGATAGAGATGCATTGGCTAGAGCCTGTACTCTGGGTATACAGGTTTCTTTGTCTACTGGACGAGTAGTTCAAGCCTCTTTGCGTATCATCAACCAGTTATCGCTAGATGGTTGTCATATATTCTTTGATGGTGCTTTAGTAAGTAATCCTAAAACGGGCGAAGAGGTTTATGTTCAACCAATTAGTAAGGTGGTGGTGAAGCAGGCAATTGAGTTTGCTCGTCTAAATGAAATAAACATTGAGTTCTATTCCGCCACCCACTATTTTGCCGAGCGAGAATCATGGTCAACTGACATTCGCCGGCAGTTCTTTGGTATAGAGTCTACCATCGTAGATTTCACTAACCTTTGGGAGCAGGAGAGAATTATTAAGGGAACCCTGACGGTCTCCTCTCCTGAAGAAAGGGCAAAGGCTGATAGTTTCTGCCACCGATTTAAGGATAATCTGGAAAAGCTTCACTTTTCCTCGACAGCAACACCAGCTTATCCTGATGTCTCTTTTATCAATGTGGTTGCCCCTGGGGTATCTAAAGGAAACGCCTTAAGGGCATTAGCCCGGCATTTGGGAATGTCTATGAGTGAGATTATGGCGATAGGAGACGAGGCTAATGATATCTCACTCCTTTCCTCGGTTGGTCTGGCGATTGCTATGGATAACGCCCCCGATAAGGTCAAAGCGGTAGCCGACTATATTACCCTTGATGTTGACCACAGTGGCGTAGCCGCGGCGATTAAGAAGTTTTTGTTGTAGGTGAGGGGCTAACCCTTCGACATATTTGGGGCTAAATCGCGATATTGAGACGCTCTACGCCTATATAATTGTCTAGGAATATGTCCAGTTAGACAGTGCTCGCTTATTTTATATCTTTTCTTAATCTCCTCAAGATGTTTGATTTCTGCTTTGGTAGGATATGACCGAATATTCTTCATTGTAATTCTCCTATAGCTTGACAAAATGTTCGCCGTGTTGCAGTTCCTCTCCTGAAATAGACCTACAGCCCTTTTCCTTTGTAATTAAAGCTATATGCACGTCCCCACCCACAGTAGGAAGACGAGAGCTAAATTGCTGTGATTTTATCATAATATTTATGAAGAAATCCACACACTCGATTGCATTCTGCTCGGAGAAGTCCCCCCAATGAGCATCGAAACCATCTAAGTCATACTCATCGTTGAAAAAGTATAAGGTCTTATTATATGCTTTTGGTTTAGGTAGCTCGACATTTATTTTGTTATCCTTAAGATGATTAGATAGTAATTCGTGGTATGTATTCAATAATGATAAACTTCTGTCGATTATTTTATACTTATTATCAATATCCGTACCAAATACTATCCTCTGGATCTCTTGCATCTGCCCACCGAATACAATGCCAAAATCATCGATAGTCGCATTCAGTTCATTGCGGTGCACGTAGATCCTGTATATAGAAGGTATTGGAGACTGCTTATCGTAACCACCAATAAGAAATTCAAGCGGAGGTCTAACTCTATCTTCTGGATATGTATTTGAGTAACGTTCCCAAATGAATTCCTTAATTCGTTCTCCAATACTTCGAACGGTAAAGTTGGTGGGTGTTCTCTTTCCAACAAATGCTTTGTCCGTTGTTTTGAACTCGCTAATCAAACTCTTAATGGTTCTTTTACCGATTGAAGCTATCCCAGCAGTCATTATACCCATTGGTAGGGGTTCTAAGGAGAATAGTTTACTAACGTGAGTCATAAGATTGTATGGGACTGATTCTGTTAAATCGATAATCTGTCTGATATTTGTCAGCAGTGGATTACCATCTGCATCCTTCTTGATGCTCCAATCATCTTGTGAGTCAAAGAAATTACCTAATTCGAAGGGATCAATTAAGTCTTTACTTACCGACCCCAAACTATCGCAACCCATTACTATTGCATCTTTTGTAGATAAAGCAACCAGAGTAGTCATTGTATGTTTCGCTCCTTGAAAGATAAGGTAACATATTTATTTACCGAATGTGAATCACTATTACCCCACCTCAGTAATAGATACTTTAAGTAGCTGACATGGTTTTGTCAAGCTCCTTCAGAATAGGACTACACATTCTTGATAAGAGGAAAGGGATACAATGGATGGGGTTGATAAACTTATAGATGCAGTTCTATAACATCGCCGTCTTGAAGGATGTGGTCTCGTTTTGCCATCACCCCATCATGCTTTCCCGAGCCCCAGATTCGGGCATATTTTAGCCTGGCTCGGAAGTCCTTGTGGACTGATGCCGCTGCATCCTCTAGTGTGCTTCCCCTATCAAGGATTATCGGGTCGGTAAAGTCAGGCTTTTGACCCGGAGTCTTGGTGTAGACACGAATAATATCGAGCATTTGATAAGTCTTAAGCTTCAGCTCTTTCAAGCCAACCCCTTCTTTAGCTGAGATAGCAACAACGGGAAATTGCTCTTTATACTTATTATGTAAAGCTGTGTAATTTTCGCTGGCACTATCCAGGTCTATCTTGTTGCCGATAATTAGTGCCTTCTTTTGAGTTAACACCCTACCCTGCTCATCCTCAGCCTTTTTCCCACCGATTCCTATTCTCATGTTCTCCAGTTGGGTGGCGATGGTTTCAATCTGACCTAGTGGAGCATCACTTAAGTCGACTACAACTAACAGGGCATCAGCCCGCCTCAGCATTGGCGGCAGCCAGAATTCAATAAGCTGTGGGGCTAGGGGCGGGGTATCAATTAATTGTATCTGTATATTCTCAAATTCCATCATTCCCGGGGTAGCAGTGTGTGTAGTAAAGGGGTACTCGGCTACAGTAGGCGAGGCGTTGGTAATACCGGCAACAAGCTGAGATTTGCCTGAATTGGGCAAACCGGTTACCACCACCTGGGCTGCCCCCTCTTTCTCTATAACCATAGATGCCCTCTGGGTGGCTGACTTCTTCTCAGATGCCTCGTTTAGCTTGGCAATTCTTCTTCTCAGTTCCGCCCGGAGATGGTCAGTCCCTTTATGCTTGGGCATAATAGCCAGCATTTCTTCCAGGGCGGCTATCTTTTCTGCAGGCTTTTTAGCCAACCGGAAATTCTTTTCCGCCTCAAAGTACTGGGGTGGCAAATTAGCTGGCATTGTCTATCACAGAAACTCCTTTATTTTTTGGGCCAGGCTCTGGCTCATACCCTTTGTTAGTGCTAATTCCTCTACGGAAGTATTCCGGATGGCTTGGATTGAACCGAAGTGTTTCAACAGGGCACGCTTACGCTTAGGTCCGATACCAGGGATAGTATCAAGGGATGAGGCAAAGGTCTCCTTTTTATGAATTTTCTGGTGATAACCCAAGGCGAAGCGGTGCGCCTCATCTCTAAGGCGCTGTAGTAATTGAAGACCGTGGGAACTACCAGGCAGGATAATAGCCTCTCTCTTCTGCGGTATAAAAATCTCCTCGTTTTCCTTGGCTAAACTAGCGGCTGGCACAGACCCGGCCCCCATTTCACGCATTACTGACAGGGCAGCATTGAGCTGTCCCCTGCCGCCATCAATGAGGACAAGGTCGGGTAGAAATGCCCAGCTATTTGGGGTAGAAGCGTCACTCTTAAGGCTCCGCTTAAATCGCCGTCTGAGTACCTCCTGAAGCATAGCATAGTCGTTAGCTCCTGACACTGTTTTGATTCTGAAGCGTCTATAATGAGATGGCTTTGGTCTCCCCTCCTCAAAGACCACCATACTGCCTACTGCGGCCACTCCCTGTATGTTGGAGATGTCGTAGCCCTCCATACGAGAAGGGAGACGAGGCAGGTAAAGCTCTCTTTTTATTTCCTCCAAAGCAGCCGTCAGCGCCGTATGAGCAGCCAGCTGCTTAATTTTAAGTTGTTCCAAACCTTGGTGAGCGTTTTCGGCAACAATATTCACCAGTTGTTTCTTATTACCCCGCTGAGGGACTTGAATATGGACACTATTCCCCCTTTTGGTTTGAAGCCAGTCCTTGATAATACTCATATCTTCTACTGGATACTGGAGTAATAATAAAGGGGGTATATACGGGGTGAAGTTGTAAAACTGTTTAATAAAGCTGGTCATGATTTGGCGAGGCTCTTCAGAGCGAGTGCCCTGCAATACAAAGCTCTCCCGACCGATTAGCTTACCACCCCGAATAAAGAAAACCTGGACATAGGCTTGGTCTTGAGCATGAGCGAAGGCAATAACATCCTGCTCACCCATTACCGTAGTAGCAATTCTTTGCCCTTCAACAACCCTATCTACAGCCTGAATTTGGTCTCTAAGTAAGGCAGCCTTTTCAAAATCTAAAGCCTCGGCAGCCTTTTTCATCTTGCTCTCAAGCTCCCGGACTACCATTTCTTGCTTCCCTTCAAGAAAAAGGATTACCTGTTTTACCACCTCAGCGTATTCTTGCCTGCTCACGGCACCGATACAGGGTCCGAGACAATGGTGGATGTGATACTCAAGGCAAGGTCGCAAGTCAGTGCCAGTGATAAGTTTGGAACAAGAGCGAAATGGGAAGATTCCCTTTATCACCTTCAGGGTTTGTCGCACTGACTTAGCACTAGCAAACGGTCCAAAATAACACCCCCCGTTCTCTTCCAGACGCCGGGTAATATGCACCCCGGGCCAATCCTCATTGAGGTCTATCTTTAGGTAAGGGAAAG
>SDBU01005093.1_pt1 | contig 15838 bp, 8 predicted proteins | sample 2277071 | NCBI WGS metagenome assembly SDBU01 (sample SAMN10397929, study PRJNA504765) | marine sediment metagenome | isolation source: marine sediment core GS08_GC12, 126 cmbsf | place: Arctic Ocean: Gakkel Ridge, Loki's castle | collected 2008
AAACTCGGACTACCAACCAGTAGGCCTGCATTTTGCTTCCTTGCCAGCCTTGTCCTCGCTGGAGCCAAAACGAAACCTAATTTCTTTACCAGTCCTAAGAATCAGGGTCTGTGATGTTAACCTTCGTTCTAAAGGATCAAAGGCATGGAAACCAGGCGGATATTCGGTTCAAACTTTCCTCTTATCGCCGCCGTTCTCTTCTGTCTGGTGATACCGATTACATCTACCGCCCGTGTGACTTGCATCCGACTGACCAGCGACCACATTGCGGATACAACAGACCTCAAACGCTTCCGGCAGTTTCATGAATGGAAGGGCAAGATCGGGAATGAGATGGCACTCGCAATTTGGAAGTACCTCAGCGACTATGAGACAGGCTTATATCATTTCAACGAAATCCTCGAAGGGCCTGATCCTTTTGATGAATATGCGACGGTGCGTGATCCGCTGAAGATACTGAACACCTACAATATGGCCTACTGTGGGATCTTCGGTCCGGTCCTGGACGGCATATTCCAGGGCGTCGGTTTCACGCAGGGTCGCTCGTTTGGCCTTGAGGCGTGGAATCACTGTGCGACCGAGGTCTGGTACGACAACAGTTGGCACTATTTCGACATCGATGTCCGTGGGGTACTGCTTCGGCCCGACAGAGTGGCAGCCAGTCTTGCCGAGGCACAGAGCAATCGCAGCCTTTGGGTCAACCCGGCCTTGACCATTACGCCGTTCTTTCCAAAAGACCAGGACAAGGCCAAGCTTTTCGATATCTACAAAGACAGCCGCGTCCATAACTACTATCGCTGGTTTGAGATGGGTCACACCATGGATTTCTATCTGCGAAGCGGCGAGTCGTTTACCCGCTTCTGGGCGCCTCAAGGCGAACGCTGGCACCACCTGCCGCGCTATACCAAGACGAAATGGATAAGGGACCTCATTGAACAAGAGCCCCGAGGACCTAAGCCCAACCACCGTGGTTTCACTCGGTGGAATCATGGCAACGGGCTTTTCGATTACCGACCCATTCTGACGAAGAGCTCCACGGATTTTGAGGATGGCTGTTATGAGGTCAAGAACCTGCAACCGGGAGAAAGCGGCCTGGAAATCATCCGCAACGGCCAGGCCGAAGTTACTTTCGAAGTCTTCACACCTTATATCATCGTCCCTAAAGTCAATGACCTCGACGATCCGAATGACGACAAGGACGCTTCCGTGGTGGTTGTAAAAGGTCCAATGCCGGTTGAGGTCCTGGCATCTCTGGACCACGGTTTATCGTGGCAAGCAGTTGGAGAGATCCAGCCTGACCATACAACCACTATAGATCTGACTCCCCTCGTGAAGGGCACATACGGCTACCTCCTGAAGCTCAAAACATCGGGCCCTGCAGGCTCAACCGCCATTGATTTGCTGAACATAATCACCTGGGTCCAGGTTGCACCGGCCAGCCTTCCGGCTTTGAAGAAGGGTAAGACCACCTTTCAATACGATATTGGCGATCGCTACAACCAGCAGACAATTCCCATGCTCATAAACCCGAACACCGCCGATCCCGAAGACCTAAAGAAATACCTGCTGGAAATGCCCATCGATTATGATCCCAACCGTCATACGTGCCGCATACGCGGCGAAATCATCTTGCGACTGACCGCCCCGCCAGGCACAAAGATATCGTGGCTTACTGTTGGGGGGACCTTTCGTACACATCAGGGTGAGCAAGCGAAAAAGACAGACAATCACATTGCCTATGCAACTGACCGCCCGGAAGGTTTCAAGGAGATCTATAAATCAGAAGTGCCCGCCTGGGTAAACCACTGGCGGTATAACTGGGATGGAGATGTCGTTCTCTCCGCTCCGACTAACGTAGTTTACGTCAAATACACGGCCAACACCGGCCTCAATACCATCCGTGCATGCCTGCATCTGCTGCCGGGCCGTACGCCCGAATATCACGTGAAAACCGTGCACACATATCGCATCGATGGCCAATTGAAAAGAGTGGAGAATTGGCTGACCGATCCGACCACTTATACTGTGGAGTGTTCCGCTGAGCCCGAGAACATATCCGTTAAGCTGGAGGTGCCTCACGGAAAAAAACAGATTTGAAGAAACAGACCAAGATGCAAAGAAGAAAAAGCAGGCTGAAGCTGTAAATAAACAAAAGAAAAAGAACTGAATCAGGTAACATAAATACGTAAACGTAAATAGTTTTTGAGATGAAAATTATGAAAAAGAAGAAAACAAAAAAGAAAAGTACGAAAACAAAAATCATCGAGACAAGTACTAAACCGATAAAGGCTTCTATTAGTTCAAAATCAGATTCCTTCACAAAAACTAAGAAGAAAGAAAAGAAATCCAAAAAGAAACCAATAGGTACATGTTTTGTGCTTGCACCATTCCAAGAACCTTTCAATACCTATTACAATTCCATAATTGAACCTGCGATAATGAAAGCTAATTTGCAGCCGCAGAGAGGAGACAGCCTCTTTTTGCCTACTCCGATTATGGGTGATATATGGGCTATGATACAGAATGCTAAAGTTATAGTAGCGATCCTTACAGGTAAGAACGCCAACGTATTCTACGAACTCGGTTTAGGTCATGCAATCGGAAAATCTATTGTTTTAATTTCGGAGACAATGACTGATGTTCCATTTGACTTGCAAGCACTTAGAGTTATTTTGTACGACAAAGATGACCCAAAATGGGGCGATAAACTGCGAAATGCAATAACCGTCTCTCTTGAAGCAACAATCAATGAACCTGTAGGAGCTGTCCCTACTATGTTCCGAAAGAAGGTTAAGAGCCAAGCACCTGAAGAATCTGAAATTTCCGTGCAAATATCTGCGTTAGAACGTTCTGTTCGAGCATTGCAAGCTAAGGCTATTTCATCATCGTCATTTTCATCGTCGTCATCTTCAAAATCCTCCGAGAATTTACTTTTTGCTTTTCAGCAAGAGATTTCGGATCGAAAATCAAGTCATGGCCTAATAACCTTTGAATATTTAATCCAACTATCTCATGCAGCTTTCAATAATGGTCTCAGCTTGGATACTATTCGTCGAGAGCTATCAAAACATGCAGAGTCTTATATTGTAAAAAGAGTCTTATCTGAGATCTTTTAAAACTAGGGACAGCGGGTGGGCTGAATTATTGCGGAGCTTTGGGAGGCAGAGGACGGCTGGAATTGAGTATGGTGGCCTCGGAATTAGTAAGTCGTTTTCAAGGGATTACTTATGGACTTTAGGCAAAGGGGTGTTATACTGACACTCGGAGAGGTCAGGAGTTTTATACGGAAACCATATAAACATTGTTAGACATACCAAGAAAGGCGGTGAACACCCCATGGAATTCTTCATATCTATAGCTTGCGGAGTCCTGACCGGGATAATTTCATCCTTTCTCGTCTGGTGGTACCTCTATTGTCATCTGTCTCCTAAAATCGAGTTTTCTAAGAAAATCAGCAAGAGACCATCCAAAAGTAGAGGCTGCAAATTCTCTTATCAATTTCGCCTTCAAAATTCACGTTCGCGGAACGCCTTTAATGTTCAACTCGAAGCGCAGGTTGTATTTACAAATTTTCCTGCTGCTGGCGTCAGGAATCTTTATCCTATCCCTTTAGACTCTGATTCTTGGGTCTATTTACCAACTGGCAACGATGGAAGGAAGGGAGTCTTTTTAGAACTTGACAATGACGACTTCAGAGGAATTTTTCGCACTAAACATTTTTTTCCCGAAGATGTAAAGAAGAATGCATCAGATGGATCATTATTACTGGAAGATGTTTTAGGTGTTACAAAAAACTCGCACGTGCGCATACGCGCTATCGCCACTCATGGCACATCCACCGCCATGAATGTATTTTGTGTCCAATACGCACTTAAAGACATCACTGAAAGTAAATTTAAGAAAGGTTCACTTGAAGTTGAGAATGGGAATTAGATGTCCTAACAGTGGCATTAAGATGGACGGGCTATATCCTGCCGTTCCAAACACATCTTCCTCATTTGGTTACTTGTACGTAATTTCAAGGAAATAATTAGGGACGTTTACTATTTTTAGTCTTCGTTAATGAAGATAGAACGTGCGAAGAAGAAAAAGCAGGCTGAAGCTGTAAATAAACAAAAGTAAAAGAACTTAATAAGGTAACATAAATACATAAACGTCACTAATAAAATCCGAAGGAATATAACAGATGAAAGTTTCTTTCCATCGCAGAACAACATATCCATACATTGGCATACCTGTCCCTCAGTGCTTCTTGGATTTGGACGATCATTTCGATACTATCTACACAGATGCGAGCACGATGCTCAACGATCTTGGCCCAGCGCTAGCTGAAAACACCTGTCGCAGGATGGCTGACATTGATATGTATGCTAAGTTCATATCGGATACGCTCGGTCACGAAAACCCATACCAAGCGGCAACAGTGACAGCATCGTTGCTGGTAGGTTATTTTGGTGCCTGTAAATCCCTGTTAGATGCGGTTTCTGTAGCGTTGGCGGAACTCTATACGTTGCCTCTGTCTAACAAGGAGAAAGACTTCACAAAACGTAAGTTCTGGCGAGAATTAGAAAAGGCAAATTCCAATGTGCATGATAGATTCAAGGATTTTAGGTCATTTTTCGCTGAGGTCGTGCGTTGGAGAGATTCAGCCGTGCACCGATTTACCCCTATGGTGATCTGTCACGCACCAGATAGACCCGATCGTGTTCCGCGTGACAAAGTAAAGGTGAACATGGTAGTAGATCCAGACACGGACATAAGGAAGTTCCTCACTAATCCTTCAGGCACAAAGTGGGCTGACCCCCTGTCGCAACATACTAAATGGAGAGACGACTTTCTGAGTTTGTGCAAAGAGATATGCGCTGACATACAGAGCATACGAAAATGAACTGAATCTGACTAACAAACGAAAAAACTAAGGGAATATTAGGGACGTTTACCTATTTGGGTAATTAAATGGGTACGGAACATTTTTCGATGAGTTGTGCTTGCTAATGATAGAGGCATAGGGTAGGGTTTGCCCCACCTTAAAGAATGTCACTTGCTTTTATCGGTGGGCTAAAGCCCACCCTACATTAATGCGGAGCTTTGGGACGCAGAGGACGGCTGGAATTAAGAAATAATGGTGGGGCAAGCCCCACCCTACCCCTCGGAGAGGTAAGGAGTTTTATACGGAAACCATATATACACCAACTTACATAACGATAAAAACGGTTAGAAAGACCGTAAAAGTCCAAGGAAGGACGGATCTTCGGACAACTTACCATTACCAGCGGAAGAATCGGTAAGGGTCGTCCCACTCTTCCGGCACATCCATATAGAAGCCTTCCAACCACCGCTTTTCGGCCCTGGACGTGTCCACGGGGCTGTGGAAGCGCTCCAGAAGAGGCGTTGAGCCGGTCGCTCCCATGTTGGCCAACAGACGCGTGACGAGGTAACTCGTACGGCGGAACGTTCTCTTGACGTTGCGCAGCTCTTTGTAATCGAACTGCCATGGTGCGAGCTGGCAGAAGACGACGTTCAAGTTATCCGCCCTGCCCAGAACGCCATCGCCGATGATCGTAACTCCTGCCGAGACGAGGGGCAGTTTCCGTGGCTCACGGCTGTGTACGTCCGCCGGCCCGACTCCCGCCAGCAGGGAGTTGAAGGCGAACGGTTCAAAATAAGCCGCGATGTGTTCGGCCTCCTTCATGCGGACCTTCAGCGGCAGAAACGCATTCACTTCCTGCTCGTCGAGCCCGACCGCCAGCAGGTTGCCGCCGGCCTTCAGCCAGTCGGCGATGTCTGCGGCGTCCCTCGCAAGCTTCCACCCCCCGCCGGGTCCGACAACGAGGACCTGGTCGGCCGACAGGCCCCCCCCGCTCCCCCCGTCGTAGGAAGTCAGGGACACACCCGCGGATTCGAAATGCTGCCTCCCGGCAGGATCGCCAACGTAGATGGCCTCCCGCCTCGGAGCCGGTTCCCAGGTCGATATGTACCGGAGGATGTTCCGGGCCAGCGTCTCGGCCGCCGGGTCATCTTCTGTGCGCCCGGTTATGTCCATTTGGCAGAAGAGCACCATTCCTTTGCCTTGGCGGTACTCCATCAGCGGGCTGTACTGGAGGCTGTAGCCACCGTCGAGGACCGGCAGAAAATCGCCCCGCGCGGGCTTCTCGATGAGGACGGAGGCAACGTTGCCGCGATTGCCGCACCGCCAAAGCCGTGTGACAGGGATGTCGCACCACTTGACCGTTGGGCCGTGACGGGGCCGCATTTCGTACTTGAGGCGCGAGGGCAGGATCGTCGCCTCGCCGCGCCAGTTGCGCAAGTGCTCCGCCTCGATCCCTCTCAGGAGCGGATGGTCGCCCAGGCGCCTGAAGACCCACCGCAAGCCGTACTCCGCTACGCGGAACCCGAACCTTTTCTCCAGCACATCCGACGTTTGCTCGAACATAAGCACCTTCAGGCCGTCCCGCACACGTGCGATATTCGGCGCCGGACGCTCCACCGTCATAGCGGACTTGCCAACGATGAGGGTGTCGTACACCGACAAGTCAGCGTTCGCGTCCACGGGCTGGTACCGGATCCCCATCCCGTTCAATAGCTTCTCGGTCTCTCCCTGGGGATCGAAGAGCGCAATCTTCCCATCCACATAGGGGGCTTTTGAGCGCGGCATGACGTCGATCGAGAAGGAATCCGTCTGAATCTCGCCGTTGCCGAACTTGAAGGTCGCGCTGAGCTCATACTTGCCGGGGGCCAAGGCGGCCGGTAGTTCGAAACGCAATGGAATACGTTTCTGCTGGCCCGTCGGCACGGTGACTTCCTTTTTGCCGGTGACTGTCTGGGGCAGGCCGAACGACCACTCGCAATTCGCTCTCACGGCTTCGCGGGAGTTGTTGATGACGATGAGCTGTTTCTCGACCGTCTCGCCCGGCAGGAAGTTATGGTCCTTGCTCGTAAAGGCCGTTGGCTTGCCACCGATGTAGGCCAACAGCGGCTGGTTATGACGAATCAGGGCCTGCGCTGCAACCGTGGGAATCCAGTCGGAGTGCTCGAAGGCCAGGTCCATCCGTTCGTATCGCCGCTCGATGTAGTCCGGACTGAACCCCGGCCGCTGCAGGTTTTCCCAATCAACCTGGCACTCTTTGCGGCTCTTGTCAACGCCGTCGCGCAGCCTCCAGTAGTGCCCGTGGGACCACGGGGAGTTCGCCGACACCCCCCACGTGCGAAAAGCGCGCCAGTTGTCGGTGAAGTACATTGCATATACAGGCTGGCGTTCGGCGAAGATGTTCGAACCTACAGAGTGCGGATAGTCCCATCGGTGCCAGAGTCTGCCGGTGCGGAACTGCTCCGCCTCCCAGCGCAAGTTCGTTTTCTCCATCTCGCTGACCTTAAAGGCCCGGTCTCCGAAAAACTGTGAATTCCACTCCGCAAGACAGAACTCCCACGGCACCTTCGCGCTCCCGAAGGACATCTCGTCCTGGTACCACCCACGGTACATCGTCCAGTCCCAGGGAAACGGCACACTGTACTCGCACGTGAAGACCGGCTTGACGCCCACTGTCGCCCAGTGTTCGAACCAGTCGGACATCTCCTGGACAGGGGCGAAGTTCGCGTAAAAGTTGCTCGTGTGCATGGGGCCCAGGTTCCCCGAAGAGTGGTGATAGACAATGCGGCATGGGTCCAGGGCTGTCACGATTGCTTCGGCGCGCGAAGCGCGCTTGGAGTTCCTCAAAGACCACGTGTCGCGAGGGTTCTGGATTCCATCTATCATGTCCGGGTTCATGTCCTCGCTGTACCCGGTCGCGTTATGGCTCATGGAGTAGAATACAACCGACGGATGGTTCTGTGCCACCCGCACGTAGAACTCTGCGTGGCGCGCATAACCGTTTGCCTCATCGGCGTCGGACGTCTCCCAGTCATAGTGGGCGAAATGCGGTTGGGAAAGGGCTACGAGCATCCCCACGTCGTCGGCGGCTCTGAGCACCTCTGCGAAGCTCAGATGTGAGCCCGGCTCGCAGCCGTAGTTGTGCGTGTAAACAAAGTTGATGCCGAAGCTCTTGAGCCGCTTCATGCTCTGGCGGGCTGCAATGTAGTTCGCCAGCGCGGCCCCGATCTGGGCATTGTCCAGTGGAACGGCGGACAAGAAGATGCGGGTGCCGTTCAGGAAAAAGTCACGGCCTTCGATCCAGAACTCACGGAACCCGAAACGCACGGGGTGGCCGGCGTCCAGCACATTGCTGCCGGCATCCAGCAGCGAGAGGTTCAGGCGGTACATGTTCTGAGGGGTATGGACGTCCCAGAGTCTCTCGGACTTCCAGTTCCCGGTAAATGCGATGCGGCCATCCTTGAGGTCACTCTCCTTGAAGGCCTTGCTGGTGAACTCCGTGACACTGTGGCCATCGCCCGTGATCTGAGCACGAAGAGCGTATTGTTTGTCCGCGACGAGGCCGTCCAGCGCGGCGTCGAACGTGACCTCCCACTTGCGCACCGATGTGTCCACCTTCACGTTGGCGATGCGCCCGCCCATAGGCGTGCTGACAAGGTACACGTCACCACACAAACCGCGTCGTGCCACCGAACCCTTCACCTCTCTGGCCGAGGCGGTGTCGCTGTATGAGAGCATGACGCCCTTCAGCGGCATGGCGACGACATACATGCTGAGAACGTGCGTGGCGCCCGGGCGGCAGACGGCTGTGATGTCGAGCTCGCCACCCGGGAAGACGATGTCTCCAACGTCCCGACCATCCAAGTAAACAGTCGCGTAGGAGTTCAGGTACTCCGCGTGGATGGTGATTCGCCGGCCGAGCCATTCGGCGGGAATGGTGATCTCCCTCTGGTACCAGGCCGTCGTTATGCTGCGCAGATTCCGGTCCTTCCAGCTCGGATGGGCGTGGACTGTCTGGCAGTCTTTCTGCATATAATCGGTGATCCCCGGCCAGCTCCCCGGGACCTTGAAGTAGCCCCAACTGCCGGCGGGCACGGCGTTCGTGTCCTCTTCGGCCGGCTGCCAGCGCCACAGACCATTGATGCATATCCGCTCGCGCGTGGGCGTGGACTCCCGATACGCTTTCTCAACGTCCCAGACAGCCCTGACACCTTTGGGCAACCGCAAGCTAAAGTTATTCCATATCGGTCGTGAATTGGTGTAGGCAGTTTCTCTGACGGTGGAATTACGAGGGGATTGTGAAACAAGGCTTTCCATCAACGGATTAAAAAGGTGTTTTTCCAGACCACCCCAGAAACCTTCGCCTTCGGCCGGGTCATAAAGATTTCCTCCATTGCGCACTACGATAAGATCAAGACTGGGCACCACCAGTAGGATTTGATTTCCGGCACCGGCACCGGCAAAGGCATCGCGGGGCACTTTGGCCCAGACACCATCAAAATTCGTCCACCAACCCAAACCGGAGGCAGGTTGCGGATTACCTTTGGTTCTATCGGGCAAAGGCGTGCCGGCATACTTTAGCACTTCTTCGACCCACTTACGTTCGATGAGCTGTTTTCCCCCCATGTTAGAAGGGGTCTTCGACTGCCAGTTTCCTTTATGCAGCATGAGTCTGCCCACACGGGCTACGGCTCGGGCGGTAAAGGAGCCGCCACCCCAGTTTGCCACAAGGGGCAAGCCATCAACTGTGTATGTTTTGCCATATCCGATTGACCATTCTTCATCATTAATCCCAATGGGTCTAATGATGCGTTCTCGCAATAAGGTCCGGACGTCGTAGTGTTTGGTGCCTTTTAAGCTGGAGGTAACGGCGTAAGAGAGCATAGCCATGCCGGGATTACTGTAGGCGTATTTTGTGCCGGGAGTGAAAATAATCGGCGCTTTATCCCGTGACAGAGTGAAAGGGTCAGGGTCTTTTCGCCAAAAACCTCCCTTCCAGCCCGGCAGCTTCACATGGGGGATGTTATCCTGCTCGGCATCCTCGATGCCGGCCGAATGGGTGGCCAAGTGGCGGATAGTGATTTTGGATTTCAGCGGATGGTCTTTCCACTCGGGGATATATTTCCAGGCCGGATCGTCCACGGAAAGTCTGCCATCATTTAGGGCGATCATCAACGACATACCGCCGACTAAGGCTTTGGCCAACGAGGCCGTATAGTGTTTTTTCTCCGGCCCGTGGTTGGGTGCATACCATTCGTACACGATTCTGTCATGACGAATTACTAACAGCGCTTTGGTATTCCTAAGTGCCAAAGAATCCCGAAGGGTATCTAACCGTCGCCGAGATAATCCCTGGCTCTTGGGGGTTGCCTCTTGCCATTGAAACGAGGAGCTTAAAGAGTTTGCTGCTGACAAAGATAAAGACAAATAAAGGAGCAAAACCAGCGAGAGTAATTTTATTCTGGATAGCATTTTCATTCGTCCTCCTAATAAATGAGGCATCCTGCAATTTTGGCAGGCAAAGCGTATTTCTACCCCTGAACAAGATCTGAAACAGAAGCGAAATTGCTTTGAAGATACTCGTGTTGGCGTCGTTCAGGCGTAGTGCAGTACGAAAAATTCGGACCCGGGTAATCAGACGAACTTGGTTACTCCCGGTACGGCCACTTCCGCCTGGGGTGGTTCGGCATCCCAGGTGTACCCTGACGGCGAAAGGTCCTCTTTGGAGTTAAGGACTTGCTCCCAAGTAAGACTACGGCCTGTATATGCGCTCATCCGGGTCATGATCGCCATCAAGGTGCTCTTGGCCATGTAGTCGCCATTGTTGATCACTTTTCCGGCGCGCAACGCAGCAAGAAACGCATTTTGTTCGAGTTGATGGCTGTTGATCCGTCCACGGCGTGCGGCCTGCCAGGGATTCTCGCCGGTAATCGTACCTGTTTTCAGGTCGGCGATCCCCTTTGTGCCCATCACGAAGGTCTGTGATTCGTTGGTACAACCACGTTGGTGACGCGTGGTTGTGAATACTCGCACGCCCTGGGGATATTCAAACACCGAGCTGAAATGGTCATAGATATGGCCGTGGTCCGGGCTTGTGCGCGCTTGGCGCCCGCCCGTGCTGTAGCAGCGGACCGGGGGCTGATCTTTCATAATCCAAGCCATTCGGTCCAGTTGATGCACGAATTGCTCCACATTGAAGTCACCCGAGAGCCACGTGAAGTAGTACCAGTTGCGCATCTGGTATTGCATGTCGGTCATACCGGGTTTGCGCGGACGGACCCAGACACCGCTACCGTAGCGGGCCGCGTGCAGGGCGACAATCTTACCGACCGCGCCGTTCTGGATGCGTCGAACGATTTCCTGTGACACGGGTGAATACCGGCCGTTGAGCCCCGAGACGATGCACAAGTTCTTCTCTTTGGCCAACTCTGTGGTCTCGAGTACAGACCGCACTCCCGGTGCGTCCACGGCCACCGGCTTCTCAGCAAATACGTGCTTGCCGGCCTCAATGCAAGCCTTGAGGTGCATGGGGCGGAAATGGGGCGGTGTGGTCAGCAGCACCACGTCTACGTCGGAGGCGATGACCCGCTGGTAGCCGTCGAATCCGGTGAATTGATGGTCGGAGTCCACGAGCACGCGATCTCTGATGTCCTCCTGCTTCTTCATGCTCCTGAGGCTCGTTTGCAGCCGATCGCCAAAAGAATCGCTCATGGCGACAAGTCTTGCGCCACGGTCGGCGTTTAGTACCTGTGTCGCTGCACCGGTGCCGCGTCCGCCGCAACCGACCAGCCCTATGCGGATCGCATCGCTGCCTGCCACGTATGCGCTGTGCGCAATTGACAATCCAGTAACAAGGCTGCCGGCTACTGCGGTCGTGGAACGCTTCAAAAACGCACGACGTGACGTGGAGATCGTTCCCTTTTGGACATTTGCTGTGGTCGAGTTCTTCATATCTTACCTCCCTTAATTTAATTTAGGTTGTTTCGAGACGAACCGTTAGAATGCGTATCAGTATAATCACAATCCAGGAAATCTCAAGTTTTTTCGTAATGCACGTTCAGTAGTGGACCTTAGAAAATTTCGTTCCCAATCATCTTTCCAGCCAGTTCATTTAGATATTCCTCGATCGCTGTATATCCGGAAGGCATTTTCCGATTGGCGTCATTTCTCGTCTTATCAAGCCCGTGGACCGTTTCCCACTGATCCGGCATCCCGTCATTATCCGAATCCCGCGGAGCCTTTCCCGGCTTGAGACCTTCCATAAGGTTTTTCTGGTCCTTACGTCCCCACGAACCGGTGCCTATTATGACGTCATTGATGAGACGTTTAGTCACGGCGTCCCGTGGGAAGCAGCCGCTTTGGGCCAGTACCAGCCGATAAGCCTCCTTCGGGCTGTAGGTTTTAACCGGTGCCATGTCAGGCTCATTGTTTTGTCGTACCCCTTTGTTTTTATAATAACTCAGCCCGTATAGCTTGTCAGCTTCAGCCCAGGGATCCTGTATTATTCCGACACCTTCGATGTAATTATCACGGAGGTAATAGGGCGTTTTGCCAGAGAAGCAGAATGGAAATATCTTCGGGTCACTTGGTCCGCGTTTGTAATAGTTTCCGACAATGGAGAAGGGAGGTTTAGGAGGGTGACCTTCGTGACTGAAACCATCGCGAAAGTTATAGACTACATTGTTGCGAAAATCCGCCGGGCCGGTCGCTATGGCGGGATTACGCCTGCGCTGATGAATAAAAAGATTGTGGTGAATCGATATCCTGCTGCTGCCAGGTCCTGCAATAAGACCATAATTGTGGGGCCCTTTGGCATGACCTTTTGTGGCTGATTCCTCTATCGTGCACCACTGAATTGTGACGTTAGTTGCGTGACTGTAGATGTCGATAGTCTCGTCCTCAGCCCAGGAGCAGGAAATATGATCGAGTACCGCCTTGTCAACAACCGAGAACTGGATGGCATCGAGCTGAGCGCCTCGGCCTGCATCGGGACGAACACGGAGAAAACGGGCAACGACATCGTGAACGCGGTCCTTTTTGGCTGATGTACTTAGCATGCCCCGTATCGTAATGCCGGCGCCCGGAGCACTCTGTCCGGCTATGGTGATATATGGTTCAGTGATGACTATGTCGCCGGTGATGACACCTGAGACTTCAAATACAACGATCCGCGGCTCCGCCATTTCACATGCGGATTGAAGACTTCCCGGTCCGGCTGAATTCAGATTGGTGACCTTGATGACTCTACCTCCTCGCCCGCCGAGGGTATCGCTGCCGAAGCCTTCAGCACAGGGGAAGGCCGGCAAGGCGCCGGCCGAGGATGAGATTATCAAGACTAAAAGAGGCGATAAGATTTCTGGAAAAAATTGACTGGAAAAGTCTACGCATTTTTTGCTTTTACGTGATACTCTGAATATACGCTTAACGGTTAGAATCCTTTGCCAAAAAATTTCCATATAGGTGTCCACACTATTCTGTTTGTAATGCGTGCCGGAAATATTATATCCGATATTTCCCGGATAACCTCTTAAACAATATAACTTCCTAATTACAATGTCGAAACTGGCAAGAAGTATTATTTTACAGAGAGAACGCTCGATCTGTCAATAGGCCGTCAATGCCATTTTCCGGGACCAGAACGACAGAGACAACCAGAGTGCAAAGAACTCGAGCAGTGGGCACCTATGAAGAGCTCAAAGTCAAATAATAAAATCTCTGTTGCCACAAATATTTTTTGAGGCATCCTGTTACTACGGTATGTCCCACCCTGCAAGCCCATTTACTTCTGTCAATCTTCAAATGGTTTGTTTGCGGTTTCATCATCAATGAAACCGTAGTACCTTGCTCGCCAGTAAGCATCGATAAAAGATGCGCCGCCTAATTCGCGTCGTGTGTTTTTATCGAACTGCAACCAGAGGTTGCCGTCTTGCCAAGTTTCGCCTCGGTCTTTTGAAATGTACAACCCTCCCGGTGTACCAGCAAAAAGCCAATCCGAATATCTCGAAACGAAAAGCGACCTCACAAGTGGAATATTGAAACCTTCTTCCGATTTCAACAAGATTGGACACGCGATTACCCGTTTTGCCACAGTGTGTATAGAAGACCCTGCCTTATTCTCCTATTACTATTCTCCATAATTCTTGATTTTATTTTGTAACACATTATTGTAGTAAGAGCTAACAAGGTTACAGTACTCCGGGTCAACATTGATATCAGAGGACCCATTTGAAAACCTTGTGGATGCAGTGATCAAGATAGCACATTTATGATTTGGCAATAAGACTGTGAGGTTACCGATGAGAGCAATCCAGATAGTGGCGCCGAGAAAGATTGCGATGCTGGACGACGCTCCAAGACCCAAGCCGGTCGAAGGTGAGGTGCTGGTGCGGTGCAGCCACGTGGCCCTTTGTGGAAGCAATATTAGCCAATACGCCGGCAAAGGTTTCTGGGGCGACATTGATTTTCCTTGTCCGGTGGGCTGGTCCGGACATGAAAACATCGGCATAATAGTCGAGTCTCACTGTGATGACTGGGAGGAAGGAGCATTAGTGCTGGCCCTGCCTCACGGCCTTTATGGTTTCGCCGAGTACATCGTCTCTCGACCTCCGGCCATTGCCCGTCTGCCCAAGGACACGCCCGACCCCGCGGCGCTGATCATTGCCCAGCCGCTGGCAACAGTGCTTCGGGCGCTTACGCGGACGGACGACGTAAACGGCCAAACCTGCGCCGTGGTCGGCCAGGGCCCAATGGGATTGATATTCACACATGTGTTACGGCTGATGGGAGCGAGCATGGTCATTGCAACTGACCTGCTCGACTGGCGTTTGGAATGGTCCAAACGCTACGGGGCCGACCATATCATCGACGCTTCGAAAAAGGATGTTGTCAAGGTCGTCAAGGAGCTGACTAACGGGAAAATGGTTGACTTGGCAGTTGAGGCGGTGGGCTACGTCGATTCACTGAAGACCGCTGCGTATCTGCCCAGGCACGGTGGCAGGTTACTCGTTTTCGGCGTGCCGAACTATGAACTGCAGGAGTTCCCCTGGTATCACGTCTTCCGCCAGGAGATTCAGATCAACACCTGTGTCGGCCCGGAGTGTGGTCTATTCTTCCAAACAGCGGTGGACATGGTCCTCGATGATCGGTCCTCGGCCCTAACCGAGATTGTTACCCCGCGCATGCCCTGGGACAAGGCCCCGGAGGCCTTCGAGATGTATGCCGAATGCGCTAAAGACTCCCTGAAGCTGACCCTTGAAGTCTAACCGAAAACACCTCTCCGGTCCAGATTAAGATACTAATGATCATAAAGTGTCTTTCTCATCCCCCGGTGCGACCCATCTTCCGGCCAGATGCGCGCCTGCCGCTGCGACCAAAAGCATGGCGCACAGGCTGCCGATCGCGTACCAGCGGCTTTCGTGGTCCCAGTAGCCTTTCAAGCCCAGTCCAAGAAAAACAAAGCCGGAGATCAGGTTCAACAGCCATAGCCACGTCGGTAGCCGCAAGGTTTTGGGAAGGAATCGCCGGTCCATCCACAAGTTCACCAGGCAAAGCAGCCCACAGAGCAGCACACCGGTGAAAAGGTTGGCTGGGGTCAAGATCGCCAGCAGCAGGCGCGGCTTGCCCGCGGCGCCGGTGGACTGATAGGCAAATAACAACAACAGAATTGCGCACGCGCCGACGGCGCACCAGATGACCGTTATGCGCCTGATGCGGCGGGCGTGCCGGATGGCAAAGTCGCGACTCACGGCGTGCGCCATCTCGCTGACGATGCAGCAAGCGACTTCCAGTGTGCCATAGAGCGTTCCGAACATGGTCAGGAAAGCTCCCGCCACGTACAGCGGCAACAACCAGGGATGTATGCCCGTAACGAACGCCGACTGGAGATTGAGCAGATTCTTCTCGTCGGGGATCTTGTGATGCGGGCCGAGGATCAACGCTCCCGAAGCTACGAAGACGGCGCTGAAAGCGATG
>SDBU01005094.1_pt1 | contig 15838 bp, 13 predicted proteins | sample 2277071 | NCBI WGS metagenome assembly SDBU01 (sample SAMN10397929, study PRJNA504765) | marine sediment metagenome | isolation source: marine sediment core GS08_GC12, 126 cmbsf | place: Arctic Ocean: Gakkel Ridge, Loki's castle | collected 2008
ATTCCAGACAATCCCCCAAAGAGTTATTCTTCCCCCAGGCAGAGGTGCTCTTCAGCTACGAGTTTTCAGACGGCGAATTGCAGCTAGAGGAACCTCCCCCCGAGCCGAGGAAAACTGTGATCTTCGGAATGCGTCCCTGCGATGCCAAGGCCGTTCTCCTGCTCGATAAGGTGTTTCTCCAGGGTGACTGCGAGGACCCAAACTACTCGAGGAGAAGGGATAACACCATAATCCTGGCATTGGGATGTACCCACCCCCGGAGCACCTGTTTTTGCACTTCACTGGGTGGAGGGCCTTTCTCCGAACAGGGCGTAGACGCTCTATTCGTTGATATCGGGGACTCATATATCGTGGAGGTGCTGACCCCCAAAGGCGAGGAGCTATTTAAAGACAGCAAGTTCGCTGAAGCGGATGAGGATAGCATAAAGCGGGCAGAAGAGGTGAAAAAGAGGGCCGAAGCCTTGATAGGATCCGAGGTGGAGGCAAAGCGCGCAGCCGATCTGGAACTGTCAGAGGTTTTTGAGAGCACCTTCTGGGACAGAGTTCATGAAAAGTGTCTGGGGTGCGGTATCTGCACTTACCTGTGTCCCACCTGTAGTTGCTTCGATGTAGTTGATGAGAAAACGGACTCGGGAGGGGAGAGGATCCGCATCTGGGATCCCTGTCTGTTTCCGTTATACACCCTGCAGGCTTCGGGCTTTAATCCCAGGTCTACGGGGAAAGGGCGAATGAGGCAAAGGATATTGCACAAGTTCAAGTATTCCCCGGACAGCTATGGGGAGCCGTCCTGCGTTGGATGTGGGAGATGCATTGTAAGTTGCCCGGTGAACCTGGACATTCGCCAGGTAGTCAATAGTTTAGTTGGAGGTGAAGGTTGAGTAACCCCTTCCTTCCTGTCCCTATGCGGGTAGAAAAGGTCGTCACGGAAACGACCGACAATAGTATAAAGAGTTTCCACCTCTCATTTCTTCGGGAGGAGGATGAGAAGGCTTTTTCTTATCTCCCGGGCCAGTTTGCTGAACTTTCGGTCTTCGGGAAGGGGGAAGCGCCTTTCGGCATGGCTTCCTCTCCTACTGAGCCTGGCCTCAAGTTCTCGGTGAATAAGGCAGGAGTGGTAACCACAGCCCTGCACCGACTGGAGGAGGGGGAGACGATTGGGGTAAGAGGCCCACTAGGGATTCCTTACCCTCTGCCTGAGCTAGAGGGCAAAAACCTGGTCATCGTCAGCGGGGGATTCGCCTTCACTACTCTCCGCTCCCTGGTGAAGTATATACTGGATACGGGGAGGGATGGGTTTGGAAGGATTGACTTTAAAACAGACCTTGGTCTATCTAGAAGATGGTAAACACCCAAAGTTAGGAGAGCAAAATGTCTAAAGGATCAGCTTTTGGAAAAACAATCTTAATCGGCGACCAATTCGTACTGGAAGAAGTTCCAGCACTAGTTTCTGCAATTCCTTTCGAGACTGTTGCAGAGGTAGAGAGAATTGATGGTGATGGCTGGGTGTTAGAAGACTACCGGGTCGAAGTGCCTGGCTACAAAGATAAGAAAAAAGACCAGCAGGTCGTCTCAATCAACAGAATCCTAGAAGTAATGAATATCGACGTAAAGAAAACTCCCCTCAAGATTACCTATGGAGGTACGCTGTTAGCCGGAAGCGGTGTTGGTGCCAGCGCAGCCAGCTGCGTCTCTCTAGCCCGAGCTTTGAACACCGAGTTTGACCTGGGATACTCCATCGAGCAGATCAACCATGTGGGCTGGGAGGGAGAATTTGCCTACCACGGCATCCCCAGCGGCGTAGACAATACCGCTTCGACCTACGGCGGTCTTTTGCTTTACTGGATTAAAGATAAAGAAACGCATTTCGAAAATATCGCCGCAAAAAAGCCGCTCCACATTGTGCTGGGCAACAGCGGTATCACCTCCAACACAGCTTCGTTAGATGACCATATCGAACAAATGAAAGATAACAACCTGGCTTTGTTCACATCCCGCAAAGACGCGATCACAGCCCAGGTCCATGAGATGCGGGTTGCCCTCGAAGCCGGTGACCTCGAAAAAGTAGGCGCCATTATGACGGACAATCACGAGATATTAATCGAAATGGGGCTTTCCCATGAGATATTGATTAAGCTGTGCAACATGGCTCTGGAGATGGGCGCTCACGGCGCAAAAGTTACCGGCGGCGGCAGAGGCGGGTACATGAATGCTTTGGCTCCCAACAAAGAAGTACAGAGTGCCATCGCAGCGGCCATGGAAGCAGAGGGGTACAAGGTCATTCAGACCACGATAGGCGAAAATAAGTGATACGTGCTAGGTGAAATTGTGAATAATCATTACCTATCACGTTCCACGGAGTAGAACATGAGCAAACAGGACTTCCTCGGGGAAATCAGAAAGGGTATCACCCGAATGCGCGCGGCTGGTTCAACTGTTACGCTTATTCACCACAATGATGCCGACGGCCTGACTTCGGCAGCCGTGCTGCAAACCGCGCTATCACGAGCGGGGTTTGCTGTGCGGCGGATTTGCATCGAGCGAGTGCATCCCCCCATTGTAGCCCGCATTCACGAAGAGTTCCCCTCCACCATCTTTTATGTAGACCTTGGGGGGCAGGCAGCCCCAGTAATTTCAGATGCCAACAACGGCAAGTGCACCACGCTCATTCTGGATCACCACAGCCCTCATAAACCCACTGATCCAAAAGTGCTTAACTTATCTACTGAATTCTTTGGATTATCCGGAGATATGGATATTTCAGCCTCTACTGCGGCCTATTTCTTCGCTTTAGAGCTGGATACAGGCAACCGCGATCTGGCTTACGTGGGTGTGTTAGGCGCTGTTGGGGATGAACACGAACGGGAGGGGAGCTTGATCAAGGAGAACCGTGATGCCCTCATGGATTCCGTTGAGCAAGGTCATGTGCAGATTGAAGTGGACACCGAAGGGAAAGAAAAATATGCATTGACACGTTTTGGCGACTCGATCCCTATGGCACCGTTGGCAATATCCATAACGACCTTGGGAGGGGTAGGCTATTATTCGAACGGACCTGACCTTGGGGTGCAGGTATGTTTAGAGGGTCTCTTCCCCGAAGCGCAGCACCGACTCGAGGAACTTCGCCTAACACAGAAGACGGCTTACCAGGAAACGACCGCGCGGCTGATGCGCGATGGATTCCGAGAAACAAAACATATCCAATGGTTTACGGTCGGAGACGACTTCTCTCCCATGGGTGTGAAAATCATTGGTGAATACTGCTGGGATATCCGCAATGAGGATTTTGTCGACCCGGAGAAATACCTCGTTGGCTTCCAAAATATGTCCCCGGAGATTCCTGATTTAGGCACCTTCGATTGGTCTCAAACCAAAGTTTCTATGCGCCTACCCACGTCTTTAGAGAGAAAGATACTGGTCAACCGCACCATGCCGGGATTGGCATATCTTGTACCCGAAGCGGCCAGGCAGGTGGGCGGCTCTATTGATGCCTGCCATGACTACACTGCGGCAACGATCGTCGATATCGGCAGGGAAGAAGATTTGATTAAGGCGATGGATAAACTGGTGCAGGCTGAGATATAGAGAAATTAATTAGATATATCAAATTCCCATTGTTATATCTTCGACCTGGACGGAACAGTACTTTTGAGACAAAATGCCATCCCTGTCACTCCAGAAATCATTGTCGAGCTACAAAAACGCGGCTGGAGAGCGGATTTCCTTTCCAACAAACCCTTGCAGCCGTAAAAAAATATACGCTGAGAAACAAACCCGGTTGGGTATTCCCATTTCACCGGATGACATTATCAACTCATCGCTGGCGCAGTGAGATACAGATAACCAATCGAGGTTGAAATTCTTCACTTCCCTAGATAGAATAAAGGCATTATGTCCGAGAAGAAATGATGAATAAGACTATTGCCTTGATCACTGACAGCACCTGCGACCTGCCCAGGCAGTACCTGGAACAATACAACATTGAAGTTGTCCCCTTGACGATTATTTGGGGTGAGGAGCAGTTTCGCGATGGGGTGGACCTGTCGCCGGAAGATTTTTACCAGCGGTTGGGAAAAGATCCGGTTATTCCCACCACATCCCAGCCAACACCACAGGAGATGGTCCAGGCATTCGAAAGCGTCAAAGAGAAAGGCGCGGATGAAATAGTAATCCTCACCATCAGCAGCGCCATGAGTGGTACAAACGAATCTGCAAAAAAAGCTGCTGAGCTGGTGGATATACCAGTGCATGTTCAGGATTCAAAAGCCAATACCATGAGCCTGGGCTGGCAGGTATTGGCAGCCGCCCGTGCCCGCGAAGCCGGAGGAGATGTCCAGGCGATGCTTTCTGCAGCGAAAAAGGCACGGGGCAGCATGGTCTTAATGATCAGCCTGGACACCTTGGAATTTCTGCACAAAGGGGGACGCATCGGCGGCGCAAGCCACTTTATTGGAACTCTTCTGAACCTTAAACCGCAAATTACGGTCAATCACCACAGCGGTGAAGTTGAAGGTGGACGGCGTTCCCGGACCCGCAAAAAAGCGCTGACAGATCTTTACACTGATTTTTTTGCCCAGATTGATTCTGGAAAATCTCTGCGAGTTGCCGTTCTTCATAACGCTGCGCTTGAAGAGGTGGAAGAGATTGCAAACCAGATCCGGGAAGAATTCCAACCAGAGGAACTCATCATCGGCATTGTCTCCCCGGTCTTGGGAGTGCATACAGGTCCCGGGGCGGTTGCCATTTGCGGCTACACAGAATAACCGGTGTTCCAGTTGTTTGATTCAACTATATAAGAACGGATTATTTTTTTCCTGATATGTCCAACACTAAAAACGTTGCCTATTTCCTGCGTATCCCGCTGAATAAAGTGGATGCAGCTGTAAAGCTGCTGGATGACGGCAATACCATCCCCTTCATTGCCCGCTACCGGAAAGAAGCCACTGGCGGATTGGATGAGGAGCAGCTGCGGAAAATTGAAGAAAATATTGCACGGCTGCGATCCCTGCAGGAACGGAGAGAAACCATCATTAGGGGTATTCGAGGGCAGGGCAAACTCACCCCTAAAATAGAGGACAATATCCAATCAGCCTCTACCCGCACAGAGTTGGAAGATCTTTATCAACCCTATAAACCCAAACGTAAAACCAGGGCTGGCACAGCCCGGAAGAATGGATTGGAAGGATTGTCTGATCTGATCCTGAAGCAGCCGGCAATCAACCAGACACTAGAAGAAGCAGCCAAACCTTTTTTATCCGCCCAGGTGATGACCCTCGAGCAGGCCTGGCAGGGAGCCAGGGATATTGCTGCCGAAACCATAAGTGATCACCCTGAGACAAGGAAGGTTGTCCGCAAGAAAGCCCTAAGTATATGCACATTAACTACGGAAAAGAAAGCGGATACCGAGGACCACAAACAGGTATATCAGGATTACTACGATTTCGAATACCGGGTTGACCGGCTGCGTCCCCACCAAATCCTGGCCATTAACCGCGCGGAAAACGAAGGAGTGTTGAAGGTAACACTCTCCCTGCCTGAACAAATCTGGCAGAAGGTGATCTCGGAGCACTTTCCACAGAACCCCTCCTCCCCATTTTCCGGGCAATTATCAAAAACGATAGATGATGCCGCGAAAAGATTACTCCTGCCGGCAATTTATAGAGATGTCCGCCGGACACTGACAGAAAAAGCAGAAGAGCATGCTGTACAGATCTTTGCTAAAAATCTTCGTGCCCTGCTGCTCCAGCCCCCCTTGGCCGGACATACTGTGCTGGGTTTGGACCCCGGTTACCGCACAGGTTGCAAAGTTGCCGTGATTGACCCGACTGGAAAACCTCTCCAGACGGGGACAATTTACCCCGTCCCTCCCCGCAGCCAAATAGAAAAAGCCAGAGATTTCCTGAAAGAGCTCATCCAAAAGTATGGTGTAACATTGATTGCCATAGGCAATGGGACCGGTTCCAGGGAGACGGAGAGTTTTACGGCAGGATTGATAAAAGAGTTGGGCGATTTGGAATATTTGATCGTTAACGAAGCCGGCGCCAGCGTATACAGCGCCAGTAAATTAGCAAGACGAGAACTGCCGGACATGGATGTCAGTTTACGTGGTGCAGTTTCCATTGCCCGCCGTGTTCAGGATCCGCTGGCAGAATATGTGAAAATTGAGCCCAAATCCCTTGGTGTTGGCATGTATCAGCATGATCTAAACCAGGCTAAATTAAAGCGGAAATTAACTGAGGTTGTGGAAAGTGTGGTCAACCAGGTGGGGGTGGAGCTAAATACGGCTTCTCCTGCCTTGCTCGCTCATATTTCCGGTATAGGGCCTGCTCTTGCAGAGCGAATTGTTTCCTATCGGGATAATAAAGGTTTGTTTTCCGGACGGGATGAATTGCTGAAAGTACCCGGAATGGGAGAAAAGACCTACCAGCAGGCTGCAGGCTTTCTGCGTATACGGGAAAGTTTAAATCCTATCGATGATACCGCGATACACCCGGAAAGTTATCCAGCAGCTTTAGCTGTGCTGGACCTGGCAGGCATTCAAGCAGAAGAAAAACCAAAAATCCGGCAGATTGCCCTGATTGAGCTTAGCAGGGAAAAGTCTGCAGAAAATTTAGCACAAGATCTTCAGATTGGCGTACCTACACTGATTGATATCTTCAGTCAACTCGCTAAACCGGGACGAGATCCAAGGGATGACCTGCCGAAACCATTCCTGCGTAGGGATGTGTTATCCATGGATGATTTAGTTCAGGGAATGGAACTGCAGGGTACAGTTCAGAACGTGGTGGCGTTTGGCGCCTTTGTTGATTTGGGTGTAAAGCAGGCTGGTTTGCTCCACCGAACGCAAATCCCGGCCGGGCTGGACCTCAACCTGGGGGATATTATCCGCGTGACCATCCGAAATATAGATAAGGACCGGGGCAGGATCAGCCTGGGATGGGCGGGGGACTGAATTCAATCCAAAGATATTTCTATATTTCCTTCACTTTTCAGTAGAAAAATTACCCGAGTTAATAAAGTTTGCCAAACCTGGTAGTTCTTACCGGGATTAAAGGATGTTAAAATCAACTATAGGCCTTAAATGGTTTATCCTGGATCAATAACCCAAAGGATTGAAGATATGGCAAATATAAAAAAGGATTCCGTGGAGGAAAAGGTTTCAAAAACCATTTCTATTGGACTGGTAGGTTTTGGAGGTATTGGCAAACTGCACACAGTAAATTGGCGCAACCTTCATCTCTATTATCCAGATCTACCCGTTAAATTAAATCTTCGGGGAGCGGCAGCAAGAACCCAAGGTACGGCGGATCAAGCGGTTCAGCAGGGTGGGTTTGAATACGGAACGACAGATTACCAGGAATTGATGGATGACCCAGAGATCAACCTGATTGATATCTGTACGCCCAACAATCTTCATTATCCAATCTTTAAGACAGCGCTGGGGGCAGGCAAACATATTTACTGTGAAAAACCCCTGGCTTTAAACCTGGAAGAAGCGGAGGAAATGCTGATCCTGGCAGAGGCGTCAGACAGAGTTGTTCAATTAGTTTTTAATTACCGGTTTATTCCTGCTGTGATGCGGGCAAAACAATTAATCGAGGAAGGGTTCCTGGGAGAGGTCATTAACTTCCGGGCGCAATATTTCCATACCGGCTACCTGAATCCAGATAAACCGATGTCCTGGCGGCTTGATCAAGGGACATCAGGGGGAGGGGCATTGGTTGATCTAGGTTCCCATGTTATTGATTTGATGCTCTATCTGGCAGGGCCGTTTAATAGAGTCCTGGCGCAGACAAAAACATTTATCAAACAGCGCCCGGTTGAGATAGGGAGCCGTAAAAAAGAGGAAGTTGTGGTGGATGACCATGCTCAACTTCTGGTGGATTTAGTTGAGGGAGGAGTGGGAATCATTGAGGTCTCGCGGGTAGCCCAAGGGACAACGGACGACCTAAACTTTGAAATTCATGGCAGTAAAGGAGCTGTCAAATTTGATGTTATGGATCCGAATTGGCTGTATATCTATGATGCCGGAGATAAAAGAGAACCTCTTGGGGGGGAAAACGGATTCAAACAGGTTCAAACGATGCACAGTTATCCATCCAATGCCATCCCGGGAGCCAGAAGCATGGTTAACCCTATGGGTATGCACGCCAATTCCCAATACCAGATGATCCTGGCGGTGGCCGGGCTGCAGCCTGCTAGCCCCACGACCCGGGATGGTTATCTTGTTCAGCAGGTGTTGGATGCCAGCTATCGTTCTGCCCGGGAAGAAACCTGGGTGGAATTACCTCATAAGAAAGGGGAATAAAGCCAAAAAAACACACGACACTATTTGTTTCTTGAGTTTGTTTTTATTCTTCCAGCCGTTTTTCTGAATTTCAGACTAACAATCAGTGACAACACACAAACGCCTGCTGAAATATCAACTCAGCAGGCGAATTATTGTTTTGGTATCTTTCTGTCTCAGTTACAGCTCTATGAGGTAATTATTGACGACCACCTAGGCGTGGATTGCTTCGCCGGTAACAGCTTTGGCGGCTTCGTGCAGTACCTCACTCAGAGAGGGGTGGGCATGAACGTTGTGTCCTATTTCAGTGGGTGTGAGTTCCATCTGCTGAGCAAGAGTTAATTCCGGCAGCAATTCTGTCACCTCGGGTCCAATCATGTGGGCACCCAGGATTTCCTCATACTTTTTATCAACGACAAGTTTAACCCAGCCTCCGTAGTCGTTCATCCCCAATGCTTTTCCGTTGGCCTGGAAATTAAATCGGCCCACAGCAACCTCGTATCCCGCATCCTTGGCCTGCTGCTCGGTTAAACCGAAGGAAGCTACCTGGGGATGGCAGTAGGTTGCCCGGGGCATATTCTGGTACTTGATTTCAGTCGAAGGAACTCCAGCTATATGTTCTGCGCAAATCATTCCCATCGCCATGCCCACATGTGCCAGCATTAGCTTTCCGGTCACATCCCCTATGGCCCAGATACCAGGCACATTGGTTGCCATGGATTCGTCAATTTGGATGAATCCACCCCGGTCCACCTTTACCCCTGCTTTATCCAAACCTAGATCCTGGCTGTTGGGGATAAAACTGGTGGCAAGCAGAACCTGGTCAGCCGAGATTTTTTCCTTTCCCTCAGGGGTTTCCACCACTATATTCACTTTAGTCTTTAATGTTTCAATCTTAGTTACTTTGGTCTTGACCAGGGTGGTTATGCCTTGTTTGTTAATCGCCTTTTGCAGTGCGGCGCTGATTTCCTGGTCCTCGTTGGGCACGATCCGGTCCAGCATCTCCACTACAGTGACTGGCACTCCATAACTGTTCCAGATGGTCGCGAACTCCATTCCGATCGCCCCCGCGCCGACGATTACAACAGACTTGGGAAGCGTTTCCTGGAGAATGGCTTCTTTATAGGTAAGAACCTGTTTGCCGTCAATTTTTATACCGGGGATGATAAAAGGTCGGGCTCCGGTGGCAATGATGATGTTTTTGGCTTGAAGTTCTTCAGTGCCATTTTCACTGCTGATCCGGATTGTATTGTGGGAGGAAAAAACTGCGCTGCCGGTAAAGAGGGTGATCTCGTTTTTCTTTAATAAATATTCCACACCTTTGGTCAATCGTTTTGAAACCTGGCGGCTGCGTTTAACCGCAGCGCCGTAATCGAGTTTTAGATTATCAAACGAAAAACCAAAATCCTTCCCCTGGGTCCGGAGGGTATAAGCTACCTCGGCGTTTTTAAGCAGGCTTTTGGAAGGGATGCAGCCGACATTAAGACACACGCCGCCTAAATACTCCTTTTCTACTATTGCAACTTTCTGTCCGAGTTGGGCAGCTCGAATAGCGGACACATAACCCGCAGGTCCAGCGCCGATAATAATTAGGTCATATTTACTCATATTATTCCTCTGTTATTATTTTCCCCATCAGTCAATGAAGGGGAATTTACGACCTTATTGTTCTCCGTCAGCAACAAGTCTAATATTTTTTCTCCCCCCTCTGGTAACAGTCAGGTCAAAGAACTTTCTTGTGTAACGGATATTAAATCATAATACAAAAACAACTTCAGCTTAAAAAGAACTCCTAACCAGAGTCATTATTTTACTATTAACGTGGTTAACCTTGAGATGAGGTATGATACCAAATACTTGTTTGCGATTGAAGATTAAAGCATACTCTTTGCAGTTTTAGCAATTCCCTCTGAGTCTAGATAATAATGTTTCTGCAAATCTGGATATGGTCCGGCTATTGTATAGCTATCAGGGAGAGCCAGCCTCTTGAATGATGTACTCGAATTAGATTCAGCAATAACCTCAGCCACTGCACTGCCTAATCCATTAACAATATTGTGTTCTTCAACAGTGAGAATTCGACCGGTGGTTTTAGCCGCCTTTATCACAACTTCTCTATCGATTGGTTTGATAAAAGCCATATCTATAACACCTGCCTGAATGCCTTCTTTTGTCAGGATATCGGCCGCAATTAATGCGTTTCCTACTGAGGCACCGAAAGCTATAATGGTGATATCTTTCCCCTCTCGCAGGACATTGGCTTTGCCAATCTTGTAGGTGCTTTTTGAACGGTAAACCATAGGTTCTACAGCTCGACTCAGACGCATATACACCGGACCGGGATGATCTTTGATGGCTTCCAATGCCATCGCGGTAGCCATTCCATCAGCTGGAGCCATCACTACCATATTAAAAATAGAACGCATGACCCCGATATCTTCTATTGAATGATGGGATGGACCAGCCTGACCTAGGCTTATCCCGCTATGGGTGGTGCAGATGCGCACTGGAAGATTCGGATATGCAATATCAGTTCGCACTTGTTCCAATGCCCGCAGCGCAGCGAATATTGCATAAACGCTGACAAAGGGTATTTTTCCTTCTCTAGCAAACCCGGCAGCAGCCCCCATCATATTTTGCTCAGCGATCCCAAAATTGAAAAATCTCTCAGGCCATTTTTCTCTAAATTTTGTAAAGCGGACCGAATCGGGCACATCAGCAGTAATCGCTACAATCCTCTGATCCAATTCCGCTTGTTGATAAAAAGCGATACCGTATGCATCACGGCTGGATATGTTGAGATATTTATTGTTATCCATATTCACCTGTTATTAAGTTCTAATTTTTCGTTTTTTATCTGTTCCAGTGCTAGTTGGGCTTGTTTTTCATCCAGGTGTGCAAAATGCGAACCGGGTATATTTTCAAGCGAGGAAACACCCCGCCCTTTAATTGTATTCGCTATGATCAGTTTCGGTTTGCCTGAAGAATCTGCTGAAAATGCGGTCAATAATTCTTCAATATCATGCCCATCGATTTCTATAACAGTCCATCCAAATGCTTCGCCCTTATCCGCGAGGGGATCAAGACTCATAGTTTCTTTTGTAGTTCCCTCTTGTGATAGGTGATTTCGGTCTATGATGGCTGTAAGATGATCTAGTTTGTAATGAGAAGCGCTCATCATTGCTTCCCAAACGCTGCCCTCCATTGATTCCCCATCCCCCAAGATGCAATACACACGCCAGGAATTGTTATTACTTTTCCCTGCTAACGCCATACCAACAGCGACGGAGAGCCCATGTCCCAGGGATCCGGTACTGTGTTCTATCCCGGCGACTCTTGCATCGGTATGCATGCTGTATATGCTGTCAGTTTTATTAAAATCATCTAAGACACTGATTGGGAAGAATCCCCGTTGAGCGAGTGACACTAATAATCCAATGTTTCCATGGCCTTTACTTAAAATAATCCGGTCTCGATCTGCCCAATCCGGGTTCTCAGGATCATTTTTGGCAACGTGAAAATATAAGACAGTGAGTATCTCTGCCAGGGATAAACTTCCCCCAAGGTGAATGCCAAATTCCTGCTCATTAGAAAGCCGGATGATCGTTTCCCGATAATCCCATGCCTTCTCCTGCAAATGGGGAATTAGATTTTTATTATTCATGATTGATATTTCCTGGATATAAAATTTTAGGGGCATATCGAATAGATATGCCCCTAAATGGTTGATCGCAGCTTACAGGTTTATTGTTCAGCCACCAAACAATCTACCAATTAGGCTGATTAAGATCCCGACCCATTGGAAGTCAGCGTCACCATAAGTGGCGTTCTCCAAGCCCAAACTGCCGAGAGCAGGGAGCAGCAGCGCTGCGCCAAGGCTGATGATAATGCCGTTGACAAATCCACCAATGATCGCGCCGCGGCGACCACCGAAAGCGTTTCCGATCACACCAGCTCCACCACCAACAAAGAAGTGGGGTACCAGCCCGGGAACGATTGCAGCCAATCCGATTGGGCCCATGATCAGCAGCATAACGATCCCTGCTACAAAGCTGGAGAGGAAGCCAATGATGACTGAATTGGCACCAAAGGGGAATACCACGGGGATATCCAGAGCAGGTTTTGCATCTGGTACCAGTTTATCTGCGATACCTGAAAATGCGGGAACGATTTCTGCCAGGATTACCCGAACACCGTAGATCACAACTGCCACACCGGCTGAGAAGATCAAGGCCTGAGTGAACAGGAATACGAACCAGGTGGTATCTCCGCCCAAGGCAGCCCGGGATGCACTGGAAAGGAAGAGTGCCGGCACCAAGAAGATGATCAACATGATCAACCCGGTGGAAACCAGAGGTTCTCGTAAGAAACCTAGCCCTTTCGGGAATTCCATGTCTTCCGCGCTGGTCGTTTCTGGATCTCCGCCTGTAAGTTTGGCTACCCAACCTGCAGCAACATAGCTGAGGGAACTGAAGTGACCAATGGTCCAGTCGTCAGTTCCACTAACTTTAACAGCCAGGTGCTGGGTCCATTTTGGCAGTATGACCTGCAGTAAACCTAACACAACACCACCAACTAACCACAAAACAATCCCACTCATACCAATGACAGAGAAGGTGACGGCCAAAAGCGTGGCCATGTACAGACTGTGGTGTCCGGTAAGCCAGATGTATTTAAAGGGGGTAAAGCGGGCAAAGACGATGTTAAAGAAGAAGCCCAATACCATGATAATAGCAGCGGCTTGTCCCACTTCACCCACCGCAATTGCTACGATGGCTTCGTTGTTGGGGATGACACCATGAACATTGAATGATTCCTCAATCATTGGACCAAGAACATCCAGGGAACCAATCAAAGTGATTGCACCTGCTACCAGAATGAAGAATCCTATTGCTGCTTTGATTCCTCCGGTAAGAGCATCCGAGAAGTTTTTCTCTTTCATCGCTAAGTATCCGACAAAGGCGGTTAACCCGACCAATAGTGCGGGGACACTTAGGAGATCAACAAGCACTTTTATTATTGCAGACATTTCTATCTCCTATTTATAATTATTTAGTTTAATTTCAATGCAGAGCGAACACCTTCAGTTAACGCATTCAAATCCATGAAGTTCGTTACTGCAACTATGGGTGCTTTTACATCTCCGATGCGATCGACAAGTTCGTTAGAAGTAACAATCAAGTCGGCACTAACTGCTAACCCTCTCGCTGTACTGATATCAGCAAGTTCAACATCAGCACTGATTTCTAAGGTCTTGAGCACCTTGTCAATTTGCATCTTGAGCAGAATACTTGTTCCAATACCCATACCACAAACTGCAAGTATCTTTAACCTGTTTGACAAATATTTTTCCTCCTTGCACTAAAAAATAATTTTTGAATTAGATTATATTTTCTATAAGGCACCTCCTTTTATGCTTTGCTTGTATTTTACGCACCATATAAGATTGCAGTAACAGCCTTAACTGTATCTGCTTCCAGTAATTTCTCAAATTTGATCTGGTCAGATAGTAATTCCGCAATTTGCTTTAAAGCATCAACGTGTTGTGTGTGATCTAATGCACCTATGGCAAATAAAATGTGAACGGGATCATTTGCTTTGTTTCCAAAATTTACCGGGGGGCTTAATCGCGCAAAGGCTAGACAGGTGGAAATTACTCCATCTTCGGGTCTGGAATGAGGAATCGCAACGCCAGGGGCAATTACAATATAAGCGCCCAATTCTTTTGTGGTGGCGATCATTCCATCAATATACCGATCTTCGACTACACCTGTATCTACCATTAACTTACCAACTGCACGGATAGATTCTTCCCAATCTTTGGCTTGAACATTAAGGGCAATTCGCTCAATTGGTAATAACTCTTTAAGGTTCAATACTACTCCTCACAAGATGCTGCTGAAGCCGCCCAGATACTTATTCATTTTTAAATAATACTGAAATTTTCGGACTTACTCTTAGAATAACACGATTGTTCATGTATGGTTACTCTTTTTCCTCTAAATTTCGAAGTAGAGGGTCATACATGGCTCTAACGTTATCAAGTGGAGTATTTGCTTGAATATGATGAGAACTTGCCAGCACATATCCACCATTATACCCAAGTTCCTTTATTCGTACCTTTACCTCTTGCTGAACATCTTCGGGGGAGCCTTTAGGCAAAGTCTCGACAACATTGATGCCGCCATGAAAACATAACCTGTCACCAAATTCATTTTTTAATCTTTCTGGATCCATGTCTTTAGCGTCTGTTTGAACGGGATTTAAGACATCAATCCCAAGATCAATCAGGTCAGGAAGCAGGGGGTATAATGCGCCGTCACAGTGATACATTACCTTTTTATCAAATGACTTGGCAACATTAATAATTCTAGCATGGTGCGGTTTGATGAATTCTTCCCACATTTTTTTCGAGATGAGCAAAGAATCTTGGGTAGCCACATCATCGTAATAATAAACCATATCCAATCGATCACCGGCAGCAGAGAGAAATCTGCGTGTTTTCTCAACGTATACATCTGTGAGCCGTTCCATAATGTAAGTGGGGATTTTTGGATCAATTGCCAGATCCATCAAAAATTGTTCCAGGCCACGCAACTGCCAGGCAACTTCAAAAACCGATCCGATCCGATAGCGAAGATGATATTCTTGTTTTTCGTCCAATTGCTCCAATAGCTTGGGTACAGGAGTGAAATCCCACCAGTCAGGTTCTGGCCAGGCATACCCCCTAAGTTCTGTCACGGATTGGGCATCATTAAGAGGAAATCGAGCTAATTCCTCATAGACCCCATAAGGATGCTCTACGATCTTAAAATGACGTCCCCAAACATCTAATATTTGGTTATCTGGTGTAATTTGCCGCCACATCCGATTAGGTGTGGAACGGCTTGGAGAAGAATACCAGTCGATTTTTGCCTTCGGGATCAATGTTGAATTTGGCGGATTGCAGAATTGATCATATGAAATCACTCTGCAATCGACCTCAAGTGTTTGGAGCAGTTGTTCCCAGGCAGGGTTAAATAAAGGGGGGGAGGAAAGATCGTTTCGCAGTGTGTTCTCACTATCAAGCAAACCCTCCCAAATCTCTGGAACCGCTAAAAAGTCAACCGGAGTTCTGTCTGGAAGCTTAATTTCAAGAGCAGTGTTCACACGATCCCGAGGAGAAATCAAAGCTGGCTGATGCTTTTGATTTTGCATAATTGTATTGTAATAGAAAAGTATCTTGCGTTATCCATATGTTTGGAAATTTACTAACTGTGATTTACTGGGTTCAGCACACATTTCAATTATCTGTTCTAGAATCATCATGCGTGGTAAATCGGTATCTAATGAAAGTTCCTGTTATGATTTCATTACTTGGATTCAAGTATCTACTGCAACAAGCCCCTCAAAAAATACTTCATGAGGTGTGAGAAAATCAAGTCGTTTGCGAGGGCGATGATTTAGCTGATGACAAATAAAAAGAAGTTTCAACTCATCAACATCATCCAGCCTGCGTTTCTTCGGTAAATATTGTCTGGTTAGACCATTCGTATTCTCATTTGTACCACGTTC
>SDBU01005095.1_pt1 | contig 15836 bp, 13 predicted proteins | sample 2277071 | NCBI WGS metagenome assembly SDBU01 (sample SAMN10397929, study PRJNA504765) | marine sediment metagenome | isolation source: marine sediment core GS08_GC12, 126 cmbsf | place: Arctic Ocean: Gakkel Ridge, Loki's castle | collected 2008
AGGCCGCCGGGATGTCGGTCTTAAAAGCCTGTGGAGCTGCCCTCAGTGGAGGGAGCGTTGAAGCAGGAATCCTTCGCCTTTAGGCGAGGGAGGTTCAAGAATCTTGATAAGTACCTGAGAAAGCACTATCCTCCACTCCTCTAGCAGGAGACTTTGATGAACGAGAAAAAAATCACCATTGGGAATGTCTGTTTCATTCAGAATCAGAAAAATCAAAAGGTTCTTCTGCTGAAAAGAAATCGAGCGCCTATGAAGGATCTGTATACTGGTGTCGGAGGGAAAATGGAATTCGATGAAGACACCTATTCTTCTTGTAAGCGGGAAGTCAAAGAAGAAACAGGCATGGAAATCTCGAATCTATCTCTTCGAGCAATACTCAAAACGATTTTAGCGGGTGACAATTCTGCCTGGTTGCTTTTTGTCTACACAGCAGAAACGGATTCTGAAGACTTCATCCAATGTCCTGAAGGGGAATTGCAATGGTTCGATTTAGATTCTATCGACTCTCTCCCCTTCCCTGGATTCCTTCGTGAAATTCTCCCTTATGTCTTCAACAAAGAATGTTTTCTTGAAGGGAGCATTCTTTACGATGAACAGTGGAATATCCTTCATAAGAAATTGCATATCCAAGAAACACCTCTTTTTTCCTCAAGTGCCCAGTCAAGAAAATTCTTCTAAATAGTTGTGCTCAGATTTTGTAGAACAGCAAAGCCCTGAGGTCGAAGGCAACTTGGGAAAGTTGTCAAGGCCGAGTGCGCAGCTGTGCTGGAAAAGATGAGTCAAGGATTTGGAAGAATTTTCTTGACTGGGCACTAGGAGTTATACCCTTTCCGAAAAATAATAATTTCACAATTTTCAAAAATTCATCCATCTACTCAAAATTTGAGAATTCTTGGCCTCAAAATATGGCATCCGGTATAATTTTTCCTTTTGTTTTGAACCCCCAGAGAATGCTATGGCTAAGAAAAGAAAACTTCAATATCGATGGGTTATCGTTTGCCTGATCTTTTTCATTACCCTTGTGAATTTCGTCGATCGCTCGGCTATTTCTTTTGTCATTGGACCATTAAAGGATGAATTTCATTTCACAGATACACAATTTGGAATGATATTGGCTGCGTTTGGCGTCGGTTATGCCTTATTGACTTCCCTAGGTGGATGGATGATAGACATATGGAAACCGAGACGCGTTTGGCCCATAGCCGCAATTGCTTGGTCCATATGCATCGCCCTGCTCGGTTTGGCGACTGGATTGTGGGTCTTTATTGGCCTTCGCTTCTTACTTGGCGTGACAGAAGGTCCCCACTTCCCCGCAATCTCTCGTTCTATTTATGACTGGCTTTCCCCAAAAGAAAGAGCCCGAGCTCTTTCTTTAAGTCTTGTTGCCATTCCCCTTTCTGCGGTGGTTGGCGCACCCATCACGTCTTATTTAGTTGCAGATTTTGGCTGGAGATCGATGTTTGTCATCATCAGTGCAGCTGGTATCATTTGGGCAATCGCTTGGTACTTTATGTTCCGAGATCGCCCTGAGGACTGTCCATATGTCAAAGAAGAAGAAAAAAAACACCTCGCCTCTTTCAAGAAAGAGACTCCATCAGAAGGGTCTCCTCCTATAGACTGGCGTTTTATTCTGACCCATCCAGCTCTCATTGCAAATAACATCGCCTATTTTGCCTTTGGCTACATGCTCTTTTTTGCCACACTGTGGCTTCCCGGCTATTTTCTCACCCAGCATGGCCTGGATTTGAAAAGCGTAGGCTGGTACTTGACGATCCCTTGGATGGTGGGATGCGTCTTCTTGAAGGCCGGCGGTTTTCTCTCGGACTGGCTCTATAATAAGACAGGCAGCAGCCGTTTTGGACGTTCCCACATCATTTGGAGCAGTCAACTTTTGGCTACTATTTTCTTTGTCCTGCTCAGTTTCACAACAACACTAGGACTCTCTATTTTTTATTTGAGCTTGGGACTCGGTTTTGGCCTCTTACCCCAACCAGCCTTTTTCAGCACAAATATCGATGTTTGCAAAGAACGATCAGGATCTTCGCAGGGGATCACTTCCAGCTGCCTCTCCCTCGGTGGCATTGTCGCACCCCTCCTAACGGGTTGGCTCATCGATCTCACAGGCAACTATCAAGCAGCATTTTTACTGCTTGCAGGCTTTACAGGGGTTGCTGTGATTACTGTGATCCTATTCCACCACCCTGATCGAGAATTTTCTCCCGCCTAAGAGGGTGTATGCGAATTCATTCCCTCGGCATTGGAGCTCTCTTTTTCCCTAGGCGAAGCTCTTCAAACGGACGCAAACTCGATTTGAGTTTGCTCCGTTTTCCAGAGCATTCTCCTAGGAAAAAATATTAGCTCCTCCCGATGAAAGCAATTCGCATACACCCTCCAATCAGGCTTTAATTATTTACTTTATTTATTCTTTTTATCATAATACCCTCATTATGATAAATAGAATATTTATAATATTATTTTTCGCTTTTTCTTCTCTTTATTTTTCTACTGTTTTCCCGAAAAATCGGGTCGAACATGTCTCGAAAACATATTGTTGTCCTAAACTTATGGAAGCTTTTTCTTTGATAAGAGACATGCCACAAGTGAACGATCTCCTCTCAAAGATTTTAGAAGATGGTCCTCTGTATATTAGAAGTAATCACCATTTTACAAAGAAATTTGAAGGATATTGGAGCGGAAATGATCGGACAATCTATGTCACAAAAATCCATTCGAAAGCCGTGCAAATAAATACCATTCTATTTGAGATGCACAACGCCATAAATGATTCTGAACTTGAGCATTTAGATTGCCTCGCTTATTATGGAAAAATCAATCGAGCAGATTACATCAGAGCTGTCGAATATTGGGAATACAAAAATGCAAAAGCAACTGCTGCGATCTTAAATGAAGGAATCGAAGCGGCTATTTTCCCGGAAGAATGTTACTGGTATCTCTCCGATGATTTTGAAGAGCACTTTCACTATCAACAATCAGCCGGACACTCGGCTTATATTGGAAAAATGTATGACAGTGTAGTGGGGATGTGAAAAAAGAGAAAATCCGATTATCCAAACTTCTATCTGAAAGAGGGATTTGCTCCAGGCGTGAGGCTGATCGCTATATTGAAAAAGGCGAAGTTCTTGTCGATGGAAAAATCGTCTCCATCCTGGGAACACGAGTTTCCCCTGATGCCAAAATTGCTCTCACGCAATCAGCAAAAAAAAACCAAAATCGCAAAGTCACAATCCTCTTAAATAAGCCAATTGGCTATGTATCCACACAGCCAGAAAAAGGATACAAAGAAGCTGCAGAACTTCTCCCTGTTCGATTCAGGAAATTGAATGTAGCGGGCCGTCTGGATATCGATTCGAAGGGACTTTTAATTTTGACAGAAGATGGAACTCTTGTAAAAAAGCTCATTGGCGAGACTGCGAATATGGAAAAAGAATACCTTGTTCGGGTGGAAGGGACTGTGACAAAGGAAAAAATTGCTAGGCTTTCTTCTGGACTTTCTTTGGATGGCAAAGCACTGAAACCGGCAAAAATTGATCAATTAGAAGACAACGTTCTCCGGTTCATTCTAATAGAAGGGAAAAAACGACAACTCCGAAGAATGTGTGAGCAAGTCAACCTAAAAGTCATCGGCCTTAAGAGAGTGCGCATTGGTCGTATCATGCTCAGCGATTTGCCCGAAGGCAAATGGCGCTTCTTAAGGTCAAACGAAGGATTTTAGCCTTCCGTCTTTTTGATTCTGGGGCGATAGGCCCATCCCAAAATAATACCATAAACGAGATAACCAACCAGGCTCCAAAGGATGGCCATTCCTCCACCTTTCTTAGAATTGTTGGGGTTTTGAGGCGCAAGTTTAACGCTAGGTTTTGCCTTCTGCATTGAAGGTTGAAGAGTGCTATCTTGCGGTTTTGCAGTGGGCGCTCCTGGTTGCATTGTATCCTGAGGTTTTGTTGTCGGCATGTCAGATTGTGTGGGTACATCTTGTGGAGGCATAGCGGGCATGTCGACTTGTGGAGTTTCATCTTGGGGTTTTGCAGCTGATGTTCCAGGTTGTGGTGTTTTCAATTCCTGGGGTTGTGGCGCAGCATTTTTCATTACAGGTTTCTTTCCTTCAGCTCCAAAGATTTTTTCAATGGATTGGAGAAAGGGGGCCATAAAAAATATGGCTACGAAAAAAGGAATGAGAGAATAAATCGCTCCTGCAAGAAATCCAGGCAAACGCTTCATGAGGGGTTCGAAAATGAGGGCATAGATAAAACCAAAGATGACCCCAACACAAAGGTGGATAAAACCACCCACGATTAGGATCATGGGTCCTTCCACTCCGGCTGTCATACCGAGAGCCACCATGATATTCATATCCAAAAAGTACATGACAATCGTCATGACAATCGTAGCGAGAATGGATGCCCAAATCGCTGAGAAAAAGTTGAAACGCATATAGAACCTCCTTTTCTCTCTGTGATACTGTCCTAAAAAGATTTATGCAAAGATTTTTTTCAATCTGAACGCAAACAAATGATCCACTTAATGGGAGACGAAAAACTTCGAATTTGATAGAATTTCTACGCTTTATATCGTAACCAAGAGGAGATGAATAATGTTTGCTGGATTGTGCAGCTCTGTTTTTTCAGAATCATCCTGTGACCAACTTTCTGAATTTATTCGAGAGAATGAACGTTTGTTAAATTCTCTCGGAGTGGTTGTCGGGACCTTAATAGCAAATGCAATAACTTCACGCTATAATTTGGGCAAAACGCAAAAAACATGGGCACTCGGCCAAGAGATAGAGATTTTATACAGACTACATCGACAAATCCAAAACCCGCTCCCTCTGAAATCGTTTCTTTTGGAATTGCTTGAAAAACACTGCGCTAGTCCCAATGTTTCAGAACTGATTACAACTGCTATTTCATCTGAATCTTTAGAAGGACTTTCATCTTTCAATCCCCGGCTGGAAGAATTGGCTGTTTTGATGAAGGGAATGTTATCCAATCCACCTAGAGAGGAAGAAATTAGACGAGCAGAAAGGCTCTATGTCATCCTTTTGATACAGGGAATCAGCTCCTTTCAATTCAATAGGGTCAAAGAAAGATGGGGCCAATTAGGTGAAGCTGCAAAATTATACGAAAATTGGTCTTCAAAAACTCCAGAAGACCAGAAAAGAGTCTTTGTAGAAGTATTCGAAAAACATTGCCAAGACAAGCCTAAAAATAGTGATCATCTTCAAATAACGGATCCAAGAAATGAAATCATTGGGGAAATGAGACACTCATCTTTTGCGTGGGTATTCAAAAGATCAAAAGAAGTACTCAAGCAGACATTGATTGATGGAATTCCTATTCTTCACTGGGCCATTATTAATCGAAATTATGGGCTTCTTGTAAAACTCATCAGCCGAGGATTTACCGTAGAGGACATCAGAGGGTTAGAAGGGAATTTTCTGCATTACCAAATCCAAGAAATTGAAACAGGAAAGCCATCCTTCCCTTTGCCGAAGATGGATAAGGATACCTTGGACCAAATGAAATTCTTTTTAGAAAATCCCCCAGAGGAAGCTGCACTCAAAGATGCAAAAAGAATGGCTAGTATTTTTGGAGTGGAGTTTTTGAAAGTCCTTCCAAATTTTATCGCATTAGACAAATCCCGAGATAAGGCTCCCGTTCCTGGAGGTGAATTAGAAGAGGAACAGGAGGAAGAACAAACATATGGAGTACCTGCAGAAAAACCTACATACACAATTACAGATCCAAGAGGAGAAACCTCTAAGATAGGCAAATTTCCAAAAAGAACAGAAATACAGAGAGGCGAAGAAGAGAGACTCATTTCGGTAAGCTGCGAGTGGGATTCGGCCTTTGATTGGGTTTTAGATAAATCGAAAGAAGAACTCCAGCAAACGATGATTGATGGAATCCCCCTTTTACCTTGGGCTGTTTTTCATAAGGAGGAAACCCTCATTGCGAAATTGATTCATCGAGGATTTAGTCTAGAAGATCTGGAAATAGTAAAAGGGAACTTGTTGCGATACCGTGTTCAAAATTTTGAGAGCGAATATCTATCGCAAATATCTCTATTAGGCGAACCAGAACAGCGACGGCTCGAATTAGCAAAGGAATTGATCTCGAAACCTCCTGAGAAAGAAGAAATGAAGCTAGTAAGCAAAACAACAGCGATGATCTACGCGATTACTTTACAGGGATTTGCAGAAGCGCCCTTGCGACATTGTGAGAGAAACTGGGAACAATTAACCGAAACCGCAAGATTTTGTGTGCCTTTTGCAAACTAATTAGGCGTGAACTTCGAGCACATGCTTCCAAAAACCCGGCCCATTTAAGGGCCGGGTTTTTTAGCGAATGGAATTATTCCTCTGTATTGAAATAATCGTCTAGATCAAGGACAGGAAAAGTAGGCTCGACAGTGATCGTTTCTGCTTTAGGAAACAATCGAGCTAACTCTTCGAGAACTTTTTCGCTTGCAAGCCCCTCTTCATTGAGCTTCAACATGACGGTTGGGCTGGCACGACCCAGATCAATGAGCCTATCCATAAGTCCGCTTTCAGCGAGATGCTTCATCATAGAAAAAGGAGCCAAACCGAGATCGACAAGTCGTTCTTCTAAAAGTTCAAGTCGGGTAGTATTTGCATATTTCTGCACGCCCCCGGTTCTTTCAATGCACCCAAGAAGGGGATCGAGACGATCTTCACTTTTCGGATGGACAAAGTAGACAACAGAATACCGCTCGTATCCATCATTTGCTGCAACAACTCGGTGAAGACCACTATGGAATTCTCCATTTGTGATGTTTTCAAGCATATCCCCTGCATTGATGATGAAGGCATCTTCGGGAACTTTTACTTTGATCCATTCTCCTTGTTTGTTTTGTACTTGCAATCCTTTTGCTGTTGCTCGTGGGAGAATGGTGAAGAGATTGATGTCGGTGTGTTCAGCTGCCCAAAGTTGATTTTCTAGAGGATTCGCTGGATAGTGGATCGCTCGCAAGAGAATGTCTCCTTCGGATGTCATTTTGGTGAAAAAATTCTCTTCGACACCGATTGCTCTGGCAATCACTTGTTCGAATTGCACTTTATAGTCTTCGAGTGTCTGATAAAGGGTGGTCAGAGCTTCCTGAAAATCTTCACTTTCTGGCCAGACATTTTCCCAAAGTCCCAATCGCTCTTGACGGAGAGGGTCTACTTCACGTCCAATGCTGTAAAATTCTTTAAAATCTTTTTCCTCTTGTCCTTTGGCAGATTCCCCTGGAGTATATCCTCTCTCCCCTGCTTTTTCATGATCAAAAGACTCCATTTTTTCATCAAAGGGATGATGGTAAAATTCTTCGAGTGCTGCATAGGCATCATCGAGAACTTGCTGATCAACGCCTGTATTGATCACTGCCACGAAGCCAACATCTTGGAAAGCTTCATATAGTTCTGTAATAAACTTCTCTCTCGTTTCTGGATCTCGATACTCATCCATATCGATGACGGGAATGGTCGCATCGATTTCTGCAAAAACGACGCTAGACATTAGACAAATAAACGCTATCAATTTCTTAATCATTGGTGTACCTCCGGTTTTCGATCGCAAAAGGGCATATTCCCAAAAATAAAAAAAAGAGCCAACACAAAAGTTGCAATAGCAAAGGGAATCGTAGCGCCAAATTCTCCTATATGGCAAAATGGCAGCATGCGTTATGTATTATTATGTCTCTTTTGTTTTTCTTCTCTTTTTTCAACAGGTCGTGAAAAGCTCCTTGATGTTGTGGCAGGTCAGTGGATAGCCGAAGGGGTTTATACGGCTGCAAAATTAGACCTCTCGGGATATCTTCTTAATGGATCCAAAAGTGTGGAACATTTGGCCTCCTTGACAAACTCTGATGAAGACAATCTTTATCGACTCCTTCGCATGCTTGCAAGTGTGGGCATTTTTGAAGAAGGACCTCCCCACAATTTTTCAAATACAAGCGCCAGTGCTCTTCTCGCTGCAAAACACCCAGAAAGCCTCCGATCTTTGGTCTTATTTTATAGCTCGGAAATCAGCCAGTGTTTTGACAAGCTCGACAAGTGCGTTCGCAAGGGAAAACCGGCCTTTGACCTCACTTTCCAAAAGCCCATCTTTGAATATTTTCGAGATCACCCTTCTTCTGCAAAACTTTTCAATGTTGCAATGACAGAAAAATCCCAGCTTGTGGTCACCTCTTGCCTCGAATCGTATAACTTTGGAAAATATGCCACGGTCTATGACATTGGCGGGGGTGGTGGTCACTTTTTAACTGGGCTCTTACAAAAATACCCTCGGATGCGAGGTCTTCTTTTGGAAACCCCCGAAGTGATTAAAGAGGCAAAACCAAAGCTCGAGGAGTTTGGCCAGCGGTGTGGAATGATCGCCGGGGACTTTTTCCAAACTATCCCCCCTGATGGAAAGGCCTATCTGCTAAAATCTGTTCTGCACGACTGGGATGACGAAAATGCCCTCAAAATCTTGCGCAAATGCCATGCGACCATGCGAAAGGATGCAGATCTCTTAATTATCGAGCCATTGATTGCTCCTGCTAATCATAAAGATTATGCAAAGTGCATGGATGTCTTAATGATGGCAATCACAGGTAGTAAGGAACGGAGCGAAGCTGATTTCCGTTATCTCTTGCGCCAGGCTGGTTTCAAAATCGACTCCATCACCCGCACTGAGACTGAATTCGTGATTATCCAAGCAAAAAAATCCTAGCTCACAAAGCGAGCGCTTCAATGTTTATCCCCCTTATGATAGGCCTGCGAGCGACATAAAAAAGGGTGGTAATCCCCTTTTTTATGCTCGAGCAGTCAATGGCTGTTCTGGCACAGGAAAATGGGCCCTTCCGAAGTAGAACAGTGTTTTATGTATAGATCGGAGACATCGCTGATACTTTTTTTATTTTTTTCTTGTTTGTAGCCAAATTAAAATAAATCGTTTATATCTCCTGAAAAAGGGAGGAATCTATGGACGACCAGCGTCTTGAGGCTATCGATGCCTATTTTCGAGCAGCCAATTATCTTACAATCGGGCAAATTTACCTGCGTGAGAACCCATTATTGCGCGAGCCACTGAAGCCTGAGCATATCAAGGCTCGGCTGCTTGGACACTGGGGAACATCACCAGGACTCAATTTAATCTATGCCCATCTCAATCGATTGATCCAAGACACCGAAGCGAAATTCCTCTACGTGACAGGACCAGGTCATGGGGGACCAGCCCTAAGGGCCAATGTCTTTTTGGAAGGGGTCATGACGAAAGTTTATCCCGAAATCACAATGAATACTTATGGGATTGATGTTTTGATGCGGGAATTTTCTTGGCCGGGCGGAGTACCAAGCCACGTCAGCCCTCCAACACCGGGTTCGATCCATGAAGGGGGCGAGTTAGGCTATGCCCTAGTTCATGCCTATGGTGCTGCTTTTGATAATCCAGATCTCATTGTTGCTTGTGTCGTTGGCGATGGCGAAGCCGAAACAGGCCCACTCGCTGCCAGTTGGCATTCCAACAAATTTCTCAATCCAAATCGAGATGGAGCTGTCCTCCCCATTTTCCATCTCAATGGCTATAAGATCTCGGGACCAACGATTTTTGGACGAATGGAAAAACCTCAACTAGAAGACTTTTTTAGAGGTTGCAACTATGAGCCCTGCATTGTCGAGGGGGATGATCCAATGGATGTCCATAGACAAATGTGGGAAGCTCTTGATTGGGCCTATGAGAAAATCCGAGCCTTGCAAGCCAAAAAACTTGGGGATGAGATCCCTAATTGGCCGATGATCATTTTGAAAACCCCAAAAGGATGGACTGGACCCAAAGTGGTCGATGGAAAGAAAGTTGAAGGGACTTTCCGATCTCACCAGGTTCCCCTCTCTAAGGTCGTGACCAATCCAGATCATTTGCATATTCTTGATGAGTGGATGCGCAGCTATGGGATCGAAGAGCTCTTTGATGAAATGGGTCGCCCAGTCGAAAAAGTTTTGAGCTGTGTGCCAAAGGAAGAACTGCGTATGGGGGCCTCTCCCCACGCAAATGGCGGTCTTCTCATGAAAGAACTGAAAACCCCTGATTTTCGGGACTATGCAGTTGATGTTCCCTCTCCTGGTTCTGTCATTGGAGAAACGACACGTGAATTTGGAAAATATTTGCGCGATCTCATGAAAGCAAATCCTGACAATTTCCGTCTGTTTTGTCCCGATGAGACTAATTCCAATCGACTCAATAATGTCTTCGAAGTCACCGGAAGGATGTACCTTGGGAAAATTCATGACTGGGATGAAGATCTTTCTCATGACGGTCGCGTGCTGGAAGTATTGAGTGAACACCTCTGTCAGGGATGGCTCGAAGGATATAACTTAACAGGACGCTATGGGATCTTTCCCTGCTATGAGGCATTTGCCATGATCGTCGACTCGATGGTCAATCAGCATGGGAAATGGTTGAAGGCCTGTGAAGATCTTCCTTGGAGAAAACCCATTCCTTCTCTCAATTATTTGCTTACCTCACATGCTTGGCGCCAAGACCACAATGGGTACAGCCACCAAGGACCAGGCTTCATTGAATCCATGTTGCAAAAGAAGGCAGACGTAGCTCGCATCTATCTACCGCCTGATGTCAATTGCCTCTTAAAAATCGGGGATCATTGCATGGAGAGCAAAAACTTCATCAATCTGATCATTGCTGGAAAACAACCGATGCCTCAATGGCTGTCAATGAAAGAAGCAGAGCAGCATTGCCTTAAAGGGATTTCACCATGGAAATGGGCCTGTAATGATAATGGCATACCAGACATCGTCATGGCCTCGGCAGGTGATGTTCCAACTCTAGAGACTTTGGCTGCAATCACGATCTTAAACGACCAGTTTCCCACTCTAAAAATCAGAATGATCAATGTGATAGATTTATTCACATTGGCTCCTGATCAAGAACACTCTCATGGACTGAAAGATGCAGATTTCGAAAAGCTTTTCACAAAAACAACCCCTGTGATTTTCGCCTTCCATGGTCATCCCCATGTGATCCATGAGCTCTTATATAAAAGGGGACTCTCTGACCGCCTCCACGTACACGGCTATTTAGAAGAGGGAACAACAACTACTCCATTTGATATGGTCGTATGCAATAAAATGAGTCGTTTCCATCTTGCGATGAATGCTCTGTCAAGGGTTCCTCACATGGAATCACAAGCGAAAAAATTCACTGAAGAGTGCAGAGAAAAGCTGAAATTACATAAAGCTTACATCCAAGAGCACGGGGAAGACATGCCTGAGATCCGCAATTGGAAATGGGGTAATGGGAGAGCAAGAAAAACAGCATGATTCTCACGCTCAATGTCGGTTCTTCTTCCATAAAGTATACCTTCTTTGATGAGGCCCTAAAGGTCCTCGAAGAGGATGATGTCCCCTTAGGAGACGATGCAGTCGATGAGGTTCTGCGCAAAGTTCCCAAACCAAAAATAGTGGGTCACCGAGTGGTGCATGGGGGCAGTGAATTTGATCAGCCGACTCGAATCACAGACTCCATTATCAAAAAAATTGAAATGCTGATCCCGTTTTCTCCTGTCCATTTGCCAAAAGAACTGGCTGTGATCAAAAAACTTCACAAAAAAGGTTTCTTGCAAATCGCATGTTTTGATACTGCCTTTCATCATTCGATGCCAATCCTTCACCAACATTTCCCCCTCCCTGTTTTTTTATGGAGCGAAGGGGTCAAACGGTATGGCTTCCACGGTCTTTCCTATGAATACATTCTCCAGCATCTTGGAGAGGAAGCAGAGGGGAAAAAAATCGTGATTGCCCATCTCGGCAGTGGAGCAAGCATGGCAGCCGTCTTAAATCAACAACCTTTCGATACGACGATGGGATTCACCCCTGCAGGAGGCATCATGATGTCCTCCCGTAGTGGAGATATCGACCCAGGAGTGATTAGCTATTTGATGCGTGAAAAAGGATATGGCGTGAGCCAGATCGATGAACTGATCAATTTCCAGTCTGGTCTTCTTGGCATCTCCGAAAAGTCATCTGACATGAAAGAGCTTTTAGAATTATCCCCTCATGACGAAAAAGCCCAAATGGCCGTTTCTCTTTTCTGTTACTCCGCCCGAAAAGCAATTGGAAGTTTTGCGGCCGCTCTAGGGGGGCTTGATCTTCTCGTTTTCACGGGAGGAATAGGAGAAAAATCTGAAGCAATCCGATCCAAGATCTGTGAAGGTCTTGAATTTCTAGATATAAAAAATAAGATTCGAGTCATTCCAACAAACGAAGATTTGATGATTGCTAGACATGTCAAAGCTTTCATCGAAGCAGGAGAAGTATGAGTCAATTTGAAAAACTATCCCAAGAAGAGACATTTAAGCAATTGGAAGTCGATCCCAAGATGGGACTTTCCTCCAAAGAGGTTGCCGTGCGTCTCGAAAAATACGGACCCAATGAACTCGAAGAAAAAAAGGAAAGTCTTTGGGCAAAATTGTTTGCCTATTTTTGGGGACCAATCCCTTGGATGATTGAAATTGCCGTCGTCCTCTCAGGAGTTTTGCAAAGATGGCCTGATTTCTTCATCATCATTGCCCTTCTCTTTATCAATGCTGGAATTGGCTTTTTCCAAGAATTTAAGGCCGACAATGCCATCGAAGAACTCAAAAAGAATTTAGCACTCAAAGCGCGCGCCCTCCGCGACGGAATTTGGGGAGAGATTGAAGCGCACGAACTCGTGCCCGGAGATATTATTTCCGTACGACTTGGAAATATCCTCCCTGCCGATGCGAAATTATTCTCGGGAGAATATCTCTCTGTCGACCAGTCGATTCTGACCGGAGAATCGCTTCCGGTCGACAAAAACTTAGGGGAGATCGCTTTTTCAGGGACCACAGTAAAATTGGGAGAGATGCGCTGTATTGTTACAGAAACAGGAGCGCACACTTTTTTTGGGAAAACAGCCCAACTCGTTTCCGAGGCAAAAACAGCATCCCATTTCCAGGAGGCTGTTCTTAAAATCGGCCGCTTCCTCATTTTTTCCACCCTCTTTGTCGCAGCCTTTTTGCTCATCTATTTCCTTTTCGAAATCGAAGTGACGCACACACTCCATGAATCACTAGGAGATCTCTTCATCTTTATCCTCATCGTAGTCATTGCCGGGATCCCTGTTGCTCTTCCTGCCGTTCTTTCGACAACACTTGCCATTGGAGCGCATCAACTAACGAAACTCAAAGCCATTGTCTCAAAACTCAGCGCCATTGAAGAACTGGCTGGAATGGATATTCTCTGCTCCGATAAAACAGGGACTCTCACAAAAAATGAACTCACCATTCATGGGATCTATCCGAGTGGGAATCTCTCCGAAGATGAAATTCTTTTATATGCCTGTCTGGCTTCTTCTAAAGAAACGGGAGACACGATAGACGATGTTCTGCTCAATAATTTAAAGGAAAAAGAAAAAGGGCAACTAGGTGATTACCAACTGCAAAAATTTCTCCCTTTTGACCCAACAAGTAAGAGAACAGAAGCAACACTCAAAGATAAAGAAGGAAATACTCTCATTGTCTCAAAAGGCGCACCCCAGATCATTCTAGGTCAATGTGAAGTATCAAATAAAGATGAAGTGAATGCGAAAATTGATGAACTCGCATCACACGGACTTCGGACACTTGGTATAGCCAAAGGAAAGGAATTCATAGGCCTCATTGCCCTCTATGATCCTCCCCGTGAAGACACCAAAGAAACCATTGCAGAAACTAGAGCTTGCGGCGTAGCAGTTAAAATGGTAACGGGCGATCATACCGCGATTGCAAAAGTGATTGCGAAAGAGCTCGAAATTGGAACCAATATCGTTCCCATGAGAGAAGCCTTTGCTGAGAATATCCCAGATCCCGAAAGACAACACATCTTGGAAAATGCCGACGGATTTGCAGAGGTTTTTCCTCAGCATAAATTCGATCTTGTCAAATACCTTCAAGCGACAGACCATATCGTCGGAATGACAGGAGATGGTGTCAATGACGCTCCGGCCCTCAAGCAAGCCGACATTGGAATTGCGGTGAGCAATGCCACCGATGCAGCCCGCGCTTCAGCTGACCTCATTCTTACGCGACCAGGTCTCAACGTCATCACAAAAGCGATTGAAGAAGCGCGCCATATCTTTGGACGGATGAAAAGTTATGCGATGTATCGTATCAGCGAAACCGTACGTCTACTACTTTTTCTATTGTTGGGAATTCTTATTTTCCAAGAGCAACCCCTCACAGCGATCATGATCGTCCTTATAGCACTCCTGAACGATATCCCGATTATGATGATTGCTTATGACCACATGGAAGTGCCCAAAACGCCTTATCGTTGGAACATGCGAGAAGTGATCTTTATTGCCGTCGGACTTGCAGCTGTCGGAGTCGTCTCGACCTTTGGACTTTATTGGATCGGAGAAAGAGTCTGGCAACTAGGGCTTGAAAAGAGCAAAACGCTGGCATTCCTAGCGATCCTCTGTGGTGGAAACTTGACGATCTACCTCACGCGTAATCGCCGCTTCTTCTGGAGCAAGCCCCATCCCGAATGGAAATTCCTTACCGCTACGCTATTTTCCCAAGTAGCGGGAACCCTCGTTTCCGTCTATGGTCTTGGCACGAGCGACTTTGTCGGCATTGGCTGGAAATATGTCGGCTTTTCCTGGATTTACATTGCTATTTGGTTTTTGATCTGCGTCCTCACCAAAGAGATGCTCTATCGTTTTCTTGAAGGGACGGGCTTTGGGAAAAAACTATTCTCGAAGAGCGAAAAAAAGGCAAATCCTTTTGCAACGATTTTCTCAAAGAAAGAAAAGAAACCCCAATCTTGACCGATCCTACATAGGTTTGTCGGCTTCGGGAGGATGATGCGGCTCGTCTACTTTGGGCTTGCGAATCTCTTTCTTGGGAGGAGGAGGCTTACTAAAAAAATCTGTTGAAATCTGCGTGGCTTTTCCCTGCAGAGTTTTTCCATTGGAAAGCCCTCCAGAAAGAATGGAAGCTTGAAACTTTTTCTTGGGACCAAGTCTTTGTTCACAACATTTTTTAAACTTTTTTCCTGATCCGCAAGGACAGGGGTCATTACGCCCCACTTTTTTCGTCATTTGCTATATCCTTCTACAAACTTGAGATTCTAGATATTTTAGGGCTATAATACCAGCGCGGAGGATTGGATGCAAATCACATTACCTATTGCAAAGCCCCCTTGGACGAAGCTAGGGCGCAAACTGGAAAGTATGTGCCGTAAAGCATTATTTGAATTTGAACTCCTAGAAGGAGTAGAGAAGCTGGCGATCGCTCTCAGTGGGGGCAAGGATAGTTTGACCCTTTTATTCTTACTCAAAGCCATTTTGGGCCAGGGCTTTGCAAAAATCCCCCTCACAGCCATTCATGTTGGAGGAGAATTTTCTTGTGGTGCGGGAGTCCACACCAAATTTTTGCAAGGAATCTGCGATACTCTAGAGGTGGATTATATCGAATGCACTTCTACCCAAAAGCGAGAAACCCTCGCCTGTTATTCGTGCTCGCGCGAGCGGCGCAAACTGATTTTCGATGCTGCTAAAGAACGAGGAATCGACACGATTGCTTTCGGACATCACCGGGACGATAGCATTCAGACCCTACTGCTCAATTTGCTTCATAAGGCAGAGTTCGCCGCAAATTTGCCCAAAATCACTATGGTGGACTACGGGGTAACCATCATTCGTCCCTTGCTGTACATCGGGTGTGATTAAAAGTCCTACATAGCTAAGCGGCGTTTCTGTGTTGTATTTTTTGAAAATCCTGTTGCCATAAAAGAGCCCAGCAGCCATTTGCTCGCA